>Ga0134123_10000162_pt1 | contig 43768 bp, 31 predicted proteins | sample KB303_FD_96460 | JGI IMG/M metagenome (GOLD analysis project Ga0134123, IMG submission 96460) | Terrestrial soil microbial communities without Nitrogen fertilizer from Kellogg Biological Station, Michigan, USA - KB3-0-3 | ecosystem: Environmental > Terrestrial > Soil > Unclassified ...
CACGCAGGCCGGGAATGCCGGTGTAGTTGACGGCTCCGAAGCTGCTCAGGTCGCCGGCGCGCGCCAACTGTCCTTCCTGGTGAATCGAGCCGAGCGGCGATTCGAGCCCCTCCTCCGAGGCCGCGTCCCACGCCGACAGGTCGTGCCCGGTCGTGATGCCGACGTCCCAGCGCCAGCCCGCGGTGGTGTTGCCTTCGAGCGCCGCGCCGATCTCGCGCCAGGTCGAGGGAATGATCGCGGTCTCGACGAAGTTGCGGAACACGCCGTAGTAGCGCGTCGGCTCGTGCGACTCGTTGAGCAGCCCGGACGGAATCAGGAACAGGCCGAGCTTCGCGTAGATCGTGTCGCTGATCTCGCGCTCGATCCACGCCTGCTCGACCTCGACTTCGCCGGCGTCGTCCGCCGAGGCGATCGCGTGCTCGACCTCCAGCTCGCTGATGAAGCGCGTGCGCTCGTCGAAGCGATAGCTCGCGCCGAGCACGAAGCGGCCGACGTCCGCGGTGGTGCCCGAGGAATCGTCGGTGGGACGGGAATAACTCAGTTCGCCATAGCCGAACCAGTCGACGACATTGCGATCAGGCTCGGCCCTGCCGGTCGCTACCGTCGCGGCGGTCGCGGTGGCCGGCGCGCTCGCAGGCTGCTGCTGCGCCTTGAGGGCGGCCAGCTCTCGCTGCACCCCCTGTAGTTGCAGCGCGAGCTCCGCGACTTTCGCTTCGAGATCTGCTTGTGTAGCAGCGCGCGCAGGCGACAGCGCCGCAAGTGTGCAGGCAAGAGCGGCGGCGATCCGCAGCACGCGGGGCATCGTGACGAGTCCGGTGACAGTCATTGGTTCGAATCTCATTGGGTGAAGCCATCGGTAAGGGTTTGCAGGAACGCGACCACGTCCTGGATCTCCGGCTCGCTCAGCGCCGGCAGGTCGCCGGGGCGGCGATCGTACGGAGGCTCGGTCGTGTTCACGTTGGCGGCGAGCTCGGCGGGCAGATCGTCGAACTTGCGCGGCAAGCCGCTCCCGGGATCGAGCGGATACCACTCGTCGGGATTCGTGTCGCGACGCACGTAGAAGCGCACGACCTCGAGCAACGTGGCAAAGCGGCCATTGTGAAAGTAAGGGCCGCTCACCGCGACGTTGCGCAACGTCGGCACCTTGAAGGCACCGCACAGCTCGCGCATGTCGACGATGTCGGTGCGATCGGGGCCGCACAATCCCAGGTCGAAATAGTCCGGATCGTAGTTAGCGCTGATATCTGCGCTGCGCGGCACGCCGAGGTTGTCGTACGTGAAATCTGTGAAGAGCGGCGGCGCGCCGTTCGCGCCGCGCGCGCTCGGATGGCACGCGGCGCAATTGCCCTTCTGCGGATCGTTGAACAGCGCGAGTCCGCGCAGCTCCGCATCGGTCAGGCGCACCCGGCCCGCGAGGAACGCATCGTACTTGCTGGTGTACGGCGCAAATTCCGCCAGGTCTTCCTGCTGATACTTTTGCAGGGCGAACAACGCGCGCTCGAAAGCTGCCTGCGGCGTTGCAAAGACCTGGTCGCCGAACGCGGCGCGAAACTCGCTCGCGTAGGCGGCCCGGCTCAGCTTGTCGACAACGTCGACCACCGAGGCGTTTGCCATCTCGTGGGTCGCGAGGAACGGTCGGCGCGCCTGCTCCAGCAACGAGGCTGCGCGGCCGTCGCGGTCGAAACCGCCGGTCGGCGTGCCTTCACCGTCGAAGAAGAACGCGGGATTCTGCGTGAGGTACTTGAGCGAGGGGGCGTTGCGGAAACCCTGCACATCCAGGTCGATGCCGCCGGTCGGTACCACGGAGTCGCCAGCGAACGCATGATCGCTTTCGTGACAGCTCGCGCAGGCGATGCGCCCGCTGGCCGACAGCGACGTGTCATGGAAGATCTTCTCGCCGAGCGCCGCGGCAGCGGAAAGATTCGCGGTAGCGACGGGCGCAGAGCCAGCGCCATCGCCGCCGCCGGAGGTACAGGCGGCGAGCCCAGCCAGAGCAAGGAGCGAAAGCCAGGAGCGCGGACTTGGGACCATGTTTTTCGGCTTGTCAGTCGGCCAGAGACCGATGCGAGCGCAAATGATAACGAATTGCATTTACAGTGACAGCCCCATCGCGCGAAACTCGGCCCGATGGATCGATTGCCCGCAACCTCTGCGATGACTTTTCAGCGAGTTACGGTCGGACTCGGGACGTTCCTTGCCATTCAGGCGCAAGGCATCGGTGACGCGGCGGCCCAGGCGCGCGCCCTCGATCGGGTCTGCGAGATTTTTCAGACGGTCGAGCAGGTGATGCACCCGACAGCAGCCGGCAGCGACCTCGTGCGGATCGCCGAGGCATCAAGCGGAGCGCTGCTGTCCGTGCATCAGTGGACGTTCGAAGTGCTGTCGCTCTCGCTGCGACTGTGGCGATTGAGCGGCGGCCATTTCGACCCATGCATTCCGGCCAGCCCCGCCAGCGTCGGCGACCTGCAGCTCGTCGAGCCCGCTTCGGTCCGCGTCCCGCCCCGCCCAGCCGTGCTGGACTTGGGCGGGATCGCTAAGGGATTCGCGATCGATCGCGCAGTCGAGGCGCTGATCGAGGACGGCTGCAGCACCGGCTTGGTTAATGCCGGCGGCGATATGCGCGCCTTCGGCCCGCAGGCATACGAAATCGAGCTGCGGATCCCGGGGTCGTCGCGGCGTCTGCAACTCGCGGCGTGCGCACTCGCTGTCAGTGCGCCGAAGACAGCGCGCTCACCGAGCGGGCATCGCGGTTTCTATTCGCGTGTTGCCGGAGCCGAGCTGTCAGGTCATGCAGTCGGCGTGCTCGCGCCAAACGCGGCAGCGGCTGACGCACTCACCAAGTGCGCTCTCACTTGTACGTCAGATGTTCTGCGCCGCCTGCTCGATGAATTCGCCGCGTCGTTGCTGCCGCTCGACTGAGCGTCAGCCCTCGACCAACCCGTCGTTCTTCGGCGGGTCGGCGAGCGGAGCGCCGAGCGGCGCTTCCTGCGCGAGCCTCAGCTCGGTGTCCTGGCCCGACTGTTCGAGCAGGAAGCCGATGACAGCGTACAGCTCGTCGACGTCCATCTGCTCGACGGGAAAGCCCATGAACTGCAGCTCGCGCCCGCGCTCGGCGTAACGTACTTTGAAGTCACGATTCATGGCGTTTCAACGCTCCCCGCTTGGTGCAGTTCCCCGCTTGCGTGCCGTACGAAACGTGACCGAGTAACGCAGCTCCTTCGTCGGCGGAATGCTGTGCTGCCAACCCCAGCGCGCTTCGTCCCGCAGAATGTACGCCGAGCGCGGCTCCAGCTCGAGCGCGAAAACCTCCTTGCGCCGCTCCGGCTTCCACGGATACGGACGGAAGCGAATGCGCGCCGTGCCGAGGAGCGAGATGCCGACGATCAGCTCGAAGTCCGGCACGTCGCGGTGCCAGCCGAGCGGCGTGCCGGGCACGTATTCCGCGATCAGCGCCTGCACGAAATCCTCCGCCGCGACACCGGACCACTGCGCGGCACGTGTTCGCAACGGCGCGAGAAATTCCGGAATCGGCGGCGCGGCGTTCGCCCTCTGATGCGTGAAGTCGTACGCGAACCCGTAATTCACGGTGCGACGGCCCGCGGTGTACTGCCGGTACTGCGCTTCGCGCAGCGGTAACGCCCGAATATTTTCCAGCAGCCCGCGCTCTTCATCGCGATCGATGAACTCGCCGCGATACGTCATGCCCTGCGGCACGAACGGCGGAAACAAGCTGGCTTGCGCACGTGACATATTCCGAGAGTGTACGGCGATTATGTGCGCCCGGTCACACTCGCTCCCGAGTCGCTCGTCGATGCTGCGCGCCCCTTGTGGGGAAAACAGAGGAAGTGACAATGAAGAACAGCGTCATCGCTCTCGGATTGCTGATTGCAGTGGCAGCGCAGGCCGCGCCGCCCACTGTCGAAGAAGTCGGCGATCCGGATTCGTTCGGCCGCGATGTGATCTATCTCGGCAACGCGCAGACTTCGCAGGTCGCGTTGCAGACGGATTGCACGCCTGATCCGATGTTCCCGCCGCTGCCGAACGACCGTTGCATCGTGCTGAATGCGCAGCCCGCAGCGACCAGCTTCAACGAGGATGGCCTCGCGACCCTGCAATTGCCGGCGGAGTCGACCAAGTCGCTGATCTGCTTCGCGCTCACGCCGAACCACAATTTCGAGTTCAACAACCTGACCGGCGTGGCGCAGCCGAATGCGCGCTACAACGCGCGCGCGGTGATCACGATCGAGAACGAGGTGCTGGACGATCCGACGCTGATCGATCCGAACACCGGCCTGCCATACGGCGGCAGGATGACGCTGCCGCTCAGCACGTACTCCGAGTCGCGCAGCATCGCGGCCGGCGAGCGTGAGCAGAAGTCGCTGTTCCTGTCGCGGCACTGCATCGGCGGACTGGTGAGCAAGCGTTCACTAGTCGGCTCCGGCCTGAGCGAGACGCAGGCGAAGCAGTTCTTCAAGAAGCCGATGAAGTTCACCTTCGGCGGGTCCGGCACCGTGCAGATCGTGGACTTCGCCAATTTCTTCTACGGCATCCGCCTGTACGGCGACAGCAAAGACCGATAACGATGCAGGCAAAGTAAAGGCCGGGCGGCGCGTGCCGCCCGGCCTTTTTTCATGCTCTGCTGCCGTCTAGCGCACGCGGCCGCGACGGAACAAATTGACGATCGCCAGCAGGATGATTGCACCCACCAGCGACACCAGGAACGTCGCTATCGAGATGCCCTGGTTGATCGTGCCGATGCCCAGCATGGGCGACACGATGAAACCCGCGAGCAACGCGCCGACGATACCTACCACGACATTGAGCAGGATGCCTTGCTGCGCGTCAGTGCGCATGACGATGCTGGCAAGCCAGCCCACAACGCCGCCCACGATCAACCAGACCAGAATACCCATATACCCTCCTCGGGGTCGCCACGATAACTCACGACCACAGAATGAGAGCCGGGTGATCTTGGTTCCGAAGCCCGCTCCGAAAGACGTAAGAAGTACGCTGTCAATCGACGAAGCGGGACACCAGCTTGGCGATGACTGCGCAACTGGGGCGCTCGGGCAGATACTTCACTCGCACCGTTGTGCCGACGGCGGGCAGCGAAGCCATCGATTCACCCATGCGGCGATCGACGTGGCACGTCAGTACCGACGCACGAGCGTCCACGGGATGGAACTCGAAATAGACGCGCGTGAAGGCACCGAACAGCGGCGGTCGCCAGATGCGCAGGATGCGGCCCTGCGCGAGGGCGCCGCGTTTCAGGATCTCCTGCTGCAGCTGCGAGCCGAGCGCGACGAAGCGAGAGGACGCGATCATGGCGACGAGCGCGCCGACGAGGAATGCGATGGCCGGGACGTATTGTGCGGGCATGTGCGGAGCCGAGAATTTGGGACCCGGTTGCGAGCATGCACGCGTCCGGGTCAGCGGGCCTTGAATTGCCTCGCAATTCTTACACGCTAGTTTCTATCGAGCCAAGTGCCCAAACCCTGAGCGTTCAACTCGATATCGGTTGCGAGAATTTCTCGTAGAAAGTTTTCCGACTCCCGCGACCCGCAGCGGCGCAACTCGGCGATGTAGATGTCGCCGAAGGCGCGTTTGAGCTGGTCGTGCCGGCCCGGAGCACTGGCGAGCGAGCGTGCCGCGTCGGCCATCGCATCGACCTGCGCCAGGAACTGCACAGCCAGCTTCTCGGCGTCGCGCACAGCGCCGTAGTGCGTGAGATACATCAGCTCTGGCCTCTGCGCGAGCAACCGCGCGACGGATTCGTGCAGGGCATCCTGTTCGAATTGGACCGGGGCACACGCCGGCACGATGTACGGCTGCAGCTCTGGATAGACGATGCCGAACGTGTCGCCCGTGAACCAGCCGCGACTCGCCTCGTCCCAGATGCAGTGATGATGACGCGCGTGGCCCGGCGTATCCGCGAAGCGCAACGGGCGTCCGGCCAACTCGATCACCATTCCATCGCTGGTAGTGATGACACGCGCCGCAGGGACCGGCACGAGCTCACCGTAGTCGCGCGCAGCGACTTCAGCGCCATACACAGCACGCACGCCCTCGATCAGCATCGAGGGATCGATCATGTGACGCGCGCCGCGCGGATGGATGACGAGCTTTGCGCGCGGCAGGTTCTGCATCAGCAACCCAGCGCCGCCAGCGTGATCGAGGTGCACGTGTGTCGGAATCACGTAGTCGACGGCATCGCGCTCCAGCCCGTGTGCTTCGAGCGCGGCAAGCAATCGAGGCACGGCGCTGTTCGGACCGGTTTCGATGAAGGCGGCGCGGCCGTTCTCGACGATCAGGAAGCTCGCGTCGAAGCGCGGGCGGACGAAACCGGTATCGACCACCGTGATGCCGTGGTCCAGGCGCTGGTAGAAACTCGTCACGTCAACCGAATCCTTCGAGCACCAGCTTGCCGATCGTGCGGCCGCGCTCGAGCATCTGATGGGCGCGGCGCAGGTTCGCCGCATTGATCGGGCCGAGACTCTCGGCCAGCGTCGTGCGCAGCGTGCCGTTGTCGATCAGCGCCGCTGCCTGTTCGAGAATCTCGTGCTGACGCTGGATATCCGGCGTCTGGAACAGCGAGCGCGTGAACATGAACTCCCAGTGGATCGACACGTTCTTCTGCATCAGCGCCGTCAGCTGCACCGGCTCGCTCATGCTGACGATCAGGCACAGCTTGCCTTGCGGCCGGATGATCGGGGCGAAGCGCGGAAAGTAGGCAGTCGCGTCGGTGAGGCAGAAGATGTAGTCCGCTTCGGCAATACCGGCCGCTTTCATCTGTGCCGCGAGGTCGCCGGTGTGGTCGACGACAACGTCGGCGCCGAGCTCTTTGACCCATTGTGCCGATTCCGGCCGCGATGCCGTTGCAACGACGCGCAGACCCGCGAGCTTCTTCGCGAGCTGAATCGCGATCGAGCCTACGCCGCCCGCGGCACCGATCAGCAGCACGCTCTTACCGCGGTCTGCGCCTGAGCTGGAGATATCGAGGCGATCGAACAATCCCTCCCACGCGGTGAGCGTGGTGAGCGGCAACGCAGCCGCGGCTGCGAAACCGAGCTTGCGCGGCTTGTGACCGACGATGCGCTCGTCGACGACGTGATATTCGCTGTTCGCGCCGGGCTTCTGGATGCTGCCGGCGTAGTAGACCTCATCGCCCGGCTTGAACAGCTGCACGCCGGCACCGGCTTCGCGAACGATGCCCGATGCGTCCCAGCCAAGAATCCGCGGCTGCGGCGCGCTCGGATCGGGCCGCGCGCGAATCTTGTAGTCGACCGGGTTGACGGAGATCGCTTTGACTTCGACCAGCAGTTCACGTTCTGACGGCGCGGGTTTCGGCACGTCGAGGTCGACGAGCGATTCAGGATCGTCGATGGGCAGGTTTCGATACAGGCCGATCGCCTTCATGTCGCGTTACCGAAAAGAGTCTCGCAAAGACGCAAAGATCGCAACGAGGAAGAAATCAATTTGAAAACTCTGAACCAGCAAACTCCGGACGTTGACACTCTGGTTCTTCTTGGCGGCCTTGGCGATCTTTGCGAGAGAATTCTCTTCTCTTACATGTTCCTTCGATACTGCCCGCCGACCTGATACAAGGCCCGCGAGATCTGCCCGAGCGAGCAGCACTTCACGGCTTCCATAAGCTGCTCGAACACGTTGCCGCCCGACGCCGCAACAGCCTGCAGGCGCTTGAGCGCTTCAGCCGACCGGTCTGCATTGCGCGCCTGGAACGCCCGCACGGCCGCGACCTGATCCTGCTTCTCTTCCTCGGTCGAGCGGATCAGCTGCGCGCCCTTGAGCTCCTGCGACGAATCGCCGTCCGACAGGAAAGTGTTGACGCCGATGATCGGCAGCGAGCCGTCGTGCTTCTTGGTCTCGTAGTACAGCGACTCCTCCTGGATCTTGCTGCGCTGGTACATCGTCTCCATCGCGCCGAGCACGCCGCCGCGCTCGGAGATCGCCTCGAATTCCTTGTAGATCGCTTCCTCGACCAGGTCGGTCAGCGCCTCGATCAGGTACGAGCCCGCCCACGGGTTCTGGTTCTTGTTCAGTCCCAGCTCGCGGTTGATGATCATCTGGATCGCAACAGCGCGCCGCACGCTCTCTTCCGTCGGCGTCGTGAGCGCCTCGTCGTACGCGTTGGTGTGCAGCGAGTTGCAGTTGTCGAACAGCGCGTACATCGCCTGCAGCGTCGTGCGGATGTCGTTGAACGAGATCTCGCGCGCGTGCAGCGAGCGGCCCGACGTCTGGATGTGATACTTCAACATCTGCGAGCGCGGCGAGGCCTTATACCGCTCGCGCAGCGCGCGCGCCCAGATACGCCGCGCGACGCGGCCGATCACGGCGTATTCCGGATCCATGCCGTTCGAGAAGAAGAACGACAGGTTCGGCGCGAAGTCGTCGATCTGCATGCCGCGCGCCAGGTAGTACTCGACGATCGTGAAGCCGTTCGCCAGCGTAAACGCGAGCTGCGAGAGCGGGTTCGCACCGGCTTCGGCAATGTGATAGCCGGAGATCGACACGGAATAGAAATTGCGCACGGCGTTGTCGATGAAGTACTGCTGCACGTCACCCATCATGCGCATCGCGAACTCGGTCGAGAAAATGCAGGTGTTCTGTGCCTGATCTTCCTTGAGGATGTCCGCCTGCACCGTACCGCGCACTTGCGACAGCGTTTCCGCCTTGATGCGCGCGTACACGTCCGGCTCGACGAGCTGATCGCCGCTCACGCCCAGCAGTGCCAGGCCGGTGCCGTCGTGACCCTCCGGCAGCTGGCCCTTGTAGCTCGGGAACGCGGCGCCGCGCTCGGCGGTCTGCGCTTTCAGCTCCGCGATCTTGCGCTCGGCGCCTGCCCAGCGCCCTTCGCTCTTCAGGTAGCGCTCGACGCGCTGATCGACGGCGCTGTTCATGAACATCGCCAGGATCATCGGCGCCGGGCCGTTGATCGTCATCGACACCGAAGTCGTCGGAGCGCACAGGTCGAAGCCGGAATACAGCTTCTTCATGTCATCGAGCGTCGCGATCGACACGCCGGAGTTGCCGGTGCGGCCATAGATGTCCGGCCGCGGATCGGGGTCCTCGCCGTACAGCGTCGTGGAATCGAACGCCGTCGACAAGCGCGCGGCCGCGTGATCGCCCGCAACGTAGTGGAAGCGCCTGTTGGTACGCTCCGGCGGACCCTCGCCGGCGAACATGCGCGTCGGATCTTCCTGCTCGCGCCGATACGGATACACCGCCGCCGTGTACGGATACGCACCCGGCAGGTTCTCGTTGAGCACGAACGCCAGGATCTCGCCCCAGTCGACGGCGCGCGGCACCGCGATCTTCGGAATCTGGCTGCCGGACAGCGAGATCGTGTAGTTGTCGCCGGTGACGTCGCGCTCCCGAACCTTGTATGAGAACTTCTCCTGCGTGACTGCCTTGAGGCGCTTCGGCCAGGCCTTCAGTTCGCCGATCGCATCGGCGCCCATTTCATCGAGCGCAGCGTGATAGGCGGCGCGCAGCTCGCGGCGCGTTGCATCAGCCGCCGAATCGGTCAGCGCCGTTTCCGGATAGCGATCCAGCGGCGACGGCAGTGCGCTGTCTCTTAGTGCTTTGAGAGACTCGTAGTGCGCATAGGCGCGACGCCCTGCTGCGACCTGCTCCTCGATGCGCGCTCGCGAGTTGCGACCGGACTCGGCGATCTCGGCCAGGTAGCGCGAGCGCGAGCCGGGAATCAGCGGATCGCGCGAAGTCATCACCGTCACGCCCGGGTCGCTCACGGACCAGCGGGCAGTGCCGATCGCTTTCTTGTCGAGCTCGGCGCAGATGTTCGCGAACAGGCGGTTCACGCCGGGATCGTTGAAGCGGCTCGCGATCGTCGGAAACACCGGCACGTCGTTGTCGGCGATCTGCATGCGCTCGGGATGATTGCGCCGCCACTGCTTGCGCACGTGTCGCAGGCTGTCCTCGGCGCCGCGCTTCTCGAATTTGTTGAGCACGACCATGTCGGCGAAGTCGAGCATGTCGATCTTCTCGAGCTGACTGGCCGCGCCGTACTCGCTGGTCATGACGTACAGCGACAAATCCACCACATCGACGATTTCGGTGTCCGACTGGCCGATGCCGGCCGTCTCGACGAAGATCAGGTCGAAGCCGGCGAGCTGGTACAGCTCGATCACGTCCTTGAGCACCGCCGAGGTCGCGAGATGCTGGCGGCGAGTCGCAAGCGAGCGCATGAAGATCTGCTCGTTGGCGAGCGAGTTCATGCGGATGCGATCGCCGAGCAGCGCGCCGCCGGAGCGGCGGCGGGTCGGGTCGATCGCGACGACGGCGATCTGCCGGTCCGGGAAGTGACGCACGAAGCGCGCGAGCAACTCGTCGCTGAGGCTCGACTTGCCGGCGCCACCGGTGCCGGTAATGCCCACGACCGGCACCTGGTGATTGACGCGTCCGAGCGCACGCCGGATCTGGTTCAACTCCGCACCAGTGTCACCCTCGCTGTCCGCGCCTTCGAGCACGGTGATGGTCGTCGCGGTCCGGCGATGGTCGCGGACGTGCAGCGGGCCGAATTCGTAACGCGGCTTGCGTGCTGCGCGCACGCGCGCAATCACGTCCTCGATCATCGGCAGCAGGCCCATGCGCCGGCCGTCCTCGGGCGTGTAGATCTTCTCGACGCCGTAGGCTTCCAGCATCTCGATCTCGTCCGGGGAGATCGTGCCGCCGCCGCCGACCACGACGCGGATGTGCTCGCAGCCCTGCTCCTTGAGCATGTCGACCATGTACTTGAAGTACTCGTTGTGACCACCCTGGTAGGAGCTGACCGCGATGCCGTCGGCATCCTCCTGGATGGCCGCGCGCACGATGTCGGACACGCTGCGGTTGTGGCCGAGATGGACGACTTCCGCGCCGCTCGATTGCAGGAGCCGGCGGATCATGTTGATGGCCGCGTCATGGCCATCGAACAGCGATGCCGCCGAGACGAAACGCAGTACGCCGCGCCCTGCCGGGGCGGGCTGTTGACGCAAGGAGGAAGCCTGCTCAGCCATGGGTCTGTTCATCCACTGTCACTAGCGGGGCGGTAGACTCGTCTGACATTTCGACCAGATCGGCCGAAAGACGCATCTTCCTTACTTTGCCGGCGCCACGCCAGTTTCCAATGGAGACATCGTAATGCGACGCACATTTATGGCATTTCCTATGGCACTTATCCTCTGGTCGAAAGCGGCCAAGGCCCTTTCGACAAAGCGCCCGTCAAAAGGCGTGACTTTTGCCGCGCTCGCACTCGCCGGCCTGGCGGCCAGCGTCCTGGCGGCGGATCGCGCCGCGACCGTACCCCTGCGCAGCCAGCCGCTGCCCGATCTGAACAAGGTCGCCGACATGATTACGGTGGAGTACGCCCCCGGCCAATCGACGCCGGCCCATCGGCACAATGCGCACGTTTTTGTATACGTTCTGGAGGGTTCGCTGCTGATGGGGGTCAAAGGCAAGGAGCCGGTGACCGTGTCGGCGGGCCAGACCTTCTACGAATCGCCCACTGACGTGCACGAGATTTCGCGCAATGCGAGCGATTCGAAGCCGGCGAAGTTCCTGGTGCTGCTGCTCCATGATCCAGGAGCTTCGACGATGGCGCCGGCGGACAAGTAATATTGGAGCCAATGGCTCCGCGTCCCAACAAGTCCGCCACCCACAAGTTCCACCAGCGTCGGGATACGATCGTCCGCGCCGCCGTCGAGGTGCTCAATCACAAGGGCGTGCGCGGCATGACGCTCGCCGACGTCGCGGCGCGGATCGACCTGGTGCCGACGGCGGTGATGTACTACTTCCACAAGAAGGAAGAGCTCGCCGCCGCCTGCTTTCACAAAGCGATCGAGCAGTACGAAAGCATGATCGCGCAGGCGCAGCGCGGCGCGACGGCGCGCGAGGCGCTCGAGCTCTTCGTTCGCGGTTACTTCGAGTTCCGCCGGCAGGTCGTGGCCGGCGAGGCGGACCAGATCGCGGTGTACAACGACGTGCGGGCCGTGCAGGACCCGGGCGTCGGTCAGGCGTACACGCAGATGTTCCGCAACGCGCGCAGTCTGCTGCTCAAGTCGCCGGAGATGGCCAGCCTGCCGCGCATGGACTGCAATGCGCGCACGCACCTGCTGCTCGCACAACTGTTCTGGTCAGACGTGTGGGTACCGCGCTACTACGTCGAGGACTATCCACGCCTCGCCGATCACATGCTCGACATCTTCGAGAACGGTCTGCTGCGTGGCGACGGCGCGTGGCAGCCACGACCGCTGCGCGATCTCGAGCCGCCGCCCGCCGACGGATCGAGCGAAGCGCGGGAGACGTTCCTGCAGGCAGCGACCAGCCTGATGAACGACCATGGCTATCGCGGCGCGTCGGTGCAGAAGATTTCCGAGCGGCTCAACGTCACCAAGGGCGCGTTCTATCACCACCTCGCCACCAAGGATGACCTGATCCTCGCGTGCTTCGAACGCACGCTGGCGATCGTGCGTCGCGCTCAGGACGAAGGCGCGCGCGGAGCCGGCAACGGCGCGGAGACTCTGGTCGCCGTGGCCGCGGCGCTCGTGGAGCATCAGCTGTCCGGCAAAGCGCCGCTACTGCGCACGTCGGCGCTGACTTCAGTGCCGCAGGAGATTCGCGCCGACCTGGTCAAGGAATTCGACCGCGCCTCCGGCCGCTTCTCGCTGGTGTTCAGCGAAGGGATCGCGGATGGCTCGCTCCGCCCGGTCGACGCTCCGATTGCCGCGCAGATGATTACCGCGTTGATCAATGCGGCGGCGGAAGTGCACAACTTCGCGCAGGGCATCTCGCAGCAGAACATCGCGCGCGCGCACGCTCGACCGTTGTTTCAGGGATTGTTGAGCAGCTAGCAACGAGACCCCATGGCCCCACCCGCACCGCATCTGCCACTCGCCGCGTTACTCGGCATTGGCGCGCTCGTCACCTGGCGTCTGTACCGTCGAGCACACAAGCTCATCATGCGACAGCACTTCAGTCTGCGGCGCTCGCGCATGTCGCTGATCTTCTTTCCGTTGCTGCTGCTCCTCTTCCTGTACAGCTCTTACACCCATCCGGTCGCGGTCGCGGCGGAGCTCGGTGGGGTTCTGATTGGCGTCGTGCTGGCGATCTACGGCCTGCGCCACACGAAATACGAGAACACGGCGGAGGGTCTCTACTACACCCCGAACGCTCACATCGGCATCGCCCTGTCGCTTCTTCTGGCCGCTCGCGTCGCCTATCGATTCTTCCAGATGTACGTCTCCACCGCCGCGTTTGCACAGCCGCCGCAGGACTTCGCGCGCAGTCCGCTGACCTTGCTGATTTTCGGCACGACTGCTGGCTACTACGCGTGGTACGCGCTCGGCCTCATCCGCTGGCAACGCTCGGTTGCGGCATCACCAAGCGTCGATCGCTGAACGCCGCTTGCCGGGTCCGCGCGGCGTCGGCTGCAGCGAGCGCAGCAGATTCGCCAGCCACGATCGCGTGTCCGCCGGGTCGATCGTGTCGTCGACGCCGAAGATCGTCGCGATGCCGAGTGCTTTGCCGCGCTCGTACATCTGCGCGACCATCTCCTGGTACTTGCGGCGCCGCTCACCGGCATCCTCGATCTTCGCGAGTTCGTTGCGATATGCGAGCTTGACCGCGCCTTCCAATCCCATGCCGCCGAACTCACCCGTCGGCCACGCGACTGTCGCCACCGAGCGCTTGAACGAGCCCGCGCTCATCGCGATCGCACCGAGACCGTAGGCCTTGCGCAGCACGACTGTGAAGAACGGCACGGTCAGGTTCGCGCCGATTACGAACATGCGACTGGAGTGACGCACCAGAGCGGTCTTCTCGATCTCCGGCCCGACCATGATGCCCGGCGTATCGCACAGGAATAACAGCGGGATGTCGTGCGCGTCGCACAGCTGCATGAAGCGCGCTGCCTTGTCGGCGCCGTCGGAATCGATCGCGCCGCCGAGGAAACGCGGATCGTTGGCGATCACGCCGACTGTGCGGCCTTCGACGCGGATCAGCGACGTGACCATGCCTCGCGCAAACTCGCGTCGCAGTTCCAACACCCAATCCGTGTCGGACAGCGTTTCGATGATCGTACGCACGTCGTACACGCGCAGGCGGTTTTCCGGAATGATCTGCCGCATGGCGCGCTGATCGGCTGCTTCATAGCGCGCAAGTGCGCCGAGCGGACCCTGGAAATACGAGAGGTAGCGCTTCGCGACGCGCACGGCTTCGGCTTCGTCCAGGACGCCGATGTCGACTACGCCGTTCGCCAGCTGCACCGGCAGAGGACCGATTTCTTCCGGCGCAAACACACCCAGACCGCCGCCCTCGACCATCGCCGGGCCGCCCATGCCGATGTTCGCATTCGCCGTCGCGATCACCACATCGCAACAGCCGAGCAGCGATGCGTTGCCGGCGAAACAGCGGCCCGAGGTGATGCCCACCATCGGCACGAGCCCGCTCAGCTCAGCGAAGCGGCCGAACGTCGGCACGCCACCGGAATCACCGCTGCTTTCGGTATCGCCCGGCCGTCCGCCGCCGCCTTCGGCGAACAGCACCACCGGCATGCGGCCGGATTGCGCGACGCCGATCATGCGATCGGTCTTCGCGTGGTTACGCGTGCCTTGCGTGCCAGCCAGGACGGTGTAGTCGTACGCCATGACCACTGCAGAGGATTGCGGCTCGGGAAAGAGGTCGCCGTTGATGCGGCCGACGCCCGTCACCATGCCGTCGCCGGGAGTCTTCTCGATCAACTCCTCCAGGCTGCGCCGCGCGCGTTGTGCTGCAAGCGCGAGCGCTCCGTACTCGACGAACGTACCTGGATCGCAGAGATCTTCGACGTTCTCGCGCGCCGTGCGCTGCTGGGTGGCCCGACGACGCGCAACTGCCTCCGGCCGCTCGGCGTCCAGCGTACGTCGCTTGCGTGCCTTCACTTCGGCGAGGTCGCGGCGGATGTGATCGAGATCGACGCTCTGCGCGACCTCCTGGTCGTCATGCTCGACGTCCGCTGCACGCACAGCCAGAAGTGGCGCGCCTTCGAGCACTGCGTCGCCAACCGTCACCATGATGTCGATGACGTGCCCGCCTTCGGCGGCTTCGATGACGTGCTCCATCTTCATGGATTCCATCACCATGACTTGCCGGCCGCGGCGCACGAGATCGCCCGGGCGCACGTCGATGCTCACGATCGTGCCCTGCATCGGCGCTCTGAGCGCGGCGGCGTCCGTCGAAGCGCCCGTCGTCACATCAGCCCTGTTTGCAGCACTGCGCGCTTGCTTGCCGTGGTGCAGGACTGCGAGCGGGTCGCTCGTGTCGATGCGCGCACCGGCCAACGCGGTCTTCGCGGCCGGACTCGCAGCAGGTTGTGCGAACAGGCGCGGATGCCCGCTGTCGCCGGCGGTCAGCTCGTTCGCGTGCCGCTCGATGAACGTGGTATCGACATCGTTCGATTCCACCGCCGGATTGCACAGCAGGTTTTGCAGGAAGCCGATGTTCGTCGCGACGCCTTCGATGCGGAACTCGCACAGCGCGCGATACGCGCGTTGCACGACGTCGGTGAAGTTGTCCGACGACGAATGCGCTATCACCTTGGCGAGCAGCGAGTCGAAGGCGGGCGAAGTGCGATAGCCCGTGTAGCCGAAGCTGTCGACGCGAACGCCGGGCCCCGCGGGCGGCTCGAATGCGCTCAGCGTGCCGCTGGCCGGATGGGTCGAGCCGTCGCGCTGCATGGACTCCATGTTGACCCGCAGCTGCATCGCGTAACCGCGCGGACGCAGTAACGCATTCTCCTGCAGACCGATCTCGACCAGCGTCGCACCAGCAGCGATGCGCAGCTGTGCCTTGACGAGATCTATGCCGAGGACTTCCTCCGTCACCGTATGCTCGACCTGCAGCCGGGCGTTCGCTTCGATGAACACGACGCGCTCGCCGCCGCGCGCATCGACCAGGAACTCGAAGGTGCCCGCGTTCTCGTAACGGACCTCCTGCGCCATCTTCAGGGCCGCCGCGATCAGCTGCTGCCGAGTCGAGTCCCGCAACGTCGGGCTCGGCGCGACCTCGACGACTTTCTGATGACGCCGTTGCAGGCTGCACTCGCGGTCCCACAAGTGCGTGACCGTGCGGCCGTCGCCGATGACCTGGATCTCGATGTGGCGCGCACGCGGGAAGAATTCTTCGACGTAGACGTCGCCCGAACCGAACGCGGCCGTCGCTTCCGACTGGCAGCGTGCGTAGGCTTCCGCGAGATCGGCATCGTCGGCGACGAAGCGCATGCCGCGTCCGCCGCCGCCTGCGCACGCCTTGATGATCATCTGGCCGCGCGAGCCGAGCGAAGCCAGAAAGAAACGCGCGTCTTCGAGTGTCGTCGCGCTGAACGTACCGCGCAGCACTGGAACCTCGAGCCGTTGCGCGAGCGCGCGTGCCTGGCCCTTGTCGCCGAACAACTCGAGGTGCTCGACGCCCGGCCCGACGAAGCGCAGCCCGGCCTCGGCGCAGTCGCGCGCGAACGCCGCGCTCTCGCTCAGAAAACCGTAGCCCGGATGAATGGCGTCGCAGCCGGTCTGGAGCGCGGCGGCGATGATCGCTGCGCCATCGAGATAGGCTCGCGGCCCGCTGCCCGGCAGCGCGACAGCGTGCTCGGCCTTGCGAATGTGCAGCGACTCCGCGTCGTCCGGCGAATAGACGGCCACGGTTCTGGCACCCAGCTCCGCAGCAGCACGCGCGATGCGGACCGCGATTTCGCCGCGATTGGCGATCAACAGATTCATCCGTTCACCTCTTCCGCGCGCAGCGTGCGCGCAGCGATGAAATAGTGTGCCGCAGACCAGAGGTTGATCCCGACGATGATCCGCAGCGACCAGCGCAGCCCTTCGCCAAGCGCCTGCGCCTCGGTCAAGCCGCGCTCCAGAAACATCTGGCGCAGCTGATCGCTGGCGATGCCCGCGAGCAGGGGACCGAGCCCGAGGCCGATCAGATTGATGATGAACAACAGCACCGCGCTTGCCAGCGCGCGCTCACGGATCCCCACCAGGCCGTAGGTCGCGGTGATGCTCGGGGCGAGGTAGGCAGCGCTGCACATGACGACGGGCGACAGCAGCGCGATGACGATTCTCGTGTCATCGAAGAACAGCACGCCCTGGCTGAGCGGAAAGCCGATGAGCAGCGACAGTGCGGGCACCCACAGGTAGTAGCGGCTGTCATGCCGGCGCGTTGCCAGCCGATCGCTGAGCATCCCGCCGATATAGGTACCCGCAGCCCCGCCGATCACCGTGCAGATCGCGAGGATCGTGCCCGCCTTGGCAACGTTCATGCCGTGCGAGCGCATGAGGAATGCCGCGTACCAGTTGCCGACGCCATAGACCGCGAAGTTGTGCAGGGCTGCGGCGAACGCCAGGTGCACGAACGAGGTCTTCGCCAGCAGGTCGCGCACTACTTTCCCCACCGGCGGTGGCTCGACTACGGCACGGACCGGATCGGAAAAGCCGCGTGGCAGTTCGCGCAGCGTGAGCTTCATCAGCAACGCCACGCCAATGCCCGGCAGTCCGACGAGCAGAAACGCCGCGCGCCAGCCGTAGGTGTGTCCCACCCAGCCGCCGAGCAGCAGGCCGAGGAATGACCCGATGTAGCCGCCCATCTGGAAGATCGACAACGCGGTGGCACGACGGCGCGCTTCGAAGTAGTCGCCGATGAGCGAGTAGGCTGCCGGATTGCAGCCCGCCTCGCCGACCGCGACGCCGACGCGCGCGATCAGCAGGTGCACGAAGGTCTTGGCAATACCGGTCAGGCCGGTGAATGCGCTCCAGACGAGGAGCGACACGGCCATGATCTTGACGCGGTTGTTCCGATCTGCGAGCCGCGCCAGCGGCACACCGAGCGTCGTATAGAAGAGCGCGAACGCGAGGCCGCTGAGCAGCCCCATGTGCCAGTCCTGAAGCGCAAACTCTGTGCGAATCGGCTCGACCAGGATCGCGACCAGCTGGCGATCCATGATGCTGATGGTGTAGACGCCGCACAGCAGCCAGGCGACGTAGTACCGATAGGCGTCGGTGACGCGGATGGCCTGCAAGATTCGCCCGCCCCCGTCGTTTTCGTTGTGACGGGAGCGTATGCCAACAGCGCGGCCCGTGACTAGCCGTGCGCTAGCTGGGCAGCACCGCGGCGGGCAGCGTGAAGCGGAACGTCGTGCCTTTGCCTTCCGCGCTTTCGACCGTGATTCTGCCGGCGTAGCGCTGCACGATGCGCGCCACCGTCGCCAGTCCGATGCCGATGCCGGGGAACTCGCTGGCGGCGTGCAGCCGATGGAACGGCTCGAAGATGTGCTCGGCGCCCGACATGTCGAAGCCGGCGCCGTTGTCGCGCACCGAGAAGACCATGCTGTCGCGGGCCTCGGCATGACCGAGCTCGACGCGCGGCTGCTCGGTGCGCGAGGTGTATTTCCAGGCGTTGCCGAGCAGGTTGTACAGCAGGCTCTTCATCAGGCGCGGATCGGCGTTGACCGCGAGCTTCGGCTCGATCCGGCAGTCGACGCGGTGACGTGGATACTGCTGGTTGAGATCTTCGACGATCGACTGCGCCAGCGCCGACAGGTCGACGCGCTCGTTGAGCAGCTCCTGCCGCGAAATGCGGGCGAGCGACAACAGGCCGTCGATGATGTCGGACGAGCGCCGCACGCAGGACTGGATGCGGTCGATGCGGCAGCGGATCGTCTCGCTCATCGATGACTGCAGCTCGTCGCGCAGCAGGCCGGCCTGCCCGGCGATCGCACCGAGCGGCGAGCGCAGATCGTGCGAAGCCGAAGCAGTGAATGCTTCGAGCTCCTGGTTGGTGAGCGCGAGCTGCTGATTCGCGCTCTGCAGCTCGGCGGTGCGCATGGCGACGCGGCTCTCCAGCTCGCTGTTCAACTGCGCGAGGTTGGTGTTCGCGCGCTCGACCCGCAGCATGAAGTTCTTGAGCAGCGCGGTCAGCGCCAGGAACAGGACGGAGACGCCGGCGAGCACGTAGACGAGACTGCGCGTGCGATCGCGCCACGGCTGCATGATCGCGTGTTTGTCGCGCGCCGCGGCGACTATCAAGCGATAGCCGTTGAGACTCCGGTACGCGTACAGCCACGTCCCTTCGACGATCGGGCTCGGTCCCTCGATGAAGCCGCCCTCGCGCGACAGATCGCCGGCCTTGCGGAACAGCAGCGTCTTGCCGACGTTGATCGTGCGCGCGTCGTCGGGGGCATGCGGCACGCGCAGCAAAAGATCGCCGTGCGTCGAGATCAGGCTGAGCGAGCCGTCGCGGATCGCCATGCTCGCGTACAACTGATCGAGCGCTTCGACGCCGAGCAACGCGCCGGCCCACACGGTTTCGCCGCCAGGCTGCGCAATGCGCATGGCGATCGGAATCGCATGTTGCGAGCTTTCGATCGGATCCGCGATGCGCGGCCCGATGTAGACGTTGCGCTGGCGTTGTGCGCTCAGGTCGAACCACTGCGGCCAGCTATTCAGCGATTGGACCTGATCATCGCGTGCCACGCTGAGATAGTGGCCGTCGCTGGCGAAGAACAGTGCCCGCACATAGTCGCCGCTGCTCAGCTCGCGCGACAACAAGTCGGTAGCTTGAGCGGGCGTAATTGCGTCGAGGCCGCCGCGGCTGATGATGGAATTGGCGGCGGCGCGGGACGCGCCGAGACTGTCGTTGAGAACCGCCTGCATGTGTACATACATGCCGGCGGCGACTGCGCCGAGCTCGTGGCGCGCATTGTCGAGGACTTCGGCCTCATCCGTGCGGATGCGCCAGGTCGCGTAACCCCAGACCAGGACGATGATGACAATAGCCTGTGCGACCACCGCTCGCTTGACGAACGATGGCAACGTCGTATCCGGATGCTTGTCTCCATCGTGCATCGTCGGCCCGCGAAAGTCCCGATTCGCGGGCGTGAGTCTCGCGCGCCGGTGCGGGCCGCGAGCTAGAGGTCCGTCACAAAATCGCGTTCAATTCCTGGAATACAGCACCGGCGGACGGACCGAGTACAAAGTGCAGGCTGTCGGGCGCGGGCCTGGCGACGCCGCGCACGCTCAACGCGGCGATTCGTGAGTTGACGACTGCGTCCGCATTCTTCACCGCGATGCAAAGTCGGCTGGCGGCGAGCGTCACTTCGCGCACGTTGGCGCGGCCACCCAATGCTTCCAGGAGAGTGCCCACGGAAAGTGCCGGCAGCGTCTGCGCGGTCGGTGCCTTCAGCTCGCTGCGGATGTCGGACGCGAGCTGATCGGCGATCGGCCCGACTACGACCTGCACCGCCTCGGCGGAAGGCCGCACCACTCCCCGCGCACCGAGCTTCTTCAATGCCGCTTCGTCCACCGACGATTGATTCGCAACGATCAGTCGCAGCCGCGTCGTGCACGCGTCGACTGTCACGAGGTTGCGAGCTCCGCCGAGCGCGTGGACCCAAGCCGCGCCGGAGCTGTCCGATGCAACTTCTGTCGCTGGAGCGCTTCCGACCTCGTCCGGCTCCCGGCCCGGCGTCTTGAGGTCGAGCCGGACGATGAAGAAGCGGAACAGGCCGTAGTACAGCGCGAAGTAGACGAGGCCCACCGGCAGCAACAGCAACGGCCGCGTCGCCTTGCTGAAGCTCAGCACGTAGTCGAACAGGCCGGCCGAGAAACCAAAACCGAGGTGCACGTCGATCGCATCCATCAGCGCCATCGCCGCGCCGGTCAGCGCGGCGTGAATCGCGTACAGCACTGGCGCCAGGAACATGAACGTGAACTCGATCGGCTCGGTCACGCCAGTAAGGAATGAGGTGAGCGCCATCGAGAACAGCATGCCGCCGACGGCGGCGCGCTTTTCGATCGGCGCCGAGCGATACATCGCCAGACACGCCGCCGGCAGGCCGAACATCATCACGGGGAAAAAGCCCGACATGAATTTGCCGGCCGTCGGATCGCCGGCGACGAAGCGGTTCAGATCGCCGGTGACGCCGTTGTAGTCGCCGAGCAGGAACCACACGAAGTTGTTGATGATGTGATGCAGCCCGGTCACGATCAGCACGCGGTTGAGCGTGCCGTAGACGAACAGTCCGAACCCGCCCGCCGCAAGCACCGCCTGGCTCGCCGCATCCAGGCCGCGCTCCAGGAACGGAAATCCGTAACCGAAGCAAAATGCGAGCGCAATGCCGGCGAGACCACTGACGATCGGCACGAAGCGGCGGCCGGCGAAGAAGGCGAGATAGCTCGGCAGGCGGACGTTGCTGTAGCGGTTGTACAGCCAGCCGGCCAGCAGGCCGTTGATCAAGCCCGCAGGCACACTCAGCTTCGCCAGCTCTTTCGCGCGATATGCGGCGGTTGCGAGATCGACAGCGCGGCCGGACAAGTCGGCCGTTGCATCGGGCGGCACCCCGATGAGCACCTCCGCGCCCTTGGTGGTCACGAGATAGCCGACCACAGCCGCGAGCCCGGCGGCGCCGTGATTCTCGCGCGCGAGTCCCACTGCTACGCCGATCGCGAACAGCAGACCGAGATTCGAGAAAATCGCGTTGCCTGCCGCGGCCATCGCGGCGACGTTCAACAGATCGGGTTGTCCCAAGCGCAGCAGCAGCGCGGCCGCCGGCAGCACGGCGATCGGCAGCATCAGCGCCCGCCCGATCGGTTGCAGGTTCGTGACGATGTTCTTCATGACGCCACCTGGGATTCCGAGGCGGAGAAGTCGTTGACGAGGGTCCGCACCGCTTCGGCGGTATCGAGCGCGACGGCGCGCTGCGCCAGCGAGCGGCATGCATCGAGCGTGAGAGTACGGATCAGACTCTTGAGCTGCGGCACGAGCGTCGGCACGACCGATAACTCATGCACACCTAAACCGAGCAGGACCGGCACCGCCGCCGGCTCGGATGCAAGCCCGCCGCACACAGCGACGAAGCGCGAGTGCTTCTCCGCCGCTGCCACGGTCATTGCGATCAGCCGCAAGACTGCCGGATGCAGGCCATCGATGCGATGCGCCAGCTCGGAGTGACCGCGGTCCATCGCGAGCGTGTACTGCGTCAGATCGTTCGTGCCGATCGAGAGGAACTCGACTTCGTTCGCGACGCGCTCGGCGAGCAACGCCGCCGCAGGAGTCTCGATCATCGCGCCGACGGCGATCGATCCCGTGTGCCGCAGCTCGCGCCGCACGTCGTCGATCATGCGCCGCACGGCCCTGATCTCGGCTGTGTCCGTGATCATCGGCAACAGCACGCGACATTGTCCCGCGGGCTGCACTCGCAGGATCGCGCGCAATTGCACGCGCAGCAGATCGGGACGCCACAGACTCGTGCGCACGCCGCGCAGACCGAGCGCCGGATTGGGCTCGGCCGGCATCGGCAGATAAGGAATCGGCTTGTCGCCACCGATGTCGAGCGTGCGAATGACAAGAGGCCGGCCGGCGAGCGTCGTCGCGATCCCCTGGTACTGTTGCAGCTGCTCGTCCTCGTCCGGCGCCGAATCGCGCTCGAGGAACAGGAACTCGGTGCGCAGCAGCCCGCAGCCTTCGGCGCCGTGCGCCATCGCAACCTGCGCCTCGGCGAGCGAGCCGAGATTCGCGAACACTTCGATGCGGATGCCGTCGGCGGTCCTGCAATCGGCGTGTGCGGCCGCGCGTTCCACCTGCTTGCGCTGCTGGCGCGCCGTAAGCGTTTGCTCGGCAGCAGCCAACGCGGTCTGGTCCGGCGCGGTCGCAAGATTGCCCTGCTCCGCGTCGAGGATGACCCAGGTGCCTTCCGCAATATCGAGCACCGCGGCGCCGAGCGCGACCAGCGCCGGGATGCCCATCGCGGCGGCCAGGATCGCGACGTGCGAAGTCGGCCCGCCAGCGGCGAGACAGATGCCGGCAAGCCGGGTCGCGTCGAGCGAGACGAGTTGCGAGGGCTTGAGATCCGCGGCGATGAGAATCGCGCGCTCCGGCAGATTGCGAATAACGATGGGTTCTTCGCCGTGCAACGTGAGCAGAACCTGGGATTCGAGATCGAGCAGGTCGTCGACACGCTCGCTCATCCGCGGATCGCCGAGCGCGCGTAGCGTGTCGGCGCTGTCGCGAACTGCCCGCCGCCACGCGAAGCCGGCGCTCTTGCCGCGCGCGATCGCGCGGCGCGCCGAGGCGACGAGCTCCCAATCGTCCAGGAACTCCAGGTGAGCGGTGATTACTTCACGCGCTGCGCCCTGCGCGGAGGCGGCGATCTGCTCCAGGCGAGTGCGCACGGCAGCGCGCGCGCGCTCGAATTCTTCGGTCTCGTGCGCAACGCCTTTGCCGGCTTCGGCGACTTGCACCTCTGCGCCCTTGAGCGGGACGGCACGGCCGACCGCGAGGCCGCGACTTGCGATAACGCCGCGCAGACGGTTGGGATGGCCTTGCTGCTGCGAGGGAGCTGCAGCTGGCACTGAGGCAACTTTCGGAGCGCTCGCCTTCTCATCCAGCGACAAGATCAACTTCTTCAGCTCGCTGACTGCCTTCGCCGCGCCGTCACCCGACGCGACCAGCGTCAACTCGTCGCCGCGCTGTGCACCCAGCGACATGAGCGTCACGGCGCTCTTCGCGTTCGCACTGCGGCCGCGCGCGGAGATCGTGATCTCTGCGGCTGACGCTTTGGCAAAGTTTGCGATCAACGCCGCCGGGCGCGCGTGGATGCCATGATCGTGCCCGATCGTCAGCCGCTCGGTGACTTCCTGCCCCGCAGGCTCGTCGCGGCGCGCCGTCGTTTCACTGCTCGCCGGCTGAAGATCGAGTAGCGGATCGCCGACTTCGACCGCGCGGCCGGAGCGCGCGTTCGCGATCGAGAAGCGCTCGCCGTTGGTGATGACGATCGGCGTGATCAGGCTCTTCGCTCGTCGCGCCAGCACATCGAGATCGAAGTTGAGCAACGGCTGGCCGCTGCGCACGCGTGCGCCGGCGGATACGAGCACTTTGAAGCCTTCGCCGCCGAGTGCAACCGTATCGATTCCCACATGCAGGAGAATCTCGGCGCCGTTCGCTGCGCGCAGGGCGACCGCGTGCCCCGCCGCCGCGACGGAAATCACTTCGCCATCGCACGGCGCGTGCAGTACGCCTTCAGTCGGATCGATGGCGACGCCATCGCCTAGCAGCCGCTGCGCAAAGACGGCATCGGGCGTTTCGTCGAGCGGCGCACACCAGCCGCGCAGCGGAGAAACCAGCGTCAGATTCGCCATGCACGCTCCTGCCAGAGGCTAGCGGTTGTTTGCGACGGTCGCAGGATGAGCGCCGCCTTCCGCGCCTGCAAGGCCGACGAGCTGCACGGCATCGACAACCCACATCGGATCGACGACGGCCTGCGTGAACGTGAAGCACAGGTCATGCGGACCGCTGCGTCTGGCGATTGCCGCCGCAGGCAGCTGCGTCACTGCGTAGTTCCTGACCGCCGGCGCGAGCGGCAGCGTGGCGATCTTCTCGCCTTCGCAGCCATCCATGCGCACTTCGAGCTCGCCCGCCGGCGTCTGCGGCTTGCGCAGCGGAAACAGCTTGATGTCGTCGCCGATCTGGAAATTGAAAGGCACCTGCCCGACCGACGCCGCGATGGCCGTGACCTGCGACAGGTCGGCATCCCGGTAGAGCCAGCATGGATTCAGGATGTCCACGAGGAAGACGGCGCGCTCGCCCTGCACCGGCGCATCGTCTTCGAGCGCCAGCGAGATCTTCTGGCTGCACGATTCGAGCTCGAAGCTCGTACGCCGTCCCGGTTGTTCGGCTACCGCTTCGGGCGCCTGCGCAAAGCCGACGCCGAGGGCGCGATAGCGCGCCAGCTGCTCGGGCAGCCGAGCCGAGAACGATTGCCAGTCGATGCGTGCGGCCGGCGACCAGCCGACCTCCGCGATCGCCGCGGCACGCGGGAAGATCATGTATTCGGCGCGCTCTTCCGTGCGGACGTGCTCAGTCCACAGGTTGCCCTGCACGCCGAGGATGTGCGCGCGTTGTGCCTCGCTCAGTGCGGCCGGCGCCGGATCGAATCGATAAACGTCCTCGATGCTCACGACCGGCCCGCGCCCGGTATGCGCCGTGTTCAGCGGACGGTTGTCGAAGTAGAGCGTCGGTGCGGGCGACAGCACAGTATCGTGACCGGCCTCCGCCGCCGCTACTGCGCCCTGGATGCCGCGCCAGGACATCACAGTCGCGTTCGGCGCGAGACCTCCTTCGAGAATCTCGTCCCAGCCGATGAGCCGCCGGTCGTGCGCGTTCAGGTATTTCTCGATCCGTTGAATGAAGTAGCTCTGCAAGGCGTGCTCGTCCTTCACTCCGAGCTCGCGCCTTCTGCTCTGCACGCGCGCCGACGCCTGCCACTGGTTCTTAACTGCTTCGTCGCCGCCGACGTGGATGTATTCGCCCGGAAACAGCGCCATCACCTCGTCGAGCACGTTCTCCAGGAACGCGAAAGTCGACTCCTCGACGTTGTACAGGTTCGGATAGATGCCCCAGTCGGCAGGGACAGCGGCTGCTTTCCCGGTGACTCCGAGCTCGGGATACGCGGCGATCGGAGCGCTCGCGTGCCCGGGCATCTCGATCTCAGGCACGATCGTGATGTGCCGCGCAGCGGCGTACGCGACGATCTCCCGCACCTGATCCTGTGTGTAGAAGCCGCCGTACAGTCGCGGGCGCTGGGTCGCCGGATCGATGTCCGCTGCCGCCGCTTGCCCTGCCGGCACGCGCCACGCGCCGACCTCGGTCAGCTTCGGATACTTCTTGATCTCGATGCGCCACGCCTGATCGTCGGTGAGATGCCAATGCAGGACGTTCAGCTTGTGCAGCGCCATCGTGTCGATGAGCCGCTCGATGAACTGCGGCGACTGATAGTGGCGCGCCGAATCCAGCATCAGGCCGCGCCAGCGGAACCGCGGCGCATCCTCGATTTCCACCGCGGGAATCTGCGCGCCGGCCGACAGTTGCCACAAGGTCACTGCGCCATAGAAAAGGCCGCGAGGGCTGTGCGAGGAAACGACGATTCGCTCGGGGGACACAACCAGCGAATACGCCTCTTCCCCGACCTGGGAGCCCTCGCGGGCCTGAAGCTCGAAAGAGATGGCCTGTTTGCTGCCGGTCTCGCCGGCAGACGCGGTGAGCGCAACGCCGCGTGTGCGCTTCATGAGGTCCACGAAATAGTTCGCGACCTGTTCGCCGGGCAAGCCCGCGGCATAACGCACCGGTGTTGTCCCACTGAATTCGAATGCGCCGCGATTCATCACCACCTTCGCGGGCGCCGGAATGACGGCAAGCGACTGGGTCGTCCCGGCCGGCGGCGCCTCCTTGGTCGAGCACGCAGCCAGCAGGCAACACATCGCCAACGTCATATACTTCTTCAATGTCCACTCCTGCGCATCCACTGCAAGCGCGCTACTTCGAGCAACGCAGTCGAGGCGAGCTCGCGGCCGCAACCGAAACGCTCAAGGCGGTGCTGAAAGGCGACCCGCGCGCGGACTGGGCTTACAACGAGCTGACCGAGCTGTTGTACGCGAGCGGCCGCCACGCCGATGCGTTGACGCTGGCGCGCACCGCGCTGCGCGTCAATCCGCTCAATGCGCAGGGTCACAACCTGTTCGGCACGATCCTCTCGCAGCTGAACGACCTGCCGGCCGGAGAGTGGCACTTTCGCCGCGCGTTGCAGCTGGGCGGCGAGCAGGCGCCGTTTCTCGCCAACCTCGCGCTCAACCTCATGCAACAAGGTCGCACCGACGAAGCGGAGACCTGCTACGCACGCGCGCACGCACTTGCGCCCGGCGAGTTCCGCACGCTCGCGCACTGGTCGAAGCTGCGCGAAGTGCGCGGCGACCACGCCGGAGCATGGGACTTGCTGGAACGCTCTCAGCGCGTGGCTGGAACGAACGATATCGGCTTGCTGCGCGCCAACCACCTTGCGAGAACCGGCAAGGTGCGCGAAGCGCTGGCGATTCTGGACGCGACGCCGACTCTGAGCGGCGATGCGCGACTCGAACACGGTCGGCTGCTGGATCGGCTTGGGCGCTACGAGGAAGCATGGCGCGACCTCGTCGAAGGCAAGCGGCTGCTGGCCGCCGAGGCCGGCGGGTTGACGTACAACGCAGCGGCGGTCGAAACATTCTTCACGCGCCTGAAGCGCTTCTTCGTGCGCGCGAACATCTCGCTGCTGCCACAGGCTCCGCTGCGCGCGGAAGTACCGCAGCCGATTTTCATCATGGGGTTCCCGCGCTCGGGTACCACGCTGATCGAGCAGGTGCTCACCAGCCACTCGGCAGTGCGCGCCGGCGGCGAGCTGTCGTTCATCAGCGAGCTGCGGCAATTCTCGTTGCAGCAGTTCGCGGGGCCCGAGCCATTTCCGGAAAACCTGGCGCGCACCTGGACAGCGGACAATCGCTGGGCCGCGACGCTGTTTCGCGATTACTACCTGGCGCGCGCCGAGCAGTACGGGCTGCTGGCGCCGGGCAAGCGCTTCTTCACCGACAAGATGCCGTTCAACGAGATCTGGCTGCCGCTGGTGCGCATGGCGTTCCCGCACGCGAGGATCGTGCGGGTGCTGCGTCATCCGCTCGACGTGTGCGTCTCCATGCTCGCCAACAACATGACGCATGGCTTCAACTGCGGCTATCGGGTCGAGGACATCGTGCATCATCTGTTGGCGGTATCCGATCTGGACGAGCACTACGCACGCGAGCTCGCTGCCGACCAGCTCCAGCTGCGTTACGAGGGCTTCGTCGCGGAACAACGCAGCGAGACCACGCGGCTGCTCGATCATCTTGGGCTCGAGCTGGAGCCGGCGTGCCTGAGCTTCCACGAGAATCCACGCTATGCGCCGACGCCGAGCTACGCGCAGGTGACCCAGCAGCTCAACGACCGTTCCATCGGCCGTCACCGGCACTATGCCGCGCAGCTCGCGCCATTCCTGTCGCAGCTGCAGCCGCTGATCGCGGCGCGGGGGTACTGAAGACCCCCGCGTCGCTATCCTCCCTAAAACTTCAAGCGCACGCCCGCGTAGTAAACGCGACCGTTGTCGTAGATCGCGCGCGGCCGCAGCTCGGTGCCTGCGAACTGCTTGGTCTTCTCGTTAGTGATGTTCAGCGCGTCGAACGTCACCGCGACGTTATCGAGCACGTTGACTACCACCGAGGCGTCCACTGACGACAGCGCCTCCTGGTTCAGCGGCGTGGTGCGGTCGAAGGTCACGAACCAGTCCGAGCGGTACGTGTACGAGAGCCGTGCGCTGAGGCGCTCGTTCTCGAAGTAGCCGGACAGGTTGTACGTATCCTTCGAGTTGCCCGGCAGCGGATCGCCGCTGTCGGTATCCGCATCCGAGTACGTGTAGTTGCCGGTGAAGCCGAAGCCCATCGCGATCGGCTGCGTGACCGTGAACTCGAAGCCCTGGACAGTACCGCCGCCGCCATTCGAGCGCCGGTTGATGCTGAACGGGCAGTTGAACAGGTTCACGCCCGCCGGAGTGCACTGCAGGGACGGCGAAGTCGCCGACTGGATCGTGAAGAACTCGGTGCCCGGCTTGTCAGTGATGAACGACTTGATGTCCTTGTAGTAGATCGCGAGCGCGACCACGGCGTCCTGGCTGTTGTACCACTCGATCGACACGTCCGCCTGGTTCGCGCGGTACGGGTCGACGTGCGGGTTGCCGCCCGTGCCGGTCAGCGCACCCGGATTCAGGCTCACGCGCGGCGCGACGTCCGTATAGTCGGGACGCGCCATCACCTTCGCGACAGCAGCGCGCAACACGAACTGATCGCTGAGGTCGAACGCGAAGTTCGCCTGCGGCAGTATGTCATCGTAAGTGACGTCGACACTGACCGGAGTAAAGCAGCCGAACGGATTCGGCGTGCAGCCCGCGGCGCCGATCTCATTGCCCTTCGAGTTCTGGTCGGTGGTCACGTAGCGCACGCCGACGTTGCCGCGCCACTTGTCGCCGCTCATGTTGCCCATGACGTAGCCGGCGGTGGCCGTTTCCGACACGGAGAAGCTCTGCTGCGGGTAGTACACACGCGGCGCGGTCAGGTTGTTGAACAGGATGCTGTTGACCGCATCCTTGTTGATCTGCCAGTACGCATCGAGTGTGCCCGGCGCCGAGATCTCGTTAAGGAAATCGCCGGGCGTCGGACCGCCGGCGAAGGCCGAGGCCGGCGTCTGATTGATCGGCACGTGGAAACCGCCGTACGTCGTGCCGTTGAACCGCAGGTCGCGGTTGTGATCGGTGTACTTGGCGCCGAACTTGATCGAATCGAGCACGCCCCAGTCCAGCTCGCGCGTGGCGTCGACGTACCCGTACGTCTCGTCGTCGTCGTTCAGGATCTGGTGCAGCGAGGAGAAGATGAACTGCATGTCGTTCGGATCGGTCGGATCGACGTTGGCGAAGTGCACCTGCGGCGCCTCGCCGCGCAGGTCGTAAGTAAACGTCGCCGGCGCGCCGAACTCGACGAACGGCTGATTGTCGGTGTTGCCTTCGGCGTCGGTGTAACCGACCTTGAAGTGCAGGTCCCACTTGTCCGCCGGGCGCCAGTTGAAGTCGGCGTCGATCGAGCGCGTCTCCGCCGAGGCGAAACGATTGATCGCGTCGTATACGACGCCGAAGTCGCCGGTGCCGTTGTTCAGCGAGGAGATCGTGCCTGCCACCGCCGTGCCGTTCTGAATCGTCGCGTTGCTGATCGTGCCGCCGTTGTTGATGGCGCGCGAGCCCCAGGCGAGGAAGTTCTCGTTGGTGTTGTCGGCGTCGAACTTGGAATACAGGCCCTCGATGGTCACATCGAAGTTATCAGCCGCTTCCCACTGCACGGCGAAGTTGACGCCCTTGCGCACGCGTTCCTGCGTGAACAGCGCGGAGCCGATCAGGCCGGGGACCAGGATTCCGCCCTGGCCGTTCACCGTGCGCGTGTCGTAGGTCAGTGTCTCGACGCCGTCGCGACGGATGTTACGCTGCTGGTAGATCGCGGCGATCATCGCGCCGAACGTGCCTTCCTGATTCTTCCAGTTGAACAGGCCCGAAAACTGCGGATCGTATTCGTCCGCGAGATCGGTGTAGGCCATCTGCCCCGACAGGAAGGTCTGCATCGAATCCATCTCGAGCGGCTTGCGCGTGATGACGTCGATGGTGCCGCCGATGCCGCCCTCTTCGAAGTCCGCCTGCGGCGACTTGGAGACCTTCACCTGGCCGATGACGTCGGCGGGCAGCATCAGGTAGTTGAAGCTGCGCGTCGTGTTGAGCTGGTCGAGGATGAACCAGTCGGCCGTCGCCAGCGAATGGCCGTTCAACAGCGTGCGCGTCAGCGTCGAGGACAGACCGCGCAGATTCACGCGCTCGCCTTCGCCGAAGTCGCGGCTGATGACGATGCCGGGCACGCGTTGCAGGGCCTCGGCGAGATTCTTGTCGGGGAACTTGCCGACGTCCTCGGCATTCAGCGCGTCGACCACGCCGACCGACTCGCGCTTGGTTTCGAGCGATTGGCGCAAGCTGCCGCGGATGCCGGTGACCACGACCTCTTCGATCTGGCCTGAGTTTGTCGATTGCGCGGCCAGGACCGGTGTTGCCGTCCCGGACAAGGCCAGCGTTACCGCTGCAGCGATGAGAGTGGATCGCTGGGTCGATCTCTGTGTGCTCATAAGCCCCATACCCCTTTGTGCTTTGTGTGATCAGACCAATATGGGGCCAATATAGTACCAGTCGATTAAAAAAGCCAAGCCTGTTGCATACCATTTCTCCTGCATTGGTTTTTTTCCAGCGTAAATAATCGATTAAAGAGACTCGGGCAGCTTCGTTGGCCTGCATTGGTATTGCATTGGTAATATTACGGTGGCATCTTGAGCGCCAAAGAACGCTCGCGCCTAGCGACGGCGATATGCCGAGGAGAGCAGGTTTGGCAACTTTGTCCCAGTATTTGCGGCCACTCGACGAGGCGCATAGCCTGCCGCTCTACCAGCAACTGAAGCGGCGGCTGCGCGAGGCGATCGAAAATCGCATCCTCGGCCCCGACGACGCGCTGCCGCCGGAGCGCGATCTCGCTGAAGAGTTGGCCGTGTCGCGCATCACCGTGCGCAAAGCGATCGACGGACTCGTCGAAGAAGGCTTGCTGGTGCGGCGGCAAGGCTCCGGTACTTTCGTCAGCAATCGCGTCGAGAAAAACTTCTCGAAGCTCACGTCGTTCTCGGAAGACATGCGCGCGCGCGGCCGCAAGCCGCGCAGCGTGTGGCTGAATCGCGCGGCCGGCACGGTCACGCCGGAAGAATCGCTGCCGCTGCGCTCCAGCCCCGGCACTCCGGTGTATCGCTTCAATCGTATTCGTTACGCGGATGAAGCGCCGATGGCGCTGGAGTACGCGACCGTGCTCGCGTCCTGTTTGCCGTCGATCGATGCTGTGGAAGCTTCGCTGTACGAGGCGCTGGAGCGCACCGGCAATCGGCCCGTGCGCGCGCTACAACGACTGCGTGCAGTGCTACTCACGGCGGAGCAGGCAAAGCTCCTCAAGGCGCAGGAGAACGATGCCGGGCTGCTGGTCGAGCGTCTCGGCTTTCTCAAGGACGGCCGCGCGGCGGAGTTCTCGCAGTCGTACTATCGCGGCGACATCTACGACTTCGTTGCCGAGCTCAGCGCTACGTCATGAGCCTGTCCAGCCGAATGTATCGCGAGGCGGCGCAGGCTCCAGCTGTCGTGCGCGAGCAGCTCGAGACGAATGCGGAGCGTATGGCGCAGATCGGAGCGCGGCTGCGCGAAATGAAACCGCGTGCCGTCGTCACATGCGCGCGCGGCAGCTCCGACAACGCAGCCACATTCGCGAAGTACCTGATCGAATCGCGCGCGAAAGTCCTCACCTCCTCTGCTGCACCGTCATTGAGCTCGTTGTACGAAGCGCAGCCGGACCTGCGCGGCGTCGTGTGCCTCGCGATCTCGCAGTCGGGCAAGAGTCCCGATCTGCTTGCTTCGGTCGAAGCAGCGAAGCGCGGCGGCGCGCTGGTGATCGCGCTGTGCAACTGGACCGACTCGCCGCTGGCCAGCCTCGCAGATCATCTCGTGCCGCTGTGCGCAGGTATCGAGATGAGCGTTGCGGCGACCAAGTCCTACATCGCGTCGCTGAGCGCGGTTCTGCATCTGGTCGCGAGCTGGACTGCAGATCGGTCGCTGCTCGATGCGCTGTCGCGCTCTCCCGAGCAGCTGCAGCAGGCATGGGAGCTCGATTGGAGCGGCGCTGTGCCAGCGTTGCAGGAGTCGACGAACCTGTACGTCGTGGGTCGTGGCTTCGGCCTGGGAATCGCGCAGGAAGTCGCGCTGAAGCTCAAGGAAACCTGCGGGCTGCACGCTGAGGCGTTCAGCGCCGCCGAGGTCAAGCACGGCCCGATGGCGCTCGTGCGGCTCGGCTTTCCAGTACTGATGCTGTCGCAGAACGACGAGAGCCGCGCCGGTATCGCGGCGCTGGCAAACGATTTCGTCTCGTGCGGCGCCGAGGTGCTCACTGCGGGCATCGAGGTCGAGAGCGCGCTGACGCTGCCGACGGTTGCAGCCGATCCGGCACTCGAGCCGATGTTGATGATCCAGAGCTTCTATCGGATGGCCGCCGCGCTGGCGTTCGCGCGCGGCTTCAATCCCGACAAGCCGCCGCACCTTAACAAGGTAACCGAGACGCTGTGATGAGCCTGGCGCTGATCAATGGCCGCGTGCTGACCGATGCAGGCTTCGAAGAAGGCCGGGTCGTCGTGCTCGCGGCCGGGCGCATCGAGGCGATCCTCGGCCACGACGAGTGGCAAGCCGAACGCGCGCGGCGCGGCTCCGGCAACGACAAGCAGAGCGTCGATGATCTGAAGGGACAGCGGCTCGTGCCCGGGTTCGTCGACACGCAGGTCAACGGCGGCGGCGGCGTGCTGTTCAACGACGATCCGAGCGTGGACTCGATCGTCGAGATCGGGCGGGCGCATCGCCGCTATGGCACGACGGGATTTCTGCCGACGCTCATCAGCGACGATCTCGACGTGGTCTCGCAAGCAGTGCGGGCAGTGCAGACCGCGATGGAGATCGGCGTGCCGGGCGTGCTCGGCATTCACATCGAAGGGCCGTACCTCAACGAAGAGCGCAAAGGCGTGCACGACGTCACGAAGCTGCGCTGGCTCGACGAGGATGCGCTCGGGCTGCTGACGGCACTGAATGGCGGCCGTACGCTCGTTACACTCGCGCCGGAGCGCACGAGCCCGCAGGTGATCCGCAAGCTCGCCGACGCGGGCATCATCATCTCAGCGGGTCACACCAACGGCACGTACGAAGAAATCAAGGATGCGCTGTCCCAAGGCCTGACGGGCTTCACGCACCTGTTCAACGCAATGTCGCAGCTCACCGGCCGCGAGCCGGGCGCGGTCGGCGCCGCGCTCGACGATGCTGACAGCTGGTGCGGCATAATCGTCGACGGCCATCACGTCGACCCGGTCGTGCTGCGCATCGCGTTGCGCAGCAAGCGGCTGGATCGCTTCATGCTGGTGACGGACGCGATGCCGAGCGTCGGTGTGCCGAACAAGGCGTTCAAGCTGCAAGGGCGGCCGATCTCGGTCTCGGACAGCATGTTGCTGGACGAGCACGGCCGGCTCGCGGGCTCGGACATCGACATGGCGAGCGCCGTGCGCAACACCGTGTCGATGCTCGGCGTCGATCTCGAGCAAAGCCTGCGCATGGCGAGCCGGTATCCGGCGGAATTCCTGCGGCTCGGTCAGGAGATCGGGAGGATTGCGCCGGGGTATCGCGCAAACCTTGCGCTGCTGGATGCGCAGTTGAATGTGGTCGAGACCTGGATCGATGGAAGAGGCTCGTCAGGCTAAAGCCTGACTCTCATCCCTTCAGCGGGACCCAGATCTCGACCTCGCCATTGCCACTGCGCGGATCGAAGCGCGAGTCGTACCGCTCGAAATCCGGTGCGTCCGCGAGCTGGTGGCCGGAGTTCGCCAGCCAGGTGTTCCAGATCGTGGCCCACGTGCTGCGGATCGCGGAGATGTGGCCGCGATGCGTGAACACGGCGTAGCGATTCGCCGGCACGCGCACGCGGCTGAGCTCCGGCGGTAACTTCGAAAACTCGTTCACCTCCACGCCGCACAGATAATCCAGGCCGCTGTCGTCGCTGTTGTAGCGCACGCCGTACGCGTTGCCGCCGATCTGGCCCGGCACGTTGCCCATGTAAGGCGCGAAGCGCTGCCATTGCGCCGGAATGCCGCCGCCGCAGGTTTCGTAGTCGTAACGTACGCTCAGGCCCGCGGCCAGAAATGCCTTGCGGGTCTCGAAGCGCGGCTCTGCAAGATCTTTGAGCACTGAATGATTCATCGCCATGTTCATGGTATGGGCCTCCACGAGCTCGAGGTTGTCCAGATGGCGTTGCGCGCGCACGCTCTCGGGCGTCTGCCCGAACTGCTCGCGGAACGCCCGCGTAAATGCCTCGTGAGAGCCGTAGCCGGATTCCAGGGCGACCGTCAGAATGTCGGTGGCGCCTGCAACGAGCGCCTTAGCGGCCTCGGTCAGGCGCCGGCCGCGCACGTAACGCGTGATCGGCCGGCCGAGCGCTTCGCCGAACGCGCGCGACACGTGGTAGCGCGACACGCCGGCAACGTCCGCGATCTGGTCGAGCGTGAGCTCGCCGGCAAAGTTGTTCTCGATGAACCAGAGCGCTTTCGCTACTGGATTCAACGGCGGATTCGCTGGCGCATTCATACGGTTCTCATTTCAGCACGGCGTCACTGTGCCGCAAGCGGGGCGCATGGACTTGATCGCGCTTGCGGTCTGAGCTAAAGGTCGCTCCCATGAGTAGTGGAAACAACTATGACCTGCTGGTCATCGGCGCCGGGTCGGGCGGCGTTCGCGCCGCGCGCATCGCGGCAGGTCACGGCGCGAAAGTGGCGATCGTCGAGGAGCATCGCATCGGCGGCACGTGCGTCGTGCGCGGCTGCGTGCCGAAGAAGCTGCTCGTATACGGCGCGCATTTTGCGGAAGACCTGGAGGACGCGCGCCGCTTCGGCTGGCAACTGGCCGGCGCATCGTTCGACTGGCCGACGTTGCGCGACAACGTGCTCGCCGAAGTCACACGCCTCAGCGGGCTGTATCGCCAGACGCTCGAAACGCACCATGTCGAGATCTTCGAAGGACACGCCGTCGTCACCGGGCCGGGCAGCGCACGGATCGACGGGCGCGACCTCAGCGCGAAATTCATCCTGATCGCCACCGGCGCGCGGCCGCAGATCCCGCCGGTTCCCGGAATCGAGCACGCGATCACTTCGAACGACGCCTTCCATCTCGAGAAGCTGCCGGAGCGCGTCCTGATCGCCGGCGGCGGCTACATCGCGAACGAGTTCGCGGGCATCTTCAACGAGCTCGGCTCGAAGGTCACCGTCGTCAACCGCGGCGACCAGATCCTGCGCAGCTACGACGCGCAGATCCGCGACCGGCTGTTGCAGATTTCGATGAGCAAGGGCATCCAGTTCCTGTTCAATGCGCCGCTCAAGAGCATCGAGCGGCGCGCCAACGGTGCGCTCGACGTTCGACTCGGCGACACGAGCGTGGCATGCGACGCCCTGCTGTGCGCCGTCGGCCGCGTGCCGAACACGGAGCGACTCGGCCTCGCAAGCGCAGGTGTCGAGCTCGATGCGAACGGTGCGGTCCGGGTCGACGAATACAGCCGTTCGACCTGCCCGTCGATCTACGCCGTCGGCGACGTGACCAATCGCGTGCAGCTCACGCCCGTCGCGATCCGCGAAGGCCAGGCATTCGCGGAAACCGTGTTCGGCAAGCAACCGACCAAGGTCGACTACAACTGCGTGCCGTCCGCTGTATTCAGCCATCCGCCGCTCGCCGGCGTGGGTCTCACCGAAGCACAGGCGCGCTCGCGGCTCGGATCGGTGAAGGTCTACACCTCCGACTTCCGCCCGATGAAGAACGTGCTCGCGAACCGCAACGAGCGTGCGTTGTTCAAGCTGGTCGTCGACGACACCGACGATCGCATCGTCGGCGCGCACATGATCGGCCCGGATGCGCCGGAGATCCTGCAGATGCTGGCCGTCGCGGTCAAAGCGCGCCTGCGCAAGTCGCAGCTCGACGAGTGCGTCGCGATCCATCCGACCATGGCGGAAGAGCTCGTGCTGATGAAATAGCAAGGAGCGGAGTGTCGGGCCGGTAGCGAACGGCCCAATATCGAGCCCTATGTCGAAACATTCCCTTGGCGCCCTCGGTGCGCTGGCTCTCGTCTTCATGTCAAGCGCTAACGCCGATGACGGTGCGGACCGCCAATCGCTCGACGACGCCTGGTGGACCGGGCCGATCGTCGCTGCCGGCGCAGCGACGCTGCCGCAGGGTCATGCGTTGATCGAACCGTACGTGTTCGACGTCATCACGCGCGGGCGCTACGACAGCGACGGCAACTATCGCAGCACGGATACCGTGCACAGCTACGGCTCGCTGACCTACATGCTCTATGGAGTGACCGACAGCTTCACCGCGGGCGTGATCCCGACGTTCGGCTTCAACGACGTCGAGAGCGGCCCGGACAGCTCCGGCGTCGGTGTCGGCGACGTGACGCTGCAGGCACAGTGGCGGCTTTCGCAGTTTCGCGAAGGCGAGCATGTGCCCACCTCCTCGTTCGTGCTGCAACAGACGCTGCCTACCGGCAAGTACGACCAGCTCGGCACGCGCCCCAGCGACGGACTTGGTGCCGGCGCCTACACGACTTCACTCGCCGTCCACTCGCAGTACTACTTTTGGATGCCGAATGGACGCATCCTGCGCACGCGTCTCAACGTCGCCTATGCGTTTGCCGACAGCGTCGATGTCGCTGACACGAGCGTGTACGGCACGCCCGAAGGTTTTCGCGGCCACGCGGATCCAGGCGATACCTTCAGCGTGTACTCGGCCTGGGAGTACAGCCTCACGCGCAATTGGGTGCTCGCGCTGGACGCGTTCTATCAGCACGATTCCAACACTCGTATTCGCGGCGCGACGCAAGGCGTTCCATTCAGCGCGGACTCGGGCTCAGCCTGGCGCTTCGGCCTCGCGCCCGCGATCGAGTACAACTTCAACAGCAGAATCGGCGTGATCGTCGGCGCGCGCTGGTTCGCCGCCGGCCGCAACACCGGCGCGAGCGTCACGCCGGTCGCCGCCATCAACATGTTCTATTGAGGCGCCTCCAGCGCCGCCGTCACCAGCTCCGTATCGAAATACTCCGTCAGCTCCCTCATCTTCCCGTCCGCAAATCGAATCACGTAGCAATACTGGTTGTTGTACGGCTTCCCCGACTTCGTCATTACGCGTCCGCGGCACTCGACGACCACGTAATCATCCTCTGCGATCATGCGCAGCGCCGTGTTCGTGTAGCGGTCGGCGAACTGCGCGAACAGCGGCCGCATCAGCTCGCTCAGCACCGCCTGCTTGCCGCGAAACGGTCGCGACCACGCCGTCGTGCCGATGGCCTGCCAGCAAAAATCCTCGGCCATCGCCTCGACGAACGGCTTGCCGTTGCCCTGCGCGAGCTCCGCGAACACGCTCTGCAGCAGCTGCTTGTTCTCGCGTGCACCCATGATTCATACCTCTTGCGATCGATGTGGCCATTACACGAGCTAGAGCGCGCTCGAAGTCAAGAGCAGTGGCACAATGACATCGTGAACAAGACGCGCGGCTTCATTCTGCAGGCGAGCTATCGGGTCGCGAATCGGCCGGACGGCGCGCGCGTCCCCGTCATACACATCTACGGGCGATTGGCAGACGGCGGCACCTTCCTGGTACGCGACGATCGTCAGCTGCCGCATTTCTACGTGCGTGCCGTCGACGCGCAACGTGCGCACGCCATGCGGGTGCCGGAAGGGCGAGCCATCGACTATCGGACGTTTGCAGGCGAGCCGGTCGCACGTATCGAGGTCGATGTACCGTCGGACGTTCCTGCGCTCCGCGACCGCTTGCATGCGGCCGGTATCGATACGTTCGAAGCCGATGTGCGCTTCGCCGTGCGCTATCTGATCGAACGCGGCATCCAGGGCGGTTGCGAGATCGAAGGCAGCGCGACCGCCGGACGCGGCGTGACCTGGACCTTCGACAATCCAGTGCTGCGACCAGCCGACGTGACAGTCACGCCGCGCGTGCTGGCGTTCGACATCGAAACCGACTCCAAAGGCGAGCGCCTGCTCGCGATCTCGATGTACGCGCCGGGGCTCGATGAAGTCTTGATCGTCGACAGCGGCCAGCGGCCGATGCCGGAAAAGGCGACCCGCTGCGTCAACGAATACGCGGCGCTGGATGAGTTCTGCGCGCGCGTTCGCGACCTGGACGTCGACGTGCTCACGGGCTGGAACACGATCGATTTCGATCTCACGGTACTGCAGCGAATCGCCTTCCGCTTGCGCCACGCACTGCAGCTCGGCCGTGACTCGACCCCGATGCGGTTGCGCAAGCCGGAGGGCTACTTCGGCAGCGGCCAGGCTTCGATTTCCGGGCGCCTCGTGCTGGACGGCATCGACCTGTTGCGCGGCGCTTTCATCCGCATGGACGACTACTCTCTGGACGCGGTGGCGCGCGAAGTGCTGGGCGAAGGCAAAGCCGTCGCGGGCGACGTGCGCGACCGCATCGGCGAAATCGTGCACAACTATCGTCACGACCTGCCCGCCTTCGCGCTCTACGCGCGCACCGATGCGCGGCTCGCGTATCAGATCGTCGAGAAACTGAACGTCGTGCGGCTCGCATTCGCGCGCAGCAAGCTCACCGGCATGACGCCGGACCGCGTCGCGGCGAGCATCGCCTCGTTCGATTTTCTGTACCTGAGCGAGCTGGAGCGACTCAGGATCGTTGCACCGAGCGTGCGCTCGAGCGACTCGCGCGTGCACGCGGCTCAGCAGGGCGGTCATGTGCTCGAGCCGCTCACCGGCATGCATCGCAACGTCTGGGTGTTCGACTTCAAGAGCCTGTACCCGAGCATCATCCGCACCTTCAACATCGATCCGCTGTCGTACGTCGCCGAGCCGCAACCCGGCGAGGCGCTGATCGCAACGCCGGGCGGCGCGTTTCGCCGCTCCCCCGCGGCCATCCTGCCGCGCATGCTGGATGAGTTGTTCCCGCGCCGCGAAGCCGCGAAGCGCGCCGGCGACAACGTCGCCGGGCACGCTATCAAGATCCTGATGAACTCCTTTTACGGCGTGCTCGGCACGCCCGCCTGCCGCTTCTACAACCCGGCGCTCGCCAACTCGATCACTGGCATGGGCAAGGAAATGCTGCTGTGGTCGAAAAGCTGGTTCGAAGCCGCGGGCTTCCAGGTTCTCTACGGCGACACTGACAGCTTGTTCGTCCACTCCGGCATGGACGATCCGGAGCGCGCAGCTGCGCGCGGGCCGGAGCTGTCTGCAGCGCTGAGCAAAGAGCTCGCCACATACATCGAGCAACGCTGGCAAGTTCCGAGCAAGCTGGAGCTGAAGTTCGAAAAGCTGTATCTGAAATTGTTCCTGCCGCGCGCTCGACACAGCACGCGCGGCGCGAGCAAACGCTACGCAGGTCTGCGTCACGGCGGCTCGCTCGAAACCGTCGAGTTCGTCGGTATGGAAGTCGTGCGTCGCGACTGGACTGCGCTTGCCAAGCAAGTGCAGCGCGAGCTCTACCAGCGGTTGTTCACCGATCAGGCCGTTGACGTCTATCTCGCCGACATCGTGCGCCGTGTGCGCGGCGGCGAACTGGACGATGAGCTCGTCTATCGCAAGAACCTGCGCAAGGATGCCGACGACTACACTGCGACGACGCCGCCGCACGTGGCCGCGGCGCGCAAGTCGACGCAATCGAACGGCCGCCTCGTCAGCTATGTGATTACGACTGCAGGCCCGGAGCCGGTCGGCAACGTTGAGCACCCGCTCGACCGGGAGCATTACGTCACGAAGCAGGTGCGGCCGGTCGCGGAGCCGGTGCTGGAAACGCTCGGCCTGGACTTCGAGCAGGTGATCGGCGACAGCCGCCAGTTCGATATGTACTCGCTGTTCGGCGAGCCGTGAGGCACCTGCCTTATACAGCGGGTTTTCCGGCGGGAAATCAGGTACGCGGACGGGGACTGCGCACCGCGGCGCTCAGAAAAGCTCCTGCTTCCTCCGGCACAATTCCAGTCTGTAAGACGAGGTCCAAGTCCGCACGAACTGCAATTCGGATCAACAAATCGAGCGACAGCGCTGAGACCTGGCCTTTCACTATCTTGCTAAGCGTGAGCTGAGGGATGCACAGCAGTTTAGCCGCGGCCACCGGGCTCAGCTTCCGTCTAGCCACGAACCGCGAGATTTGTAGAGCGACATCACTGCGCAATTGCCGGATCGTCGCGAGATCGCTCGAAGCCTTCATCGCTACTACTCAACCCTGAATGATGCGACTGACGCAGGCTGCGACTCCTCCGACATTTCGTCGATCAGCAAAAGGTCGTACGCCTAGCGGATGGCCCTTTCAGCGCGACCACACGATGCGACTGCTACCCGGCCCCGCTCGCTCCAACTGCAATTCCAGATTCGTACTCAGTCGGCGGCCGAGTGTAGCGAGCACTTGCTCCATGCCGTTGGCATTGGCGGGGCATTGCAGCCCGAAGTCCTGCCCGTCGATATCGAAGGCGACGAGCCAGCGCACGTCGCCAGATTCCGCGACAGACTCGCGAATCGCGCGCAAGCGACCGACCGGAACGCTCCAGGTCGCGCCTTCCGGTCCGAACCACGCGAGCACGTGGCCGTCGAAGACGATGGACGATGCGTGGCAAGTCGACACAGTGCTGGTGAGTATGCCACCTGCTTCGTATTACGAGCTCAGCGGATGCCGAACCACTTGGCGACGCTCGAGATCACACGCTGCAGCCTGCTGAGCGGCGTAACGGTGAATTTCTCCATCGAGACGACCGCGGGCCGCTCGCCGACTTGCTGCAGTTTCTCATCCAGGCGCAGCAGGTCTGCTGCGCTGAGCGGCAGCGGCGCTTCATCGGGCTGAAACGTGCTACCCACCGGAAAGAGCGCACCCGCGCGCGACAGCTCGACGTGAGTGCCCATGACCGCCGAGATCCGCTGGCTGCGCGAGAACTCTGCCAGGCGACGAATCGACGCCCGGTACTCCTGCCAGTCGCGCACGTAGAGGTTGCCCGGGTAAACCGTGTCTCCCGTCAACAACCAGCCCGTGTGCGAGTCGTACACGGCAATGCTCTCATCCTGGTGCCCGGGAATGGGAATGATCACGAGACTGCGCCCGCCCAGATCGAGCGTCGTCGCTGCCGCGGGCCACTGTTTGAATCCGAAGTAGTCGCGCACCGATTCGGCCTCGGGCTCGATCAGCGTCACTCCAGGTTTGCCGCGGAACTGTGCGTCTGCCGCCGTATGATCGCCATGGCTGTGCGAATGCGTGACCAGCAGTGACCGGCGAACGGGCGATGCGATCAGGCCCTGGATCACCTCGTAGAGAGGAAACTTTGCCGGATCGTCAGTCGCGCCGGTGTCCTGCACGAACACCTGCCGTTCGCCGATCAAAACGTAGATGAACGGCGCTTCGAAATTCAGGCACTTGTTCTGCCGCAGGATGTAAGTCGCCGCATCGAAGCGAAACACTTCGATCGGCGGATCGCGGTTGCTGCTGCAATCGGCCGATCCATGGTTCCAGACCTTCGCGTCGAGCTCGCTGCCTGCGGCGCCAACGTGAATAGAGGTCAGCGCCATGCACGCCGCGAGGACTGCATTTCTCATAGTCCTGAACTACGCAGCGCGCCGGACTGGAGGATGCAGAGCCGACCAAGTGGGCAACCAATGCCCTGCGGGTTATGACCCGGATGCTACGTCGCGGGTCACGGCAGCCATGGTGGCGAGGGGCGCATTGAAGAACGTCGCGCGCAGCTGGCCCTTGGCGTCGAGCAGGAAGATCTGCGAGTTGTGCTCCATGGAATACTCGCCTGCGCTCGCCCCCGGCGTCTTGTAGAACGCGGCGGAAAATTGCGCGGCGATGTCGTGCACGCGCGCCGGCGGACCGGTCAGGCCGATGAAGCTCGTGGAGATCGGCTGCAACCAGGTCTTCATCGCGGCGGGGCTGTCGCGCTCGCCATCCACGCTGACGATCACGATGCGCGTCTTGCCGAGCTCAGCGCGATGCTCGCGCTCGAGCTGACGCAGCTGATGCAGCGCCGTCGGACAGATCTGCGCGCAATGCGTGAAGCCGAAGAACATCAGCACCGGCGCGCCGCGCAAGTCTGCGAGCTTGACCGTCTTGCCGGCCTGATCCGTGAGCTGGAAGTCCGCGATCGCGCGCGGCGGCTCCGCGAGCAGCGTGCGCTCCGGCGCAGGCGCCGCTGCCGTAGCAGCGGCGCTTGCCAGGAGTGCGATCAGGGCGATCGCCGATCTGGTCGTCATGGTCTATTGACTGAGGATCTCGATTGCGTTGATGAACGGATCCTCGACCTGATGCACGAGGGTGATCGAGAGAGTGCCATTCGTGACGGTCGCGGTCGCAGTCTTGATCAGCGCGGTGCGCGCGCCGACTTCCGCGAAGACGTCGATGTTGTTGAACACGAGCGCGCCCTGGATGTTCACGTCGAACACGCGCTGGCCTACCTGGAACAGCGGCTGGTAGTTCTCCGCGAAGTGCAGCCGCACCGTGTAGTTGCCGTTCGGCACGTTGAAGCTGTAGGTCATCTCAGGCGCCGTATCCGCATCCCATCGCTCTGCCCGATACAACGCCGGATCGCTCGTACCGGCAATCGATGTATTCGACGGCCAGACCAGTGCGTTGCCGGTGTTGAAGCCGGTGTCCGCACTCCAGACATTGGTGCCGGAGTCCGTGTAGGCCGGACCGCCGACGTTCACGCGGATCGCCGTGGCGGGCGTGTTCTGCGTCGTCGCGCTGGCGACCGGCGAGTATCCACCCTGGTTACCCGCTGCATCTGTCGCCCGTACGCGATAGCTGTACGGGGTGTTCCCCGTCAGGCCAGTGCTGCTGTAGGTCGTGCCGGTGCCGGTCGGCGCAGCGATCTGCGCGAAGTTCGAGCAGCCCGCGCCCTGACAACGCTCGATCAGGTAGCCGGTTACTGCGACGTTGTCCGTCGCCGCGCCCCAGCTCAGATTGATTTGCGTCGCGCCAGCCGCGGTTGCAGTCAGCGTGCCCGGCGCGCTCGGCACCGTCGTATCCGGTGCCTGCGTCGTCGCATTGGCAACGTTCGAGTTCGCGCCCTGGTTACCGGCTGCATCCCTCGCCCGCACGCGGTAGCTGTACGGAGTGCCCACCGCCAGTCCGGTGTTGTTGAAGGTCGTGCCCGTGCCACTGGTCGTAGTGACCAGCGCAAAGTTCGAGCAGCCCGCGCCCTGACAGCTTTCGATCACGTAGCCGGTCACCGCGACGTTGTCCGTCGCCGCGCCCCAGCTCAGGTTGATCTGCGTCTGGCTCGTTGCCGTTGCGGTGAGCGTGCCCGGCGCACTCGGCGGCGTCGTATCCGGCGCAGTCGGCGTCGTTGCGTTGGCGACGTTCGAGTACGAGCCGTTATTGCCCGCTGCATCCCTCGCCCGCACGCGATGGCGGTACAACGTGTTCGCCGTCAGCCCGGTGCTGCTGAAGGTCAGCGCGCCGCCGCTCGTGCCGATCTGCGTGTAGTTCGAGCAGCCCGAGCCCTGGCAACGCTCGATCAAGTAGTCGGTCACGCCGACGTTGTCCGTCGCCGCGCCCCAGCTCAGGTTGATCTGCGTCGGACCAGCTGCTGTTGCCGTCAGCGTGCCCGGCGCACTCGGCACCGTCGTATCCGGCGGAGTCTGCGTCGTCGCGCTGGCGACAGGCGAGTAGCCGCCCTGGTTAGCCGCAGCATCTACC
>Ga0134123_10000164_pt1 | contig 43480 bp, 71 predicted proteins | sample KB303_FD_96460 | JGI IMG/M metagenome (GOLD analysis project Ga0134123, IMG submission 96460) | Terrestrial soil microbial communities without Nitrogen fertilizer from Kellogg Biological Station, Michigan, USA - KB3-0-3 | ecosystem: Environmental > Terrestrial > Soil > Unclassified ...
AGCACGTTCTCCGGGTTCTTGATCGCGCCCATGACTATCTCGCGCAGGGACTTGAGGTCTCCAGCCGGGATGTCCTTGACGATGGCATTCACGGCCGGGAGCGCCTCGACGGCAGCCTCAGGCACGATGCCAATGTCGTGAGCCGCGCCCGCGAGCACGTCCTGAGCGGCCATCTTCTCGGCCGGGCCTGCGTCGCGAGTCAGGCCCATGGCCTCGTGCAGGGCCTTGTTCTCGGCCTGGCCGAGGTCCGGCATCTTGAAGCCCCGAGACTTGAGCGTCTGCTCCACGAGGTCGATATCGCCCTGGAAGGCGTCACGGAGCTCGCGGTACAGCTGCTCGGGCGCTCGCTGCAGCTTCGGCTCGCCGCCCATGGCAGCGCGGAAGGCCTTGCCCTCTGTGGTCTGGTCGGTGGCGCCCTTGTACGGCCCCTCGGCCTGGGCGACGGCCTCGTCGAGTGCGCGAGCCACGCCCTGTCGGCGGGCCTCCGGCGCGGTCTCGATCTTGCGGACCGTGTACCCACCACCCGGCTCGCGCGTGTACCACAGATACCCGAGGTCGTTCCCGTTCTTGTCGAGCGCCACGACCATGTTGTCGTTGGGACCCATCGTCGCGCGCTTAGAGGCGCCGTTGAAGTTCACGTCCTCAACGATGCGAGCCACAGGCGAGGGCTTCTCGGTAGGAGTGTGATGGTACTCGGCCTTAGCAGCCCATTCGGCCGGGAGTACATGCTCCTCCCCGATCTTTCCAAGGCCGCCAGCCAGCTTGTCCAGATCCGTCCCGGCAACTCTTGCCGCCTCAGCTACTGCCTTCGGAACGTCTACGGAGATGATTCTTCCGCCCTCTCCGCCCATGTCTGCGTAGGTGCTAGCGATTGTCGGATTGGTAGTGAACCAGTTACCCTGTAGCTCGGCCCGCTGAGGGTCGAGATGCGTCATCTCTTCCGCCGACCTAGCACCCTCGCCCCGGTACATGCGGACATGACCTTCTGGCACAGGAGAGGCGTCAACCTGATACTTGACCCCAAGAACGCTCTCGATCTCCTTGGTGGCGGCAGGAGCAGCAGCCTGCGGCTCTCCAGCCGTGTGCATGTCCGGCGCGTTCTGTGCGAAGATCTCGTCGATGGACGCCTTAGCCTCAGGCTGGGCCTCGAGCGTGCGGAGCTTCTCGTCGGCCCCCATGCCTCCGCCCACGCGCTTCGGCGTAACGGCTTCCTTTGCGGCAGGTGCAGCCGCCCGCTCAGCCATGGCCTTCTCGCCGGCCGCCGCGATGGTCGCGATGCGGGCTTCCTTAGCGGCAGCGGCAGCGTTGCGGGCCTGTCCGAACGCGCTCTTGACCGCGCCAGGGATCCCGAGCGTCATCGGGAGAGGAGCCATCCCAGCTATCGCCTCACCCGTGGCCCTGAACGCGTCTTCCGCCTGCTTCACGCGCTCGTCGTGGGGCATGCGGAGCAGGCCCTCGAGACCGGCGATCTGGTTGGCGCGAGTGGGCAGGGTGCCTCCGCCGATATCGCCACCGAGCTCAGGAGACGGAGCGGTCTCCTCAGGGGCGCCGGACGCGATCTCCTGCTTCAGTTGCTCGATGCGCTGGCGGATGCCTTCGTCTGAAAGCTCATGGGCAGACGCCGCAGTGCCGGCTTCCCCCATGGCCTGCCCGGCAACGCCCATGACCCCACCAAGCGGCGTGGCGTTGATGGCCTCACCGACAGCCCCGAGCACCTTGCCTCCGAACTCCTTGGCCCCAGACAGCGGATCGAGGCCCTGCCGGCGCTGTGACTCCTGGGGCGACTGCGGCATGAGCTCGCCAATGGCCCCAGGCAGGCGACCGACGCCTCCGGCCATGGTGTCGATGCCCGCGTCGGCCATCCGGCGCACGACGTTGCCGTCCTTGACGGGGGCCGGCGGCACGAGGAAGTCGGCCACGGGCTTGCCCACGGAGCCGAGAGACTTGAACGCGGAGCCGACGCTGTCGAAGAAGCCTCCGGCCTCTTGGGCCTTCGGCGCTTCCGGCTTCTTCTCGCCTGGCTGCGGCTCTGGCTTGGCCGCCTCGCGGCGGGCCTTGCCCTTCTGGAGCCAGTCCATCACCTCAGCGTCCTGAGACTCCTGGTAGTGTTTGGTGACAGCCTGCTCTGGGTTCACGCGCTGGCGCGGGCCAGGGGCGAACGACGCGGGGACGGGGTCGGCGGCCGGAGCGGCTGGCGCCTGCTGCTGCGGCTGCACGCGAGCCATCACGCTCGAGAGGTAGTTCCCGGCGTCGTACTGCACGCCTCTGGCGTTCGTGCCCTTCGGCAGGAACTTCCGCCAGTCGCCCTCGGGGCCGGCCTGCTTGATGGCGCGGTTGACGCCGCCCTCGCCCGCGTTCCAGGCCGCGATGATCTTCTCGTCGTCCTCGCCGTACTTCGACCTCAGGCTCGCCAGATGCTTCTGGGCCAACGCAGTCTGGGCCTCGGCATTCCCCTTGATGCTGGGCTTGCCGCCGAGGCGATTGAGCGTGTCCGGCATGAACTGGTACATGCCGATCTCACCGGACTTGCCAACCGCGTTGGGGTCGCCACCGCTCTCCTGCTGCGCGATGGCTGCGAGAAGTTCCTGATCTGTCATTATCTTCCCTTCGGACCCATGGACGGGCCGCTGGAGCTAGAGCCACTGGACGGCTGCGCCATCCCCCTGCTCTGACCTGAGGTGCGTGCGAACTCCTCGATGGCTGTCTCGAGCTTCTGCAGGCGCATGAGCTCGCGGGCCTTGTTGAGGATCGTGCGGCGCTGGGCGTTGCCCTCCTGCCCAGGCGGAACGGCATCCAGCTGCTTCGTGAGGTCGGACTGCATCACGTCGATGGACTCGGCGGCGGCCTTGGGGTCTTTGGTGAGCGGGAGGCCCAGGAGCTTGCGCCGGGTCGTCACGTCGACCTTCGCGGGCACGCCCACGCGCGCCTTGTGCAGATCGAGGTTCTCGTCGAGCACCTGCATCGCGCCCTTCGGGTAGCCGGCCTTGGCGTCCTCGTCGATGAGGCGGAACATGCTCTCGACCGCCGCGTTCTCCGCCTGCTTGAGCGGCCCCTGCGCGAACGGACCCGTGACGCGAAGCGCCTCAGTCACACGACGCTTGGCGTCTGTGGCCTCCTGCCGCTTGCCGTAGTCCTGCTCCTCGTGCTTGGCCTTCGCGTTCAGCTTGTCGAGCAGCTGCGTGCCGATGTCGCCAGGCCCACCGGCCGGGACGCGACCGTCGATGATCGCCTGCTTGAGATCGTCCAGGACGACCTTCGCCTCTTCTGGCGTGGTCGCCATGGCGGCATCGCGGTTGAGGCGCCCGATGGTGTTGGCGTCGCCGTAGCCTCCAGTCTGCGCGGTGCCTGAGCGCTGCACTGTCTCGAGGCGCGTGCGCCACAGGTCGAGATCCTTGCCCTTGATCAGGCCCTCTTCGGCGGCCTGGTCCAGCCACTCATGCGTGAGCGTCCCGTACTTGTCGGGGTTGCGAATCTTCATCTCGGCCATCGTGGTCGTGGCCTCAGAGAGCTCCTCGGTCATGCGCTTTGTCTCGAGGCGCTCCTGGTTCTTTCGCTCGCGCTCCATGGACAGGAGGTGCTCACCACGGGCCTCAACCTGACGCTGGAGCTCCGCGCGCTTGGCCGGCGGGATGTGCTTGAGGTACGTGGAGCCGCCCTTCGGCCCCTCGCCGTTGTAGAGCGACTCCTGCTGCCTGTGCAGGGTCTCGGCGTAGGCCGTCGCTTCTCCAGGCGTGGCGAAGGCGCCGAGCATCTTGCCGGTGTCGTAGTACTGCTTGATGGCCTCTTCCGGCGACATCACGCGGCCATCGTCGGAGATCGTGGGCACGAGGACCTCGTGGCCGTTGTCGTCCTGGAAGCTCATGCTGCGGACCGTGGACTTCGTGCCGTCAGGGTTCTTCACCACGGGCCGGTCCGCGAGGTTGATGTTGCCCTTCTTGAGCAGGCCAGCCGGTGCCGCGTCGGCCATGTAGATCGGCTTGTTGGCTTCGAGCTTGAAGACGTTCGCCGCGTCCTGCACCACGAGCGGGTCGTCGGACGTGACGGCCCTGAGCACGCGGCTGGTGGCGCCGGCCTGGAGCGCAGCCTGGACCTTCTTGTCGGCCTGCTCGCGCGTGTAGTACCCGGCCGCTGCCCCCTTGGCGAAGTAGTCCTTCAGGTCCGCCATCTCCCGCGTCTCGGTCCCGTCGGTCGGGCCGGTGCGGCGAGACTGGAGCTCCGTGAAGTCGCGAACCACGGCGTCGCCCGTGACCTCGTACTGGTCGGCGTGGTTCTGGTGCTCGACCTTGTAGGCGTGGCGCTGGTACTCGATGAGCTTCGGCGCGAGCCGCTGCTCGAGGACTTTCGTGGCGCCCGGAGACAGACCCTTGAACCAGTCCTGCCGCTTCTGGTCGACGGTCTTCGAGAACTCGGCCTTCGCGTTGTAGCCGATGTCCGGCTTCGTGAACGTCTCATTCAGATCCTGCAGATCCCTGTCGGCCTGCATGAGCCGCTGGGTCGCGGTGGCCTCGTCGTCGATGGCCTGCCGCTTCTGCATCAGGTGCGTCAGGTTGTTGCCGAGGTTCTCGGTCGCCTGGCCCACCTGCGCCAGCTGCTTGATCGCCGGGTCAGCCGGGAGATCTGGCGTGGCCTGGGTCGCGATGCTGGTGGAGACGCCACCGTACGTCGGGAAGATCGGCATCAGTACTCTCTCGCGTAGGTGTTACGTGATGGGACGATGCCGGGGCTGTCGACGTTGAGACCTCCGCCGGTCTGCGTGCCTGCGCCAGCGCCCTTCGTGCCGTAGCTGGTGGCCACCGAACTCGCGGAGCTCAGGAGGCTGATCCCCGCCTGGGTCTCCGGGCTGATGCGGTCGGCCTGGTACTTGGCGAAGTTCGACCGGGTCTTGGCCTCGGCCGCGCGCACGTCGTATCCGTGCTGCACGTTCAGGGCTTGGAGCTCGGAGTCTTCGGCGAAGTTAAGCTCCTTGAGCAGTGAGCTCCCAGTTCCGGCCACCACGTTCGCCCCAGCCGCCCGAGCCCTGAAGCTATTCATGGCCGCCTCGTCAGCTTTGCGCTGGCGCTTGGCGGCCTCGCGGCCAGCCTCTTCCTGCACCGCCGCGTTGTGCTCCTCGATGATCGCGGTGTTGCGGAGGTTGTCCTGCTGCTGTTGGGCAGACGCGTACGCGGCGTAGGCGGAGACCGCCGCGCCGATGGCAGCGATTGCTAGTGTGGCGATTGTGGCCATGGGTCTCTAGTTCTTCTCGCAGGGGCAAGTGGGCTGGTCCCACCGGCGCAGAGGGCACTCTTCGGGGCTGGGGTTCACGCGGGCTGGCGGAGGCCCGACCTTTGAGTGATCGACGGCCTTCTCAAGCTTCATGGTCGTGGGCGCCCGCGTTGATGTAGATGATCCCGTCCTGTCTCGACGCAGCAGAGACATCATCGGGAAGGTCGTTGTACTGGAAGGCCATCGGCACCGTCTGGCAGGCGTGGAATCCTTCGGACTCGAGGATCGCGCGCATCGGCTTGTTGTCCGGCCACGTCATGCCGACGAACATCGCGCAGCCGACCTGTCGGCCGACCTGCATACGCTTCTGGATCAGCGCGCGGCCGATGCCCTGGCCTCTGTAGTCCGGGTCTACGGCGCTGTCTCGGAGGTACTGGATGAAGCTGCTGCCGGCCGGATGGTTGTCTACGGTGTATGAGCCGTAGCCGACGATGCGCTCACCATCTAGGTCTAGCGAGCAGACGATGGTCGGGTTCGCGTGGTACCAGAACTTCGGTCGAGCAGGCCAGGTGGGGTGGCACTTCTTCGTGAGCTCTCGAACCTTCGGCTCGTCAGCCGTCTCCATGTGCCTGTACAGGAGGTCCATGTGTCCTTTCGGTTAGCTGTTGCCGTCGTCGTACTGCGCTGCGCGCGAGACACCGAGGACCGTCATGCCGAATGGCTGGTCCTGGATGATCTCGACCTGGGCGAGCTCGTCCCACCCGAGGTGGGCCTCGCGGTGGAAGTCCAGAATCTCGTTGTTCTCGAGGAGCAGTCTCGGGACGCTCTCTCCGTTCACGGTCACGCCCTCGCCGTGGGAGCAGTAGAACTTCACGTAGACGGCCGAGTTCCGCTTCTTGCGGGCGTGGAGCGTGCCCTCCTGCGTCTGGGCCTCGAGTGGGAGGGTCTTGATCGTGGTCTTGTAGTGGAGCCCTACCTCGATCCGCACGGACTCGCGCGAGATGGTGATGGCCCCGGCCTCGACCGTGCCGACCTCGTACTTCGTGCGCTGGCGTTGGAAGGCGCCCATCTGGAACGCGCTCTTCTGGAAGGCCGACTGCGCCGTGAAGAGCACGTCCACGTCGCCGGCCTGGTCCAGGTGGCTGAGTCCAACGAGCGTGTCCGCGAGGACGGTGTCGTCGTAGACCAGTGCCGACTCGGTATTCAGCTGCCCGTCGAAGACCTCGATGTGGCGCTTGCCGTCGCGCTCGACCATGATCCAGATCTCGTCGCCGGTGCCGCACTTCGCGGGGATGACGCAGACCGACTTCACGAGGCCCGTGCTGGGCCATCCGTGCATCTGGAACTGGGTCCAGGCCACGACCTCCTGGTCGCGCTCGTACGTGGCCACCGCCATCCGGCCGTCGCCCAGGACCACCAGGACGTAAGAGTCAGGGCTCGAGCACCAGGCCATCTCTATGGCCCCGGTGCGGAACAGGTGCTCCGACAGGATCGCGATGTCCGTGGCGTTGTACCCGCCCGAGGCGCCGGCCTTGTTGAAGTCGAACCCCATCTCACGGATCTGCCGCCTGCCGCGCTGGATGAAGAGCAGGGCATCAGCCGCACGCATAGCGTCCGGCTCAGGGTCGGAGCCCCACTCAGACTGCGGCTGCGTGCGCGGGGGGTCGTTCGCCGTGATGGTGCTGTCGTTGCCGCCACGGATCGCGTATTCCGTGCCCGTGGATCCGACCAGCATGTCCTGCATCGACTTCACCCAGCGGATCACGTCTACCTGATTGGAGCCGTTGACGATGGGGAACACGATGGCGTCGTCGTCGTTGGGGCCGATTCCGAAGTTCTCGAAGTCGCCCACGCGAGAGCCGTACATGATGAAGTTCTTGTAGAAGTAGAGCCGCTGCTCGAAGAAGTTCACCACGCCAGGGAAGCCCTGCGTCTCAGACCACGAGTCGGCCTCGAGCGTCCAGTTGCCGGCCACCACGACTGCCAGCGTGTCGGGGATGACCTTGATGATCTTGGCCTTCGCGGCGGTGGAGGTCGTGACCTCGGTAATCTCGAAGATCCCGTCCAGGGCCTTGATGAACATCCCCACGTCGGTAGACCGGAAGCCGGCCTGCGAGAGCGTCAGGTCCACGATGGAGTTGATGGGCTCCTTCGCACTGATCGTCAGGGCCGCGAACGGGGAGCCGTCCAGCGACCACAGGCCCGAGGCCACCGGGTTCGTGTTCAGGAACGGCGAGATGATGTCGGCATGGACCTGGGTGGTGCTGTCCACGACCGTGATCACGGCCACTCCCCCGCGCGAAAGGATCTGGCGGTTCTCGTCGCCGTCCACAAAGGCCGCTACGTCAGTCGTGAACGAGACGTTCTGGCCGGTGGTCGCGCCTGGGGTCAGGGTCGCGAAGGGCTGGAGCGGCACCTCTTCGGTCGGTGGCGGAGAGAAGACGACTTCCTGCAGCGTCCACAGGCGGTCCGAGATTCGGATCAGCTTCTGCGGCGCGTGGTCAGGATGACAGATATACATCCAGTTCGCGGACTGGGCGAAGCGGAGGGACCGGAGCTCGTCCGGCTCGTAGGGAGTGGCGATCTCGAGCGGTGCAGACAGGTGACCCGACACCGCGTCAAGCGACGTGTTCGAGAGCGGTACTGCCGAGGACCACCAGATCACAGCGATGCCCGACGAGGGGGCCACGAACGTCGCAGTGATGCTGCCAGCCGGGACGGTGCGGGCCGTGATCAGGCTGGCGTTCCCGGCCGAGGAGCCGGCGCCGAACTGTATGCTCGAGCCGCCGATCTGGAACGTCACCACGTAGGTGTCGCCAGGTGTCAGACCCGAAAGCTGCTGACTGATCATCGCGAAGCCAGCTGCGCCAGTGTCGATGTGCGCCTGGCCGGTGGCCTGCGTGATCGTGGCGCCGTTGTCCTGCTGCAGCGTCCATCCGCTCAGGTCGGTCGTGAATTCGCCATTCGTGACGAGCTCAGCGCCGGAGGGCGTGCCGAGCAACTGCTCGCGGTTGCGGTAGAAGCGGATGTACCGCGCCCCGAACTCGAGGACGTAGGCCTCGCTCGGGCTGAACACGAACTTCACCAGCCGGGCGCTGTCGCCCTGCGAGGTCTGGAAGGCGCTGTTCTGGAAGGCTGAGGCCTGAAACGCGGAGCGCTCCTGCTCGGCCGCGATCCACCCGGTCCCGCCCCGGCGGCTCGCGCCGCCCGTGACCTTGATGACCGCGTTGATCAGCGTCTCGGCGCCGTTGGGGTACTTCTTGAAGTCCACCCGCGAGTAGAGGAATGGAGAGAGCTCCCCTCCCGTGAAGTTGGTCTGGTACGGGTGGGCCGAGGACATTAGGGCATCCGGGACGCGATCAGCATGTCGGAGCCGGAGTCGTCGGGCGTGCCCTCCTGGCCGTCCATCGAGCGAGCCTCTGCGAGGATGGCCCGGTATGCGTCGAACTCAGTCCGAACCACCTGCAGGGAGCCGGTCACCGAGTAGGCGATGCGCGAGCAGAGCAGGCCCACGTACGCGCTCAGCGAGAGCGGATCCCAGGTGTTGAGGTCTTCACGGTCAGCCGTGTAGGCGGTGTAGAGGGTCGGCCCGTCCAGCGACATCAGGAAGTCGCCCTCGCGCTTGAGCACCGAGGCGAACACGTCCGTCGTGATGCCCCTCCACCAGACCGCAGTCGTGGCGATGCCGCGCAGCGAGGTCGGCTGCACGTCCCACGAGCGGAGGTAGTTGGCCGGAAGGGCGTAGCGGTAGGTGAACTCCCAGAGCGGAGAGAAGCGCCAGTCGCCAGAGGCGATGGCCGTGAGGTCTGCGAAGGCGGTGTCGATCTCAGCCAGCACCTCGGTCGGGGAGACCACCTCGGCGATGCGAGCGCGGCCGCTGTTGCCGACCAGGACGAAGTCCTCGTCACGGTCCGCGAGGAACCCGGCCGTCACGCCGGTCAGCGTGAAGGTAACGCCCGTCGAACCCTGCGTATCAGCGCCGGAACCAGGGTTGAGCGTTCCAGGCACAACGGAGGTCAGCTTCGCGCGCCGTCGGGCGTGGTGCCAGGGGTGCGCTCGGAGGGTCTCTAGCCGGCACGGGTCCATCTCGATGTTGCAGACCCGCGCCCGGTCCGTGTCCTCGGACAGGCTGCTGATGACGTACTTCGCCCCCAGGCGCAGAAGCGCGCGGTTCGCGATGTCGAGAGTCGTGATGGCCATGGGTTCCTATTCCTGACAGTCGGGGGTGATGACACCGCCGCAGAGCAGTAGCTTGCGGGCCGTAGCGAGTCCTGCATTGGCGAGCGGGCAGATGACGCGAAGGTCAGCCACTCCGCGCGCCTTGCTGCTACTGACGAACACGCCGCCGTTCCGAGAGACCACGATGGGGGTGCCGCCGGAGCGCACAGCTACCATGACCGGGCTCTCGCCTGTAGCTGAGATCAGCCACGGCTCGCTCGCGAGGAATGTCTCCCCGCCGTCGGCCGTGTAGTACGAAGCGGTCTGCGTGGTGGGATCCGCGAAGCCTGGGGCCACGAGCAGCGCCTCGGTCGGGCCGAGCTTCTTCATGAACCCGGTCTGGTTCTGCGGCACCACGTCCACGCCAGTCCCGTTGAAGTTCTCCCCGTCGTCGCAGGAGACCCAGGCCCCACCAGGCCCTGTCAGCGTGCCCTGGCTGAACGTGAGCCACGTACCGCCGAACATCGGCTCGAGCGTCCCGCGCACTCCGGCTGCTCCGCCGAAGACCGACGTGTTCCAGGTGGCGTGCTCGAGATCGTCCGTGTCATCGGTGTAGAAGATCGAGCCGCCGCCCCCGGTCACGAGGAACAGCCGGCCGGACGTGGGGCTCATCACTAGCTGCTGGTACGGGTTGATCCCGGTGACCGGCTCCATGTCGCGAGCGATCTCCCACGAGACCCCGCCGTTTAGCGAGCGCCAGAGCGATGCGGCCTTGAAGTGGGTCCGATTCGCGAGGCCGCCAGCGATCAGGTCGAACGACGAGACGAGCCACATCGCGTCTACGCCTGCAGGCCCAGAGCCTGGGATCAGGATCGGGTTCGTCACCGACGGCAGAGTCGCGAAGAGCGAGGCCCCGCCGTTCCCGCCTATCTCATTCAGGGCTGGCCATGTGTGAAAGTCCTGGAGCTTGTAGAAGCTCGAGCCACCTTCGCTCACCCAGAGCTCGATGCCGCCGGGCTGGATCGTGCCCTCGGCGACGAGGAACGCCTTGCTCCACTTGTAGCGGACCTGGTAGTGGACCCGGCCGAAGCCCTCTGGCCCGTCGAGCGACCAGCCGGTGAATACGACCTGTTGCGCGTTCACGCCCTCATCGAAGGACGTGGCCCATGAGCCGCCATCATCAAACGAGATCTGCGCCGTACTCGCGAAGCCCTGGAAGTGGTGAGCAACCTTGCTGAAGGTCTGGATCACGCGCGAGACCGGGTCGTAGACAGCGTTGACCGGCCCCTGCACGATCCCCGAGTAGACCCCGTTAAGCGGGATATTCGGGACGCTGGTGCGCTGAACCCAGGTATCTGCTCCGAACGGAGTGGGCATGTAAAAGTGGCGGCCGGACCTCAGGCGTTGAAGCCTGAAGCCCGACCGCCTGGGTGTGACTAGTCGCGGGTGTACTCGACCATCACGTACGCGAAGGCGGCCGGGGATGAGCCAGCGCCAGCGGTACCGATAGTCGCGATGAGCTCTTCGTCGGCCGTGAGCACCTGACCGTTGATGAGGGCCGCCGTGTCGTTGGCGGTCAGCTGCACCGCAGCCGCGCCGACAGCGCCGGCCGAGAGGTACTTGGCCGTGGTGCCGGTGATGCCGAGCGAGATGGTGGAGGTGGCGGCGAGCTTGTTAGCCGCGCACACGAACTTCATGCCGAGCAGACGCCAACCCTTCTTGAGCGCCCCGAGGCGGATGGTGTCGGTGGCCACGAGGCCAGTCACGTCTCCGATCTCGAAGATCGCCACGCGCTTACGGGCATCGTAGTCGCGGGCGGGGTTCTGAACGACAGGGGCGGATTCGGCGTTGGTCAGCTGAGTGGACTTGAAGGTAGCCATGGTGAGACCCTTTCGGTATGGGACTTGAGTTGTGAACTGCTGGCCGGGGGCGAGATTGCCCCCGGCCTACGGCTGATCCTCGATTACTCGAGGGTGGTGATCTCTACGACCTTCTTCTCCTGCATCCGCACCGCGCCGGAACCGGCCACAGCGTAGACGTAGACGGAGCCGCGCTTGTCCCAGCGGCGCTCCACAGCGGTCTCGACATCAGGAGCAACGGCCAGGAGCAGGCCGCTCTTGGCCCAGGCCAGCGTCAGACGCTGAGCCGTCGGGCTCGTGCCGGTCACCGTGAGAAGCTCGGTGTGGACGAACTCGAAGCCCATGAAGGAGTTGATCTCGCCCTTCACGAGCGCCTTCACCGAGTTGTAGTCGGCGGAGGTGACTTCCGTGGTGTTGAGCAGGTCGGCCAGAGCCTGCGACGCATAGGCGAGGTACTGAGGCTCGTCCATGTCGTTCTCACCCTTCACCAGGATCCGGCGCGCCTCAACGAGCTTCGCGACGGTCAGGCCCACGTTCGTGCCGCCGAAACCGACGGCGACCTTCTGCGTGGCGGGAAGCGCGATAGGAGTCGCACCAGCGTGGCCGGTCGCGGCAGAGCCGCTCGCGGCTTCGATGATCCGCTGGTCGTACGTACGGCCCAGCGCGTACACCGCGTTCTGGGTGTAGGCGTTGGTCGGGTCGATCAACATCTGGACCTTGTCGATCCGGTCGATGAAATCGCCCCAGTCGAAGAAGCGCAGGGTGACCCGGCGCCGGTCGTGCACGCTGTCCACCTGCGGGCTGTCGCCATGGCGGGTGGTGATTTCCACCGCGTCCGTGGGACCGATCTGCTCGTAGAACTGCGCCTCGCCCTTCTGGGACTCGACGCGCACGCACGAACGGAGACGGCTGCCCTTCTGCTGCAGGAGCATCTCGACATCGGCGTGGTACTGGTTGACGAATGCTACGGGGATCTGCTGCGACATAGTTCACCCTCCTGGGTGTGTTTGGATTTCGCTACACATCGGTCGGAGGGTTGCCGGCTGACGCCGACCCTTCTTGCCCCTTACGGGAGCCGCTCGCCTCTGCTTTCGAGGGTGCGCCCGGTCTCTCTCGAGATTGCCGGGTCTGTTCTGCGGACTACCGAATAGCGTTACTCGTGTACTGCGTGAGGAACTGCATCCTCTCCACGGCGGCCTTGTGGCCGGGGTGGCTATTGTTCCAGTAGGCGCTCTTCTGGTCGCCGGACCGGATCGCGGTCATTTCCTTCGCTGCGTCCTCGAGACTCAGGCCGCCAGGCGTCGGCTGGATCATGCTGTCCTCGCCCAGCTTGCTCGCGATCTTGGCCATCCACTCGAGGAACACCGGGTGGTTTCCGGCTCCGGTCTCATCGAGCGCAGCCTTGAGCTCGGCATCTCCGGTCTCTGACACCAGGGTGTGAACGAGTGCGAGGTTGTGCTTCTTGGCCGCGCCCCACTTCGTGTCGAGCTTGGCCATTGTCTCGTTGTAGGCCTCGGTCTTCTGGGCCTCGAGCGCGGTGTTCGCCTGCAGGTGCGTCCCGATGAACCACTCCTGCATGGCGTTGGCCTGGGCCTTCGACATGCCGGCCTTGAAAGCGGCTTCCTTGAAGCCACCGACGATGGTCGGGTCTACCTGGTACCCATCGGGCACCTTCACGTCCTCGTACCCGCTGGCGGCCTCTGGCACGCCCATCGCGGTACGAACGCGAGCCGCGACAGCCGGGTCGGCGTCGGGCTTCAGGTGCTCCTCGAACTTCTTGCCGAAGGCGCTCTCGATGTTGACGTACGCCTTGAGCGCTTCGTCGGCGGTCTTGAACTTGGTGAGGCTGGCGTTCCCGCGAAGCTCCTGCGGGATCCATGACGGCCCCTGCTCTGCCGGGGGTGTGGGTGTTGGGGGATTGCCTGCTGGGCTCTCTGGCGCCGCTGGTGCGACGTTCTCGTCGGGCATTTACAGATCCTCGATGGCCACGTTCATCATGGCTTCCTGCTGTTGGGGTTTGACCTTCTCTCGCTCCATCTCCTCGAGCCCATCACCGACGGCGGCAACGATGTCGAGGTACACGGAGCGTCGGCCGGCCTTGTACGCTGTCTCCAGCGCATCTTGTCCTGGCCGATAGGAACTACCATCTAACGAATCCTTGAGGTACCGCAGGATGCGCGGCCCCTCGATGCTGTTCTGGAAGAAGCTGGCGTAATCGACCAGCCGCTTCAGTGACTCCTGCTCGATCTCTTCCTCAGTCAGGGGACGAGCCACTATCTACCCACTCCTCCTGTGACCGCGCCCTGGCCCGACAGCCCGCCCTGTGGCAGGATGCCGCCCTTGGCCGCAGCGGTGATCGCCTCGAGGGCCGGTGCCGCCTGGCCCATCGCCTGAGCGGACTGCATCGTCTGCGCCATCTGCTTGTCCTTTGCCTCGGCCTCTGCGTTGGCCTGGCGAAGCTCGTCCATCTCGCCCTTGTCCCGGATGATCTCCGGCGTGACGCCCGTATTGCGAGCGGACACGCGGACCACGGCGTCCATGTCGATGTTGTCCAGTGACTTGGGGTTCATCTGGGCCAGCGGCAGCACCAGCTGCAGGAACCGCTGGATCGTCACCACATCGCCGAGGCGCTGAGCGCGCTGCAGCGGGCCTTCGTACTCGATGTCGAAGCCACGGCCGAGCTCCTTCATCTTGGCCACGAGCGCGGCCGGAGGTGCGTCGATGCGCTGCCCGCGCTCCAGGAGCCGAAACACGCGAGTTACGACGGGGTTCAGGAACTCCACGTTGAGGCGGCCAAGCGTGGGGCCGAGGATGCGCTGCATCAACTCGTACCGAACCTGAACCTCGAAAGCCGTCATCTGCGGCCCTTCCTGAAGCTGCAGCTGGTCCGTGAAGAAGCCCTGCCGGACCATCTCCTGCATCGCCTTCTCGTTCAGCATGGCGGAGTCGATGCCGCCACGATCAGTGAACAGGGGCTCCACGGCGTCCATGTCGCGGACGTGGGTCAGGCCTCCTGGGCTGAGCTTGACGACACCGAGCACGCCCTGGTCCCGCACCTTCATGGGCGGGTACACCTTGTTGGCCAGCGCCCTCAGCTTGAGCTCGACCAGCTTGTTGAGCGTCTTCAGGTGGGCCAGGATAGTGAACGCGGGCGAGCGACCGTAGACTTCATCCGAGGACTTAGTCCAGCGGCCGACCGCGAACGGGAACTCCTCGTACCCGGAGTCCTTCACGACTTGAGGCGCCCCGCCTGCGTATATGTGGACCGAGGCGAACGGCTTACCATTCGAGAACTTCGCGGCGCCGGCATCGGCCCAGCGGTCGGTCCTCGGGAAGATCGCGTTGATGAAGTCGAAGGGTCGCTCGGTGTCGGTGCCCTGGAGAACGTGTCGCCTGATCTCGTCAGGCAGGTTCTCCATCCCGAACTTCTGGGTCGCCTGGCGGCCGGTGTAGCGGTACTTGTAGTACAGCGTGTCGACGATGCCGTCCTCGTTCTCAGCGACGGCGTAGCTGGCAGGCGGCAGCGTCTTGAAGCGAAGCCCCTGCCACGGGTTGCCGGGCTTGGGATCCTTCTTCTCGATGAACATCGCTGAGGTACCGATGCTGCCCAGGTCGGTGTAGAACTCGTGGGCCTCGGCCGAGAAGTTCGACTGCCGGAGCTCGTCGTAGGCGGTGTTACCGCTCTTCTCAAGCCAGCGGTCGATGGTGATGTCCTCACCGTACGGGATGCCCCGCAGCCGGAAGTAGAACCACCGGATCGACTCCGATGTGAGGGCGCCCTGCATGGACGCCGCCAGGAGCTCGAGGGCGTGCGGGGCCACGCTGTCCAGCATCCTCTCCGTGTTAGTGCGCCCCTGCGAGCGCGAGGGCTGGTGCATGAGCGACAGGTTCGCCTTGCGCGGCAGAACCAGTTCGCAGATGTCACGCCACGTGGGGAGCCAGAGGTTCAGCTGCCCGAAGAGCTCCTCTGAGCGCCGGACGTGCGCCTGAGCGCGGGAGTCGGCCACGACTTAGCCGAGCTTCGAGACGGTGCCGACGGGGTTGCCGCCACCGGTGGCGACAGACGAGCCGAGGTTGCTGCTCTGATCGCTGGGACCGATGGTGGACATGAAGCCCTTCGCGTAGCGGGCCTGCGACAGGCGGCCGGCGCGAGCGTTCTGGACGTTAGGATCCGTCGCGGTCGGCGTCGGGGCGGCTTGCTGGATCTTCGGGGCGGGGGAGGACTTGCCCATCGGGGTGTTGCTCCTTCAAAGAGATTGAGTACCAGTCTGCGTAGTCGTTGATGCCGTACTTCACGTACCCTCGACGCAACGCCCACTTCTCGAGTCGGTCGCGCTTCGGGTGGTCGTGGTGGATGCAAAGGACCAGGCGGTGGATGCCTTTGCTGCGGCAGATGTCGGCGATGAGCGACGGCAGGAGGTTCATAATCTCCAGCTTCCGCCGCGCCTCGGGCTTGATGATGAAGTGCTCGAGGAACCCGACGTGCTCACCAGGGAACCCGAAGGCGCCCCACTCGGTCCAGCCGGTGACCAAGGCGACAAGGTCGCCGTCTTCGTACCAGGGGAAGACCGCCATGCTTCTGATGCCGGCCCACTCGTACATCTCGGCCACCTGCTCTAGCGTGACGTGCCCGATGATGCGCTGTGGCCTAGGCGGGTCGTACCTGAGTACGCGCCTCATGCGGTCGTAGTCGCTGGGCTCGTAGTCGATCTTCATGCTCCCGGCATCCAGCCTTCCTGACACGCTGTGCTTAGCGGGTCGCCGCAATCCTCGAGGCGGCCTATCGGGCGTGCGACCCGGATCGTGCCCGCCCCGATGATCACGAGCAGGCCGGCCGCGACCATCAGTGTCTCAGTCGTCAGGACACCAGCCCCGCTCAGCGTGAGCGTGCCTGACGCGATGTACGACGGGAAGTCGGTCAGGACGGCCGACCCGCTCAGGACGAGCGAGCCTGTCGCGACGAGGTCTCCCCCGCCGCCAGTATCGAAGACGCCTGAGTCAAAGACCCCCGCGTCGAAGACGCCGGCCACTGCCTACCCGCGAACCGAAGCCCAGAGGTGGGCCTTGGAAGTCCCGATGCTCGTGTCTGTGGCGGTGCAGAGCGTCGCGGTGCCACCGCTTACGCGCCCGAGAAGGGAGAGCAAATGCCGCCCCTCGGACTGCAGCTGAGCGAGCGAGAGGCTCCACGCCTGGCGCTGGTTGGCGTTCGTGATCGTGTGTCCCACGTCGGAGATGGGAGTCGAGGTGCTGTCCACCGCGAGGCCCATGTGCGAGGCCTGACCGCCGCTGCTATTCGAGACCGTTCCGCTCGCAGCCGCGAACACGGCCTCATCGGCCCACGACAGGAACTCGAGGCTGATCTCTGAGTTGATGTCCGCGAAGGCGCCGGTCCCGTTGAAGGTGCGGTCGGCGCTGTAGGTGCCGTGGAGATCAAGGCTCCTGCGGTTGAACCAGTTCAGGCAGAGCCGCCGCGTGACCGAGTCGATGAACGTGCCTGGGGTGCCGGCCCCCATGTAGACCATCCCGACGAGCGTGCGTGAGGCGTCTGCGTTCTTGATCTTGACGCCTGTATCGGCGTCGATGGCAGGGGCCGTCGTGCTCGCCTCGAGCGTCAGGGTGCCGCCGCTGTCGAACGCGTAGATGTAGTAGAGCGTCGCGGCAGTCAGTCCGGAATTCGACAGGGTCGGCGCCGTGCCAGGGATCAGCTTCGCCGACCACGTCCCGCTGATCTTGAGCGGGATGTAGGCCCCAGCCCAGCGCTGGAGCGACAGCTGCGAAGAGGAGTCAACCGTGAGCCGACACTGGCCCGGGGCGACGTTGACGAGGTCAGCCATTTACGCGAAAGTGAAGCTGAGTGAGCCGGCCAGGAACTTCGGCGCCGCGTCTCCGTTGTTGATGGTCTTCGGCGTGGTCAAGGTCGCGTAGCAGATCAAGTTGCCGACAGTCGCGGCATCCCAGACCCCGACGTGCGTCACGATGCCCCAGTTCGCGGAAGGCGTGGGGAAGACGATGTCCGCGACGTTGGCCGTCAGGCCTCCGGTCGAGTCTGGCGCTGACCAATTGGCATCGCCTGGATCGCGTTGTACGCGAGCGTACGAGCCACCAGATACCTCGGCGCCACCGCCCGCGTCCGTGGGGTTCGCGGTGTGTAGCGACACATGGAGCGCCGCCGGCTTGGTCATCGAGCCGGTGCGGAAGATGTGCTTCCGTAGCTCCACTTCGAGGAAATCGCTCATCTGGCTCATCGCCGCTTGGTTCTCCTGTTGGGGGTGTAGTCGCCTGCGCCGCTGCCACCATCTGTCGTGAGATCTGGGAGTCCTACCCCTCCGGCACCTGTACCGAGGAGCACGAGATCACCGTTCGCGACCATGAGGATGATCGTGTCGAGAACGCCTGTTCCGAGCAGTACTAGGTTCCCGGCTCCGGCCATCTCGATTGAGGCCGTGAGTACCGCTGATCCGTTCAGCACCAGCTGGGCGGCTGCGGCCATTCGGATCTCGGCCGTCAGCGCCGCTGATCCGCTGAGCACCAGAGAACCGGAGCCGGCCATGCGAATCTCGTTGGTGAGAGCCGCCGCTCCGCTAAGGACCAGCGACCCGGCTGCGGCTGCGGTGATCTGAGCCGTGAGGCCGGCTGAGCCTGAGAGTACGAGGCTCCCCGCTGCCTCTAGGAGCGCCCCGCCCCCCTGGAGGGCGAGGAGGAGCGACATGCTAGGCCCAGCCGTCTACGAGAGAGGGGTCGAGCTCTGCCCACTCGGCGTTGATCGAATACTGCCATGTGCCGGTCGCCGGGACGGTGGCTCGGACCACGATGCCCTCGTTCTGCTCTAACAAGATGGGATACTCGTCGTGGGTATTCCGCTGCCAAAGGTACGTTCCTGGCGCGATGAACGGGCTAGAGGCGGCAGTGGTCGCGACAGAGGAAACGTAAGACGAGAGCGAGGCCATCCGGTTAGTGTCGAGGGTCTTGGTTCCGGCCGTCAGGGCCGCTGTCGCGGAGAAGCGGACTCCGGTGTCAGAGAATAGAGACAGCGGGAAGTCGGTCCGCTTCTTGTTGGTGTTGGCCGTCGAGAAGACGACAGCGGTCCCGGCGCCGCCATCCGCCGACCAGCCGCGAGCGACAGTGAGGTTGAATTCAATCGGCCCCGCCGTGAAAGCCGTGGTACCTGGGGCCGCCGAGATGATCAGCGAGCGGAGCAGCATGACGCGGGTAGCGTCTACCCACCGCATCTGGAAGATCTCGGCATTGGCACCCAGGCCGGCGGCCATGACGCCAGAGACGACCCCGAGCGCGTAAGCACCTCGGGCTCCAACCTCCATCGGACGCCCGCTGATACGAGCAGCGAAGTGCTTGGAATCGACCGCGAGTTGAGTCGTGCCGTCCTTGCCGAGTACCCGGTGCAGCCAACTCATTCTATGTCCAGGCCCATTTCACCTTGAACGTCCCGATACCGAGGACCCCAAGCGTGTTCGCGAAGATGGTGAATCCGGTCGCGGCCACGATGGCGCCACAGACCAGTTGGCACATTGCCGATGCTTCGTTGTGTTCGTCCGATCCGTTGTCTGCTGTCGTGTCGTCCTGCATGAACCATGCTTCTACAAGAGACCCCGAGACTATGCCGGCCTGGCCCGTCACGACCACCGAGGCTACATCTGTCGGCGTCGAGCCGAAGTCTAGTGTTGCAGTCCCGGTTGCCACTACGCCTTCTTCAGGGCCTCGAGCGCCGCCTCGGCCCTCTTCACGCGGGCCTCAGCCGCGTCAGCCTCTACCTCGGCCTTGGCGATCCGCTGGGCTGCCTCGGCCTCGATCTTCGACGCATGGCCATGGACCAGCGCGATCTTCTTCTCAGCTGCGGCTGCAGCCTCGGACACGAGCTTGCTGTAGTGCTCGATGTTCGTGGCGTGCTGCTTCGCTAGGCTCTTCTCGGCATCTGCGTACTGGGCCTTGAGGTTGTCGATGGCCTCTATGATCTGGGCGCGCTCGCTATGGGCCTGGCGGTAGCCAGTCTCGGCCTCGAGCTTCTGCTTCGCGAGAGCCTTGATCTCCTGTTCGGACTTCGATGCGCTCTCCAGGCCAGCCTTGATTCCAGGGAGCAGGGCTTCTAGTTGCCCAATGCCGACCAGCGCGTTATGGAAGTCCATGCTAGCCACCGTAGATGAAGAGCGTCCCGCCCGCACCGCTCAGCACCGACACCTTCAGGCCGACGGCCACGAAAGCGTCGGCATTGAAGTCGATCTCGTCAGACGAGCCGATAGGCGCCGCGAGCATCGCGATGACCTTGTCGGCGCCGTCAGTTACCGTGGCCAGGGTCGCAGCCGCAGCTGACACGAGTACGATCTTCTTGATCTTGACTCGAGCCGAGGCCACCAGCGTAGCTGGGGCGTCGGCCTGAGGGACGACTGTGACTCCCTGGTTCGTTGCGATGGCCATGTCGAGCTCCTAGTTGAGGTACTCGACCGTCGTACAGTCGAGAAGAATGTCGCTGCTGCCGGTGCCGGACTGGCCGGTTATCTTGGCTACGATTGCGGCGCCGTCGTCTTCGGTGCGGCCCGTCTTCGAGACAACGTCGAAAGCCGCGAGGCCAACGAGGGACGTGATGTAGACATCCTGAGCGTCCACACCGGTGCGGATGACGAGGATCTCTACGTCGAAGCGCACACCGTTAGGGGATCCCGTTACCGGGTTCAGGACGATGGTCGCGCCGCCGCCGAGCTTGAAGCGGAGGGTCTTGACGTTGGCGTTCGCCGCGAACGACCCCTTCGCCTTAATGCGGATGGCCCGCTTGTTGGCGTTGAAGTAGTCGGCCGCGATGGTGAAGGAGTGCAGATCGGTCTCGCCCGTGCCGCTATTCGCGGCCTGGGTCGCGTTAATGAAGGCGAGCGGAGCGCCGAGGTAGATGAGCTCCCAGCCGTCAGGAGCCGAGGTGCGGCGGATCATCGACTGCCCGTCAGCGCCGCCGGACACAACTAGAGCATCGTTCCACTCGTCGGGACCGACCTCAGTCGATACCCCTTCGTCGGGAACGGTGCTAACGAACGCGTGCTTGATCTCGCCGGCCATCGTCGTCTACTTCGAGTCGAGGTCTACGTCGATGACCTTGCCGACGATGCGGTACTCGGTGGGCGAGGACGTGTAGGTCAACTCAATCGTGTTGGGACCGGGCTGGGTGTTCGCGCCACGCTCACCCACGACCGGGACCAGGGTGATGCCGGTCCCAGCGGTGACCGCGCTCACCTTGTACTGCCTTCTGTAGTTCGACATTACGCTTTCCCCTTTTCCCTGTTGTAGGCGTGCTCGAGTGCTTTTTCTCGAGCCGCATTGAGCTTCGCCGCATCTCTGCGGTCGTCAGCTTCCTTCATGCGTCGCGCTTCCTTGATCTGTCGGCCGGCCTCATCGAGGACTCGGTCGCTGTAGTACTTGGTCCTGGTCATTTGCCCCGGCTCCCTACGGAGTGGTATTCGGGCTTGCTGCTGGCCTTCTCGGAGAGCATGATCGCGATGGCCTGTTTCCTGGACGTGACCTTCTTGCCGGAGCCGCCAGACTTGAGCTTGCCGGCCTTGAACTTATGCATCACTTCTGTGTATGGCATTAGCTCTTCCACCAGTCATCGCCACGATCCACCTCGGTCAGGCCTTCGGTGGGGGCGGTCTCGTTGAAGTGGGATCTGTCTACGTTCCAGCGAAGGTCGGCTTCATCAGCCACACCTGCGGCGACGTGCTGGCGGTGGAGGTAGTAGCGGGTCGCGGCCCAGGTCTCTGGATTCGCGGCCATCGAGCTACTCCACGCCATCGCGCGGGTGCGGAAGGCGTCGGCAGCGTGCGAGGCCCAGTCGTGAACTGGGGTATTCTTGAAGGTGCCGAGCTTCTCGTCTTTCTCTCGGCGGTAGGACTTCAGCGCGTCGATGCCCTTTTCGCACCGCTCCGCGTCGAAGAAGCAGAGCGGGATGAGCCGGCGCGCGGACTCGATCCCGTCCTCGACTGCGAGCTTCGGTTGCGGTTGGAAATGGATTCCAAGTCGCGCAGCAGTCTGGAGGCGGGTGTTACCCGTGCCCCACTCCTTGACCTTGATGTCGTGGGGCGCGAAGTGCTGGCCGTACTGGTAGGGCCGGCGCCGGAGCTCCGTCGCGTACCAATCCAGGCCATGACCCGCTGACGCCAGATAGTCAATGACGTGGAGCCGATTCGGCGCCACCTGCTGCGTGAACCAGATGACTGTCTCATCGTCCATCCCCAAGTCCCACGCGGTGTCTACCGGGAACTCCGGGTCGTAGGCGCACACGCCGATGCGGCCTTCCTTATCGGCCATCGCCATTTGATGCGCGTAGTAGGCGCCTTCCATGGCGCCCTCGAAGCTGCAGTAGAACTCCTGCTGAACGAGCTCTTCGGACATGCCGGAGAGCCGCTCGTCGTTGACATCCTCTTCCGTGACGACAGCACCGCCAGGCTCGCCATCTGCATCGCGCTCGGTGTCCTTGACGCCAAGCAGGCTCCGGTACCAGCGCGGGCTGTCCTTCGTTTCGTCCCAGAGCTTGAACGCGTGGTTCTTGCCTCGAGGCGTGAAGACGAAGAGCGCCCAGCCCCCGTTCTCGCGCAGGATCGGTCGAACCAGATCCCACGCCTTCGGGTTCATGAGCGGGTACTCAGAGAATATGCAGCCGACGGGGTTCGTCCCGACGATGCTGTCTATGTTGTCGCCGCCGATCAGCTGATACGTGCTCCCGAAGGGGGCGCGATCCGTTGGGCGGTAGGTGATCTTGAGCTCGGTCTGGTGTGGCTCGTGGGCGAACATCGCCTCGTTGAAGTACGAGAGGAATGGCTTGCCGGCCCGGTCCTTGCCGTCCCAGATGATCTTCTTGGCCTGCGTGTAGGTGGGCAGGAAGTGGAAGTACGTCCCTGAGCGAGTCATCATGGCACGCTCGCAGAAGTTCAGGGCCGTGAGATCCTTCCCGGCTCTTCGATGCCACACCAAGATGCCGCGCTTGATGGGGGCGGCGTCCCAGTTGTTGAGGATCGGCCAGAACGCTTTCAGGAAGTCGTGCTGGTAGGATCTAGGGCTGTACATCTAGTGATCGATCCTCGCAGAGCCAGTGCGGCGCGCGCACCTCTTCGAAGCAGACGGGGCAGGTCTCGAGGATCGTCTCCTGCGTCTGCACCTTGTTCCACACCCAGCACTCGTGCATCTCGCCGAAGGCGACGCGGTCGCCGCAGGCGCCGCAGTTCGTGTACTCGTACTCGCTCACGCTAGGCCGTGCTGGGTCATGTAGTTGTTGAGCTCGAGGCGCGCGGTGTACGCGGCCTGGCGAGCGGCGTTGGCTTTCTCACCCAGCCGCTCTGCGGCAGCCTCGAGCTTCTTGGCCTTTGACATCAGGCCCGCGAGGTGCCGGCCGTCGGCGGTGATGCGACCTGTGAGTGAGGGCTTGAGTGGCGGCTCTGTCTCGGTCAGCATGCCGGAGACCGTGTACTCGATGCCGACCGGGGCGCCTTCGCCGAGAGGGTCGGGCCTTGGAGTCGTGACCGGAATCTTCTCCTTGAGGCCCGCGAGGAGCTCGGCCTTCTCGCGCTCGAGCCGGTCGATCTCAGCCTGCGGGAGGTCGAGGTGCTTCGGCACATATACTGCCTCCGCGATCATCTGCGGAATGTCGCCGTGTCGCCCAGACATCAGTTCCTCGACTGGATCATCGGGACGACGCGCACCTCTTCGAAGAGGTCCTCGTGCGCTCGCATGATCGGCAGGATCAGATTCGTGAGGTACAGCGCGTCGCCGCTCTCTGGGAGCGGCTTGGTGTAGCCGTCTGGGACGTTCACCAGCTGTCCGGGTCTGAGCCAGCGACGCCGAGCATGAGCAGGAAGACGAACATCAGGATGCAGCCTGCCACCCCACCAGCGATGAAGGCGAAGATCTGGTCTTCCATCAGCGACCCAAGATGTAGCGAGCCCATCTATCGGCCGTGTACTCGAAGTAGTGCGCGATGTCCTCGAGGTCAGCGTCGCGCAGGAGCATGCCGGCGTAGAAGAGCTCGGTGCCGAAGACTATGTCCTTCATGGCCTCGTCTGCGGCGCGGCGAAAGGCATCGTCAATCTCCGCACATCCTGCGGCGAAGCTCTCGCGACACTCTGTGGCCGTGATCGGTCCGCGCCCGTACTGTTCCACTCGGCCTCCGGTGATGGTGCAGGCACCCGACTGGGGAGCCGCACTCAGGACATTCTGGGTCAGAGAACGAAACGTCGCCGCCGTTGTCGATGCCGTCCATCGGGGGTCGCTCACGCGAGCCCCAGGCCAAGCGGGGCGGATATGGCCGGGTTGATGTTGGAGCGGTGGGCCGGGGAGTCCGTTGCCCCCGTTTAACCTGGGCCAGCGCCGACGGCCCGCCTAGGAAGGCCGCATCTCAGGCACCCACTCGCATTGGCGATCCCTGCGGGGTTCGAACCCGCGATCTCCACCGTGACAGGGTGGCGAGGACTCCGCTCCTCCAAGAGACCAAGTCGGTACTGCAGGCCGGGGGCAGGTTGCCCCACCCCCGGCCGTTGGTTGCTTGTTACCCGTTAGCCAGCGCGTCCAGCCGAGCCTCGAGGGCCACGGTCTTGTCCGCGTTCAGCTTGATCTCCGCCGACAGGCGGGCGATCTCGGTGGTGCTGGTGGTCTCCAGCGCAGCCACTCGGGCCGTGAGTGCGTCCACGTCCGCTCGCAGTGCGTCGGTTACGGCGGGGTCGGCATCCTGCCCGTCCTCACCGTCTACGCCGGCAGCCCCATCGGCACCAGCCGGACCCTGCTCACCCTGAGCTCCGGCCTCGCCTTGCGGCCCAGCCTCACCCTGGATGCCCTGCTCTCCCTGCGGGCCTGCAGGCCCCTCAGGACCGACTTCGCCCTGCGGACCCTGTTCGCCCTGGATGCCGGCCTCGCCTTGCGGCCCAGCCTCACCCTGGATGCCCTGCTCTCCCTGGGGACCCTGTTCGCCAGTGTCCCCCTTGTCGCCCTTCTCCCCGGTGTCGCCCTTGAGCACGCCCTTGACGGCGTTGCCCACGGCCTCGACCAGCGACGCTACCTGCTCCACCGGGACTCCGGTCTCGCAGCACTGCATCTCCATCTGGTCCTCATCGTTCCAACGGCTCATCGTGCTACCTCGCGTACTGCCAGTAAGCGGGCCGGCATGCGACGCCTGGCCCCACAGGCTTCGACTCCTGCCCGTGTTATCCCGGTCCACTACGGCGGCCGGGGATCCTTCAGAGAAAGGGCCGGCGGGGCTACTCCGTCGCCGGCACCCCCAGCCCGGTGAGGGGGCCTGTCGGCCCAGCCCAGGCGCGAGCGCACGCGTCCCGGTTAAGGGGGTATGAAAAACCTTCACAGTCAGTGAAGCCCTCCCCACGCGCCCGACTCGAGCTAACTTTTTGGGGGTGGGGGTGCCTCGACTTCCAGAATCGGGGCCGGGGGCCGAATGCTGCCGGCGCCCAGCCTAAGGTGCATTAGGCTCGACGTCAATGACTTCGCTACCTTGCGCGACATTGATCGGTCGAGCCTTGCGGCCCGGCTCGGGCGGTGCGTCGCCGATGTTAATGATAACGGGAGCTTGCGAGCCTGAGCCGATGCCTGGTAGCTTGGGCGGCCGGATATCCATGATATCGCGAACTAGCAGCTTGGCCCATGCTGCCTTCGCGAATGGGTCAAGCTCGGGGTTATCCAGCATCTCTTCTGCACGCGCTACGATTTTTGATAGCAGGCCGGCAAGCTTCCCAAGGTCAAGCTCTGCCTTTTCGAGCATTCGCAGACGGTGCGAGGTTTCGGCTAGGGCCGCCTGTTTCGCGATGGTCTTACCTAGCTTGGGTCTGCCTCTGGGCATGGCGCTACCTTGACATTGAATAGACTGCGTAACAGATGTTGAGTAGTTGTGGACGTGGTGTCAATCTGGTGACGCGATGTAGGGCGCGACACGGCGACACAAGGCTACAGAAGCCCGCGATGCCCTATGCGATGCTGGGAGGGTGTGTGTCTGATATGTGTGTTATAAGCCCTTCTAAGGCCTTATACCCCAGATATCACACACACACACCACCACAACCGCTCATAGAGAGGCTTCTGTACAGGCTAGGTCACCAAAACCACCACCGTAGAGGCTAGGGCTGCCTTAATAATGAGCAGCACCCGCCTCTGGCCCGCCGGTGGCAGGCTAGGCATGGTGCGAGCGATCATCTGGATAGCCTCTAGCACGTCGCCATCTACCTTAGGCTGAGGCTGGGCCACCGGAGCCGGGCCGCCATTCCCGGTCAGTAGGTGCCCAGCCTCTACCCCGAGCGCTACCGCAAGCCTAGCGACCGTGGCCGAGCCTGGGGTTCGCTCCCCTGCCTCTATCCTAGAGACCGCGCCGGGCGATAGGCTCGTGGCCCGAGCTAGGTCCGACATCGTCATACCCTGCCGCGCGCGTGCCTCACGTACCCTCGCTCCGAGCGTATCCATGACGTAGTACCCCCTTAGCCTGGCATCCTAGCGTCCAATCCTTGTCACTGTCAATGACATATTGTGCCCACTTGTGACGCCCGGCACCCCACCACGGCAAGCCTAACGCGTTAGGTGCCGTGCCAGTAGTCAACAATGCTAGATACTTGCCAAGCCTTGCCTCGAGCATTGACACGTGGCACGTACCCTGCACCTAGGTATGCCATGCGACACAATCCCACAGCCGAACGAAAGGGTAACGCAACCATGAATCAGCCACAGCCGGAGTCAATCGCTTTCGAGTGCGCCAAGTGCGGCGCGCTCCCTGTGTTCTCACGTCGCGCGTCATGGGGTTTCAACATGGCCGACGCGTACTGCCCCACGGTCACGTGCGGCGGCGTGTCGTTCCGCCCTCGGGAGAGCAAGTAATGATCACCTATAACGTCTATTGGGCACCAGAAGGGCGAGTCATCGCCACAGTGCAGGCTCGCAGCATGCGGGCCGCGAAGCGCATGGCGCCGGCCCCGTATCGCGCCTATCTCGGCGAGCTCTACTGCATCCCCGTCGTGATGGAAGGGGTGTAGCCCATGAGCACCCCTCTTATCACCTATCAGGACCGCGTCGTAGCAGACCGCTACCGCAAGGCTGCCGCTAGCTTCAAGCGCGCCACCACGAACCACCTACGCGAGCAGCACAAGGGCTTGACGGACGGCAGCGTAGCCCAGACCCGCCGCATGTACTTCGCGGCAATGGCCCTCATGCGGGCCGGTCACAAGTACAGCGATGCACAGCGAGAGCTATTCCAGGGGAGGAGCTAACCATGTCTCTGCTCAGTATCTCAGCCGACGCTAAGACCGTGAAAGGCGAAAAGCAAGGCTACCTCACGGGCATCCTGTACCTTGCGCCCCACACCATCGCGGGCATCGGCAACCTATGCCCGGATGCCAGCGAGGGATGCAAGGCTGCCTGCCTCTACAGCGCAGGGCGCGGCGCATTCAACTCGGTACAGGCGGCCCGCATTGCCAAGACTAAGCGCTTCAAGGCAGACCGTGCGGGTTTCATGGCCGAGTTAGCCAAGGACATTGCGGCACTAGTACGCAAGGCGAAGCGTAGCGGTCTTGTCCCCGTGGTTCGTCTCAATGGCACGTCGGACTTGCCGTGGGAAAACATAGGCCCAGTGAACTATGACCGGGATGGTGGGCGATTCCAGGTAGCTAACATCATGGCCGCGTTTCCAGACGTGCAATTCTACGATTACACCAAGTCTGCCCGCCGCGCTATCGCGCACGCGTTCGGCGACATGCCCGCCAACTATCATCTGACGTTTTCGCGCTCTGAGTGCAATGACAGGGATGCTCTGAATGTCCTAGCTCGCGGTGGCAACGTCGCCGTGGTGTTCTCCACGCGCAAGGGTGACTGGCTGCCCGCCACGTGGCGCGGCCACGAGGTCATCAATGGCGACGAGTCTGACCTACGCTTTCTCGATGCGCGTGGCGGATTCGTGGTCGGTCTCTATGCCAAAGGCAAGGCCCGCCGAGACCGCAGCGGTTTCGTGGTGGGGGTGTAGTGATGGATAACTGCGCCGAGTGCGGCACCATCACGAACCACACCACAGCACAGCATCTCGCCGTGGTCGAAGAGTCAAGCCGCTGCATCGAGTGTGACTCGTCACCCCGCCGCGACGGAGACCCCGACACGCTGCTCTGCGAGGGGTGCCACATCAGCCGACAGGCTAGCTACTACTACCCCGGAGGTGACTAATGCCTAGCATGAAGTGCCACCAATGCGGCAAGGTCAAGCGCTGTCAGATGGTAGTGACTGACGATCATGAGTGCGAGACGTGTGACGACATGCGCTCGCGATGCACTGGCGACGTGCCGCGCATCGAGTACCTGTGCAAGCCATGTCGTCGTGAGCTAGGCCGGTAGGCAGCAAGGCGCAACGGAGAAGGCGCCAACCATGACCCAAGACTCGTCGCGACACAAAACCGCAAAACAGCAGCTAGCATTCCTGGCTGCGCTGTTCGAAGGGCTACAGAAGGAAGGCTACACAGGAGTAATCAAGATCCACATGCACTCAGGCGGGATCCGCTCCGCCCGGCAGGAGCAGGCGATTGACCTGGATTGGCATGCATAGAACAAACCTCGACGCAGCACCGAGCCTGAATAAGTGGCTCGCGGCGCTAGGACTAGCGCTGTGGCTGCTGGCGCCTGCCGCATTGGAGAGCGGGCGCCTGGATCCACCACTCGCTGACACTCTATTCACCACGGAGGACTCTTCGCGATGAGGAACTACAGACTCGAAGCTCGACTCACGAGCCGCACGACCGACAACCGCAACCCGCAGGACATGGCCGGCTGGAAGGCTACCGTGATCCTGCCCAAGAGGGAGCAGCCTACCCGCAAGTAACGACTCTTCGCACGGACTGGCCGTAACCCGGCCCCCGCCTAACAACCTCAACCGGACTGTAGGGTTCTGACCCCACCCCGGCGTTAACAGCGCCGGGGTTTTCCTTTGACTCTTGGCGCCCTGAAAGGGCGACCCGTGACGGTACTCGAGTTCGAAGCGTGGGTGTCTGACAACTACGGAGAGTTGACGAAGCGGGCCAGGATCGCAACAAAGCACTCTGACGAGCATGCAGTGCCTGTGCTGCATCAGGTGGTGGAGTACGTCCTAGAGCAGCCAGAGAAGCGCATCCCGAAGCGTGGCGACCTGTTCGCCTGGTTCTACTCGGCCATGGCAATGACCCACAAGGCTAACCTGCGCGGCCAGTACATCAGGGCCGGTCTTGACAAGGGGATCCTGGCCGACATTGAGACCCTAGGCGAGGGCGAGGCCTTTGCTGATACCAGGCGTGCCGCCGAAGCCAACCGGCACATCCGCAAGCAAAGCAATGTCAGGGTGGAGGGGTTGGAGACGCTGGAATGGGACGGCCCGATGCCAGGGGTAGCCCGGTGGCGCTTCCAGACTCTCCGCGACAACCGCCTGTTCGATGAGCGCGCAATTCGTTCACTCGCGGGGAGCATGCACAGGGCCTCGCAGGCCTACCGGCATTTCGGGGAGCACGGCTTCGCGTTCTCCGAATTCGGTCAGGAGGCCTCCCGGTGAGCCCCGCCCGACTCGCGAAGTTGACTCGTCGCAATAGGCCAGGCGTCGAGACCGAGCACGGCATGTACGTGACGGTCGAATACCTGATGTGGCGCGACGAGCGGCGGCACTGGAAGTGGGTCCAGACAGATCACGGGACGTACGTGCAGGTGGAGGACAAGTAAATCTAGTTGAGGAGGGAGCTTGAGAGGCTTGGAGGATTGCTGCGGGGAGCCGGGGGGCTCCTCGCAGCGCAGTCCTCTGGCTCTCCACCATCATGAACGACCTCGACGCATTCACGGGACTCATCGTCGGCGCCGCCCTCGGAGCTTGGATCTGGGCCGGCATCGCGTATCTCATCTACCTCGGATAGGAGACCACACATGTTCAGAGTCATCACGCAGAACAGCGTCTACCTCGTGAGCGCCCAAGGCAACGGCTTCTATGTGACGCGTGTGGCCGACATGTGGGGCCGCAATGTCAAGGACAGCCATGGTCACTACACCGCGTACCTGCATATCCAGGTTGGCGGCGACTTCATCACCGACGAGATGACCTCGCAGTCGCCGGTCCAGGCCGTGACCTCTGGTATCCCGCCCAAGAAGTGAACCAAGAACTGTGGCACGCGTTCGACCGTATCAAGGATGGCCTAGACAAGCAGGAGCGAATGCGCTCCACGCCTACCTTCCGAGAATGGTACGTGAAGGCGCTGCCGCAGTTCTCGAAGTACCTCGACATCGTAGACAAGGCCGATGACGCATCGCCAGGCGGTCTGCTCTGCGAGTGGATGGATTGGCTAGACGCTCGAGGTCTCGCGTTCCGGGGCCAGCGCAAGTGGAAGATCCCGGAGAAGGGCCCCTTGAACTTCTACCCGCCGACGATGGAGGGGGTGATGAAGACAGCGGCCGAGCTCACCGAAAGCCTCGGGCTCAGAGATTCAATGCGACGTTCGGCAGCATTACGCGAGGCCCTTACGACAAAGACCCCTGGGGCCAGTGGCGCAAAGAAGGCAAGGAAGTCTCCGAAGAAGAAGTAGCGCAGTGGTTCGCGGAGCTCGCATCCCGGAGCCTCCCGCTCACAACGGACAACCTCAACAAAGCATGGGAGGAAGAAGAACGCATGGCTGAGTACGGGCAGAGACAGGCCGCCAAGACTGGCGGCGCTGAGATCTGGGACTTCAAGGAAGTGGGCGACAAGCACGAGGGCGTGTACAAGGGCGAGAAGACTCTCGACCCTCAGTACAAGCCGCTGTTCGTGATCGGCGACAAGCTGGTCAAGAACGTGAAGCAGACGGCCGATGCCATCGAGCCGCTCCCGCTCGGGGCCTACGTGTGGCTCGAGTTCCGGGGCAAGGTCGCCATCAAGGGCGGCAAGACGGTCAACAACTTCAACATCGAGTTCGCGCTGCCGGCCAATGAGGGTGCGCCGTCGAAGGGCGACGAGGAGCCCTTCTAGTGAAGGCCTCCGAGCGCTGGCTCATGGCCGAGGTCAACACCCACGTGCCCCAGCTAACCAAGGAAGGCCGGGACACGCTGGTCGAGTGGCTCCGCAGCACCGCCAACAGGATCGAGATGCTCAAGTGCGACAGTCGTTGGTCACAGCCGCTTCGCAAGTACAGCCTGCGGGTCGGCGAATGATCAAGACCCCAAAAGCCCTGTTTCACCCCGACGGCGCGCTGTTCGTGGTGTGGCACAAGGACAATACGTGCTACTGCCCGGTGATTAGCGACGACGATTACCCGACACCGGCCAAAGGCCTCGACCTCGATCATGGGTCGGTCACCGATGTCGAGACCTTGGTGTGGCGCCCGATCCGTATGACGGCCGAGCGCCAGGTCATAGAGTCCGAAGTCGTGCTCTTTCCCTACGACTCCGACACTGGCGACGAAGTCTAACCCCTAACCAGAAAGGTGGACATGAAGAAGATTCTCTCGGCAACGGTTGCGGTACTTCTCCTCACCCCGATGCTCGCCCTCGCGGCCCCGGGCAACAGCGGCAACGGCGGCAACAGCGGTGGCAACGGCGTAGGTAGCGGTGGACAGGGCGGAGGCCAGGGCGTCGGCAACGGCGGCTCGGGCAACGGAGGCATCGGCGGTGGCAACGGCGGGAACGGTGGTGGCAACGGTGGGAATGGCGGCGGGGGCAATGGCGGCAATGGCGGTGGCGGGAGTTCTTCGGGCGGCGGCTCGACTTCTGGATCGTCTGCGGGCGCGTCGGCTCCGTCGGCGGGTGGCGCGAGCTCGGGCACGTACGACGGTGGTGCCTCGGGGCGCGGGGCGTCGTACACGGTAACGGAGCGCGAGCAGGTGCATGCGGACGCTCGCGCCTGTGACCCCATGGGCGACATCACGTTCCGCACGAATGGCGTGCGGCGCACGTTCACCTACGGCGGCCTCGAGTTCCACCTCCCCACGTTCGTGCAGTGCATGAAGGACAAGGGCTACGAGCTCTCGTCTGCTGGGCGCAACGAGCTCACGAACTTCGGCACGCGGTAACGCTCTGGGGGTTCTGACGGCAGACGCAAGCGTGGCAATGACCGAATGCCACGGCCCCCAGATTCCACCCCAGGAGCACAACGATGTGGCTACGCCAACCATGTGGCGACTGCGGACGTGAGAAGTTCACCCGTTGCCGTTGCAAACGAAAGGTGAAGACGATGAAAGACGGCTATCCCTGGAAGCGCGGCGGCCAGACCGACCGCCTGTTCATGCACCTCTGCACCGGGAAGACGCTCACGCGCTACGAGGCCGTGATGATGTTCCGGGTGCAGAACCCCACGGCTCGCATCTCCGAGATCCGCGCCGAGGTCGGTGACGCGCTCAAGGTCACGACCAAGCGCGACCCCAACGGCCAGCGCTACGCCGAGTACCGGCTGCTGGTGGGCTGATGAGGCGCCTACTCCTACTGCTCCCGCTACTGCTGGCCGGCTGCATGAGCGACGCCGACGTGGCGTCCTACAACACGTCGAAGGCGGCGGACATGTTCGAGGTTGAGCGCCGTGTCGTGTTCTACAACGGCATCACCGGCGAGTACATGCTCACCATCGAAGGCCGGTGCTCGCTCGGCAACAATGACAAGGAAGGCCGCCTGTCGGTCACCTGCAAGGTGGGCGAGGGGCAGTACAAGAAGCACTTCCTCGGCCTGTCCGACAACGTGACCTTCTTCTTGGAGCAGATGGAGCCCAAGAAGGCGAGCGCGTACCACTACCGCGTCATCTTCAAGCCGCAGACCATCATCCCCGACATCGACGTGCGGATCGGTAAGTGAGCGAGCCCAAGCGGGACAACTTCGGCCGGCCCCTCATCATCCCCCCGGATGGTGGGGAGCCGGTCGCGTACCGCCGATGCACGACGTTCATCGACGTGCTCGGCGACCGCTCCAACCTCGAGAAGTGGAAGCAGCGGCAGACGGCCATCGGCCTGTCCGCGCGCAAGGATCTGCTCCTGCGCGTGGCCACAGCCAAGAAGGACAACAAGGCGCTCGACAAGGTGTGCGAGTGGGCGCTGCAGGCGGCCGGCGCGGATGCCTCGGCCAACATCGGCACGGCGATCCACGCCCTGACCGAGGAGATCGACAGGGGCGAAACGCCTGAGATCCCAGAGGCTTGGGCCAAGGACATTCAGGCCTACCTTCAGGCCACCAAGCATCTACGGATGGACCAGATCGAAGTGTTCGTGGTCAACGACGATCTCAAGGTCGCGGGCACGTTCGACCGGCAAGTCGCCACACTCGAGGAGCACCGATTCGTGGCCGACCTCAAGACCGGCAGCATCTACGACGGCGGCAAGATCGCGATGCAGCTTGCGGTCTACGCGAACAGTCAGATCTACAACGTCGAGACAGGCGAGCGCTCCGAGCTCACGGCCAGCAGAGAGACCGGCATGGTGATCCATCTTCCGCAAGGGGAGGGCAAGTGCTCGATCCTCGAGGCCGACCTCGTGGAGGGCTGGAAGGGCGCGCAGCTTGCGGCCGACGTGTGGGCGTGGCGGGCGAAGAAGGGGTTCTTGAAGTGACGCATTACGTCCGAGAGATCCTGCTCCTCCTTGCAGTCACCTACATGAGCTACATGATCGGATACCGGGACTCGAGCGACGCGTGGCGTACGTGGTGTCGCACTGGCACATGCCAGTCTACGCAGGCGCCGCCGCGATGACCGACGATAAGAAGCTCGCGGCCCGCGCTCGCCGCTACGGGCTGACGTCGTTCCAGCTTGAGGCCCTGCTCGCGATCAAGCCCGGATGCTGGATCTGCCACCGACTGCCACCGAAGCCGCTCATGCGTCGCTACATCGACCACGACCACAAGACGGGGCGCGTGCGCGGGGTGCTCTGCTTCACGTGCAATTATCGGCTGCTCGGTAAGGGCGCCCTGAACGAGGCGAGCCTGCACCTTGCGGCCTTCACGTACCTCCGCGACCCGTTCGACGCGAGAAAGGATCTATGAGCGAGCCGTTCCGCAACCTCCTGAGCCGGCTCAGCGCTTACGGCAGCATGCTCACCATGCAGCGCGGTGGGAAGGCTGCTGTGGCCCACTGCCCGGCGCATGAGGACAACAAGCAGTCGCTCTCCCTCAAGCTCGGAGACGACGGCAAGGTGCTGGTGCATTGCTTCGCCGGGTGCGAGACCGAGGCGGTGGTTGAACGCCTGGGGCTGACGATGAACGACCTCTTCGCCGACAGCCCCGCGAGGCAAGCGCAAGCGTCCGAAGTCAAGATCGTCGCCACGTACGACTATCGCGACGAGAAGGGTGAGCTCCTCAACCAGGTCGTGCGTCTCGAGCCGAAGTCCTTCCGCCAGCGCAGGCCCGACGGGAAGGGCGGCTGGGTCTGGACTCTGGGCGACGTGCGCCGGGTCCTGTACCGCCTACCTGAGATGAACCGCGACCGCAAGCAGCCATTGTGGATCGTGGAGGGAGAGAAAGATGCTGACGCTCTTGCGGTACTTGGCTTTCGCGTTACTACTACGCTCGGAGGAGCGTCAGCCTGGAAGACGGAATATGTGGATTCGATCAAGCGCTGCAAGGTCGAAGGCGTCTACGTCGTCCCCGACAACGACGCCCCCGGCCGCAAGTACGCCCACGCCATCGCGACCAGCCTCCACGCGGCGGGGATAGCTGTCAAGATCGTCAACCTCCCCGGAGTCCCGGAGAAGGGCGACGTAAGCGACTGGCTCAAGACCGCGCAGTACCCGGCCGGTGACTTGCGCCGCCTGGCACAGGCCGCGCCCCTCTTCACGGGCCAAGAGGCCCCACCCGTGGACCCTACGAAGGCCTCGCGCCCACGGGCTGCGAGGCTGAGAAGGCCGGCTGACTTGGACCCCACGAAGACCTCGTTCCTGATTGATGGCCTGATCCCGCTCGGCTGGTTTGGAGAGATCGCTGGGCGCGACGGGCGCGGTAAGACCCTGCTCGCGATGAACATCGCCAAGTCTGTTCTGACAGGCGAGAAGCTGTTCAACACCTTCGCCGTGAACAAGACCGGGCCGGTCGTGATGTACATGCTCGACGACCCGGAGAACCTGGTCCGCGAGCGCATTGAGCAGCTTGGCCTGATCAGCCACCCGGATCTGCACGTCGGGACCGAGAACGACCTCGACAAGAACGACCCTCATCTCTTCGAGGATCTGACCGAGCTATGCCTCGAGGTAAAGCCGGTGCTCGTGATCGTGGACGCGCTGTACCTCTTCACGCCCGAGAACAAGAAGGGCAACGACAGCGACCAGGCCAACTCGAGCGGGGCGATGGGGCCTATTGTGGCGGCCTTCAATAGGATCTGCTCTGAGACGGGTGCCACCATCGCGCTCGTGGCCCACGACAACAAGGCCGGTAGCGACGTGGCTGGGTCTCAGGTCATCCGCAACATGGCCAAGTGGATCCTGCGTATGGCCTTGCCGAAGCAGTACGAGAAGGACAAGCAGGGCGGGCGCACCACGAACGACCGGATCCTCGAGCTCGACAAGCTCAAGGTGTCGAGCTCGAAGGTCTGGGGTATGACGATCACCACGTCGGAGAAGCATGGCGGGGCCGAGTTCGAGATCGTTCCGCTGGACCACGTCGAGAAGAAGAGCAAGGCCGGCAAGACGGTAGAGGAGATGGCCGAGAGGCGCACGCACGTGGTCGATTGGCTGCGCTTCTTCCTCGAGCCTGGAGCGCGCACCACCACCGAAGTGATGGAGGCGGCGCTCGAAGCCAAGATAAAGAAGAAAGAGCTCGAGGACAAGGGGATGCTCGAGCTCGCTGGCGTGGAGAAGTCTCACCCGCATCCTGACGCCCCCTGGCTTTGGGCGTTGAAGAAGCCTAGCTAGACAGCTGGCATATGGCGAAAGGCAGCGGGAGTTCTGCGTCTGAGGCTGTGCCAGATGGCAAGCTGAAACATGAGTAGGCGCAGGCACAACTACCTGCCATGGGTGTCAGAGCTAGACAGGGAGAAGATACTTGCAAAGATCTACGCTAAATGTGAGCTAGGTCCAGTCATGAGGGAAGAGCTCGGTGACTGCTGGACCTACTACGGAAGTTGGACAAGAGGAGGTCATGCGGCGTTCACTATATCGGGGATTCAGTACCCGGCTCCATACGTGGTCCAGTGTCTAGAGAACAGGCGCCTAGAGGGTGACGAGGAGCCTGATCATATCTGTCACAACAACCTGTGCTGCCGGCCGTCTCACTTGGTGGCCTCCACCCCGAGCGAAAACCAAAAGAGCCGCAGGAAGTACAAGAACAAGACCCGCGAAGAGAAGCGCGCGTGGGCTAGGGAAAACATCAAAGGAGACTGGAGAGAACATCATGGGCGATGCCCGCAGACGCAGACTGGCACTGATTAAGGGCGGTAAAGCCGACGTGGCACGAGGTGCCTACGTCGCCCCAGAGCGCTTGACAAATGTCACGATCCAGATCGCCTCGATCCAGGCCCTCGCCGCGAACGCGATCTACGATCAGAAGGTTGACAAGAAGACGTGCCCCACGCGGAATGACTTCTTCAAGGCCGTGTTCGAGGCTGGCCTCATCGAGTTCGAGAAGTACTACCAGGCTGAGAACGCGCCGAAGCTGCCGGACATCGCGCTCGATCAGCCGGAGGAAGGCGGCGAGGCATGAGACACCCGCTGTCCGCAGAGCTTCAAGCGCTGCTGACCGAGTACCGTGACGCCGCCGCTCAAGTCAAGTACCGGGACCAGCTGATCGAGGAGGCGCAGCGTGACCTCCGCAACAAGAACGAGGATTATCAGATCGCGAAGTACAAGATGGAAGAGGCGCTCAAGGCTCTGATCGAGGAGTGCGACGCATGATCTATCTCATCGGCTCGCTCCGCCACCCTCGCGTCCGTGCCGTGGCCCGAGAGCTTCGCGACCGTCGCATCGAGGTCTTTGACGACTGGCATGCGGCCGGACCAGAGGCCGATGACATCTGGCAGAAGTACGAGCAGGATCGTGGGCACACGTTTCGTGAGGCACTGAGGGGCAAGCACGCCCAGGACGTGGTCGCCTTCGACCGCCGCAACCTCGACGCCTCGCGCGCTGGCATCCTCGTGATGCCAGCCGGCAAGAGCGGGCACGTCGAGCTCGGATACCTGATCGGGCAGGGCAAGCCGGCGTACATCCTGCTCGAGAAAGAGCCGGAGCGCTGGGATGTGATGTACGGACTCGCGACGAAGATCCTCTACGACCCACTCGACGTGATCAAGGAGCTAGAATGAAGAAGATCTACCTGGCTGGCCCCATGCGGGGCATCCCCGAGTTCAACTTCCCCCTCTTCAACGCGACGGCGGCATTGCTGCGGGCGGATGGCTACGAGGTATTCAATCCGGCCGAGCGAGACGAGGCGAACTTCGGCAACATCGCGAACGCCCAGGGCGATGAGGTCGTCTTCGCGGAACAGGTGAATCTGTCTGTGATGGGGCTGCGCCGGAAGGTGTTCTACGAGGACATGGCCTGGATCTGCCTGCAGGCCGACACCGTCGCGCTGCTACCTGGGTGGGAGTGGAGCAAGGGGGCTCGCGCAGAGAAGGCCCTGGCCGAAGCGCTGGGCCTCGAGGTGATCGAACTGTGAACGACTTCAAGATCAAGGACTCCGGCAACCGCGAGGTCTTCGTGACTGGCATGCACCGCGACACTTCCGAGGGGAAGCTCGACTATACGTTGGTGTTCGACGGCCCGATGCTGGACCGCTACGCCGAGCACCTGACGAAGGGGGCCAAGAAGTACGCGGCCAGGAACTGGATGCTGGCCGCGACGCCAGAGGAGATGGAGCGGTTCAAGATCTCCGCCGCCCGCCACTTCCGACAGTGGATGCGGGGCGACACAGACGAGGATCACGCGGCGGCGGTGATCTTCAACCTGAACGGCTTCGAGTACGTGAAGGATAAGTTGTGCCGGCAGGCCGACAATCAGGCCGACGCCGAGCGCGCTGACCTAGCATGGCCTTGACACCTGGCACACAGGCTGGTAAGATCGGTCGTGTTATGATCCCGACCCTCAGGGAGGACACGATGCAGCTATCAGCCCTCAGCCGGCAGTACCTCCGTTTCTTCATGGCCCGTGGCGCCAGCCCGCGAAGTGCCGACTGCTACGACCTGACGCACCGGCAGTTCATCGGGTATCTGCAGGCACAGGGCCTGACAGACGACATCCGGCACTTCACTGCGGAGAATGTCCAGGCATTCGCCGCATACCTTGCGGAGAATGGGCGCAAGGCGAGCAGCGTCAACGTCAAGCTCGCGGCCCTGCACTCGCTCGGAGAGTACGGGGTCAAGACCAAGGACGCCAAGGGCCGCTACCTCCTGGCCGAGAACCCGCTGCTCCGGGTGTACCGGCCGAAGCGGCAGCGCCCGCCCGAGAAGTACCTGAGCCGTGACGAGATCATGGCCCTGCTCGCCGAGCCGTGCCCAGCGCCAGTCAAGCTGGTGGTGGACATGCTGGTGGACACGGCGCTGCGGGCCTCCGAGCTCGCGACCGCGAACGTCGAAGCCTTACGGGCCGACGGCGAGCGCGTGATCCTCTCGGTCAAGGTCAAGGGCGGGCGGCACCAGGAGATCGTCCTCGGGGCCGAGGTCGCCGGCCGGCTGCTCGAGTCGCTGCGCTTCCGTGAGGCGAAGCCCACAGACCCGCTGCTCGTGAACGAGAAGGGCGACCGCTACACTCGCACGACCCTGAGCGAGGCGGTGCTGCGGCTGGCGAGGCGGGCTGGTATCACCCGGATCCTGGTTCGCGCCCACGTCCTGCGGCACTCGGTCGCGACCATGGCCTCGAGCCTCAAGGTAGACGTGCCCACCATCGCGGCCATGCTCAACCACTCAGACATCCACACCGCCCAGCGCTACGTCCACCGGCACGATGCCGTGGACGCGGCACGCGAGGCCATCAGGGAGGCGCTGCGATGAGCGAGCCGACTCGCGCGCGGGCTGAGGAAGTGATCGAGCGAGCGAAGCAGGAAGTGTTCGCCATCTGCAAGGGCCGACATCATGGGGGCCACGAGTGGCGGATGAGCATCCCCGTGAATGAGGAGCGCGACTCTGATCGGATCATCATGGCCGGGCTCAATGCGGCGAACGATTTGCTGGCGGCCGAGGTCCAGCGGGCGGTCGAGGGGGAGCGGGAGGCATGCGCGAAGGAAGCTGGAGGACTCGTTTGCACCAGCGAGGATTGTCGTGTCGGTGACGCGCTTGCTTACCGCATTCGTGCCCGCCAGCGCGCGGGTGGTTACGATCCAGAGATCGGCTATTTCGACGCGTGGAAGGGGAGCGATTAAATGAGCCCAGAGCTTGAGCAGGATATTCGAGACTTCCTCCTACGCTGCATCCGCGAGCACGAGGAAGAGTGGCTGGCGATAGAGGCTGAGAGCTTGCTGAGGCGGATAAGAGAAGAGCCGATGAAGGAAATCCAGGATCGCGTCGATCTTCACCAGCGGCTCCAGAAGTTAGTAGATGGGGAGCCATGAACCTGTAAGGCCAACAGACATAACAAAGCCCCGAGAGCATTATGCCCTCGGGGCTTTTGTCTTTGTTGCATGTGAGATGCGCGACAGTCGATCCTTACCCAGTTCAGGTTAGAGTCTAGGATTATTGACCATTTGCGTGGTATGGTACAACATCGTTGACCTTACCGGCTGGCATTACTACGAGGAGCTACCGTTGCGGGGCTTGGGGATCTCGACCCGGATGCAGTCCGAGGCGAACAGGCCCGACTGACGAACCTGAGCGACGGCCTGAGAGCAGGCCTCGGCGCTGTCGAAGACGCCGAAGCGCGGAGCCCCGTCTGCCCCGAAGGCGCAGGCGAGGTACACGATGAGGGCGGTGACCATGTCAGCCACCGATCTTCGAGCCGAGGCTCGTCATCAGCGAGCCGAGGCCGCGCCGGATGTACCCGCCGAACACGATGCCAGCAGCCAGACCACCGAGGCCAGAGAGGAACACGGACGATACGAGGAACTCAGTCATGGGACATCTCCAAAGTCGCACAGGATGGTGTCGCCTGGTCCGAGGCGTGCGTGTCCACCGGACAGGATGCAGTCTTGGATCGCGTACTGCTTGGCGAGGAGCCGAGCAGCGTAGGTCGAGCAGCCGCCCAGCGCGATCAGGCAGATCAGTATGGCCAGAAACCCAAGCAGCCAGATCAGAGAATCATGCTTCATCGGTGTAGCGCCCGTCCCGCCAGTGAGGTTTCCCTAGTAGGCGCACGAGCGAGTGATACTGCTCGGCCCTCTCTACATCCATCCCGGTCTCGAGCAGCCCAATCAGCAGCTTCGCGTCTGCTATCGCTCGCTGCCTCTTGGAGCCGCCGTTGTTGTAGGCCAGGTCGTGGCCAACGCATACGGCAATCTGCTCTGGCGTCTCGTGCGGAATGAGCAATCTCAAAGCTCGAGGCACAGAGCAGACGAGATCGGGGTTCGTCTTGAGCGTCACGACCCTACCTTCGTGGCCGTGGTGGTCTCCCCCTTGACCTTCTCGTACGAGCGCATGGCGCCCAGTCCGAGCATGCCGCCCAGCACCGTGAGCATCGGCATCATGTCGAGCGTTGGGAGCGGCGGGGTGGACCAGGTCATGGTGACCGTGATGAACACGGCCATCGGCTGGATGATGAAGGTGTACGCGAAGGCCGTCCCGCAGACCCAGCCAACGAACGGGCGCCAGCCGGCGACGAAGATCGAGTCGTGCTCGGCTTCCTTGGCGTTCACATTCAGCTGCGCCAGGATAGGCTGGAGCTCGTTGTTCATGATCGCCAGCGTGAGCTCCTGGTTCAGGCGCAGCGCCGTCTCTTCGGAGACCTTCTCCGGGAGGATGCGCTGGAGGATGCCGTTCAGCAGCTTGCTGGTTGCGGCGATGGCCTCTCCGTATGGGGCTATATCGAATGCCACGTTGGTTCTCCGTTCGTGATGGTGATCCAGGCCGGCAGCCGCAGCTTGTCGATCAGGGCCGCGAGCGCGAGCCGGCTCGAGGAGATGTAGTCTCCGTCCAAGTTGTAGCCCACGAGGATACAGCCCTCGGTGTCACGCTCGGTGTTGCCGGCGTGGATGCGGATGCCCTCGAACCCAGGCACGTTGAGCAGGAGCGGGAGCACGACCTTGAAGCGCGGGGAGTAGGTCATGGTCATGGCGTAGCGGCCAGCCGGGATGGCTGTCTCGCCTGGGATCTTCACTCCGTCAGGGCGAACCCGGTCCTCTAGGGTGTAGCACAGGCGCTCACCGTCGATGCCGAGATGCCCGATGGTGCGCTTTTCGCCAATCAGGAAGCGGTCGATGGTGAGCTCCATCACGGAGCCCCGCGCCGGTTGATGTACAGCTGGTTCTCAAGCCGGTCCAGGCGGCGGATGATCTCGTTGTACTGCAGGAGGAGCGTCACCTTCTGGGACGCGAGGTCGATCTCGAGCGCCTGGGTCTTGCGCTGGAGTAGGTCGATCTGCTGCGCTTGGGCCTCGGTGCCCCTGTCGATGCCCTTGAAGATGTACCCGCCCATGCTCATCGTGAGAAGGATGAGCGTACCGACTAGCCACTTGTTGGTGACGAATGCCCCGAGCTTCTGGTTGCTCGAGTCGGTGTTCACTGCGTTGGTCCCCTCTCGTTGTATCTGTCGATGCTCTCCAGTGCGTGGAGGAACGCTGCGATGATATAGATGCCCTGATCCATCATGATGAAATACGGAGACCGCTCGACCCCGTCCGGGTAGTGCCCAGCCGTTATTGCTACTATGGCGCTGATCCCTGACAAGATGATGAGCACCTGCTGCGGGAACACGCTCAGCAGCCCGATCACGCTGCCAGGCTTCCACAGCAGTACGGCCGGCAGCAGCGCCGCCGTGATGTACATCATCCCCCGAAGGAAGTAGTGCCCAGGTCCTACAATCTCCAGCAGCGCTGACGTGGCAGTGATGTGAAGGGCGCCACCATTGGCGATCAGCGTCAGCCCCCAGAGGATGTGCATCATGGAGACGAACAGGACTAACATCACCGACCCTGACCCGCGCTCTCCCGGACCATGTCCCGTACCGGATCCTTCAGATCCTCGAGGCTCTTGGGGTACTTCAGCTGGTCACGGTCGGTCTTCCGCATCTGGACCGCGATGTCGAGCTTGGGGTACTCCTCGAGCAGCTGCATCTCAGCCTGATGCACGAAGCTGTCGAACTTGTTCTTGATCATGTCCACCTTGCCGGCGTCGCTCGCGTCCTGGTAGTCCTCATCGCTCTTGAGAGAGTTCATCGAGTCGTGTAGCGTGTTGCCCTCGTAGTCGGTGATCTCCTTCGCGAGGATCTGGCCCAGGCGGTGGCGCTCAGAGTCGGAGAGCTTGATGCCCTCGCGGATCATCTTCTCCTTGCTGCCGGACAGGTTGAACGGGCTGGCCCCCTGCGACCCGCCGATCACGCGCGGCACCTCGAAGTCGATGCTCGCGCCGCCGAGGCGTACGGCCTCGTGCATGATCCAGCTGTCCGTGAGGGTGGATACCCGCCACGGAGCCACAAACCCGAGCCACTGGTTCTCGTTGGGGATCGCTTCTCCCGTGAAGACGTTCGTGGCCGCAGGACGTGGCTTGTAGCCAGCGAGCTCAGACACGTCGTGCGAGCCCCAGCCGGGGATGTTCTGGCGGAGGATGTTGACGAGCTTCTCCCACTCGCGCATCTCGGGGTTCTCGTTGTCGGCCACAGTCTTGCTGTCGAGCTTCTCGGGCGAGGTGGAGTTCTGGATGTAGCGCCACGTAGCCGCGCCAGGGATGGCGGATCCGACCTTGCGCGCAGCCCACACCGCAGCCGCGTCGCCGTTGCCTTCCTTCACGGTCCCGGTGATCGCGTCGCCCATGTCGATCACGCCCTGGAACCACTGCTTGCTGAGCGCGCTGCGAGCCAGCGCCAGAGCCCCGGCCGAGTAGTACGACTGGATGCTGTGGTCGTCCATGTCCGGCGCCGCCTCGATGAACGTCGCCACCGTGCTGAGGATGGTGGACAGGGGCTCGAGGTTGTCGTACGAGCGGTACTTCCCGCCAATCCAGACACTCTTCTCCATCCAGCCTGAGGCCGTCATCTTCTTCCTGAGCTCTGGGTCGGTCGGCCCCATGCCCGTGATGTAGCCGTTCATGGCGTAGTAGCCGGTCAGGCCCATGATCCCCAGGCCGGTCACCATCTTCGCGACCGCGAGGTTCGCCTTGGCGCCACCGGAGGCGATGTCAGACCAGGTCTGCTTGGCCAGGACGTTGAGCAGCGGTGTGTGGACGGTGCTGAACTCGGCGAGACGCACCGGGGTCCTGAAGAACGGTGTCACCAGGGCCTTCGCGATGGGCGTGTTGGCTGCCGTCTCGATGGCGCTGGCGGTGGTGCCAGGCGTGAAGGCCTTGGTGAAGGTGTTCTCGTGCGCGAACTCCTGCGCGCCCTTGAGCATCTTCGTGGTGGGCTCGTTCATGAGCTTGTCGAAGGCGGCCACTCGGTCGGCCCCGGACAGGTGAGCAGTGTTTCGGGTCGCGAGGGAGCGGAGCTCGCCCTGGAACGAGAGCACCTTGTAGAACTCGTCCACGCTGGACATCAGCTTCATGTTCTTCTCGGCCAGCGAGGACATCACGCCGATGATCCCGCCGACGGTGCCCTTCCCAGCCTCGAGCGAAGCCTGGATGGTCTCGAGCGCCTCGGCGTTCTTGGTCGCACCGAAGGTGGACTTGCCCGTGTCCCACGAATCCTTGGCGTAGCCGAAGGCGCCCTTCTTGGCACCGGCCCGAAAGCTGTCGGCCACGGTGTCGAAGATGCCGCTGACCATGGCCATGGTCTCGCCACCCTGGACCATCCCCTTGCCACCGCCCAAAGCCCGGAACGGCATCGACAGGATCTCGCCAGCGCCACGGTCTACTACCGCCATCGCCAGCGCGCCCGTGTTGCCGATCATGTTGCGAAGGTGCGTGAGCGGGGAGCCCAGCAGGTTGAGGCCGTAGTAGATGTTCCACAGCGCCTCGGGCCACTTGCTCGCGGCGTTGGCCAGCTTCGTGGCCGCAGCCTTGTCGGACAGATCCATGACCATGTCCACGAACTGGGCCGGCGTGACGTTGCCACGCTTCAGGAACTCAGCACGCGCAGCCTCGAGCTCCTTGGCGAAGGTGCCGAGTTCGAACTTCGAGGCCTGGGTGATGTCGGTCTCGATGCCCAAGGCGTTCATGCCGCGAGCGTAGGCCGTCTTCAGGTTCTCGATCTGCTGGCTGAGCTTGCTGGTCATGATGGCCTGGTCGATCACGGCCAGCTGACTCTCGGGCGTGGGGTTGAGCTTGGCGTGCGCGCCGAGCTCGATGGTCCGC
>Ga0134123_10000165_pt1 | contig 43404 bp, 32 predicted proteins | sample KB303_FD_96460 | JGI IMG/M metagenome (GOLD analysis project Ga0134123, IMG submission 96460) | Terrestrial soil microbial communities without Nitrogen fertilizer from Kellogg Biological Station, Michigan, USA - KB3-0-3 | ecosystem: Environmental > Terrestrial > Soil > Unclassified ...
CGCCAAGACTTATGATGCTTGAATCAGCAGCCGTACATCCGAACGCATTAGTAACTATAACTCCATATGTTCCGGCACTTGATATAGTAATGGTTTGCGTTGCCTGGCCATTAGGAGTCCAATAGTAAGTAGAACCCGGATTTCCTGCATCCAGGGTAGTTGTTTGTCCGCTACATACAAATCCGTTTTGTAAATTAACAACCGGCAGCTGATGAACCGTCACATTCACAAATGCAGTTCCTGTGCAGCCATTGCCATCAGTACCGTTTACAGCATAGGTTGTAGAATTTGTCGGGCTGACAGTTATTGCTGAGGTAGTGCTGCCGGTAGGATTCCAAGAATAAGTTAATCCTCCTCCTGCGGTTAATGTTACGCCTTGTCCCAAACAAATAGATTGATCAGGGCTGACAGTTATAACAGGCAACGGGTCAACAATTACAGAAACCTGGTCGGTTCCTGTACATCCGTTTGCATCAGTAACGGTTACTGTATATGTTGTATTATTAGTCGGGGAAACGGAAGTAACATCAGTTGATGCACCGTTACTCCACTGGTAAGTTACTCCTCCTGAAGCAACCAGCGTCACATTTCCTCCGAGACAGACATGCTGGTCTGGTCCGGCATTAGCCACCGGTAACGGGAAAATAGTTACCGTTTGTGTTATGGAATCCACACAACCGTTCGCACTCGTAACGACCAAAGTAACATCATAATTACCCGGCTGATTGTATGTGACCGTAGGATCTTGCTGAGTAGATGTCTGACCGTTACCCAAATTCCAGTTATATGTAACTCCACCTGTGGAAGTGTTAGTCAGCGTTACTGTTCCATTTTGACAAGTGCTTCCTCCTGTGAATGCAAAGCTTGCAACAGGGGCCGGATTGACAGTAACCTGCTGAGAGATTGTATCAGCACATCCCAGTGAATCGCCAGCAATAAGAGTAACTGTATACGTACCGGGATTCGTATAGACACCTGTCGGATTTTGACCATTGGATGTCTGACCATTTCCTAAATTCCAATTCCAGCTATAGGTATTTCCGGCCGGAGTAGTGGTGTTGGTAAAGGGAACAGAGGTACCTGCACAGAGAGTAGGAAATGTAAAGTTCGCGACCGGTATAGGAAGAATAGTAATAGGCATAGAGACAGTGTCCACACAGCCATAACTATTTCCTATAATAAGTGTAACATTATAGGTACCCGGAGAAGCATAAATATGGATCGGGTTCTGCTGGTTAGAAGTTGTATTATCCCCGAAATTCCACGACCATGAGTTAATAGTTCCGCCCGGTGTGACAGACTGGTCTGTAAATTGAACCGGCATATTAAAACATCCCGGGTTGGCAGTAAAATCTGCAATAGGTATAAAGGCATCCACTATTTGTACTGTGTCAGTTCCTGAGCATGTTCCGTCACTGACCGTAACAACATATGTTCCTGATGGAACCGTAATACCCTGCTGAGTGGCACCAGTACTCCACAAATAAGTATATGGCGGATTGCCTCCGCTGCCATTTGCGTAAATCGTTGCAAAATCGTTACACGCTATATATTGATCAGGACCTGCATCAGCAGTTACACCAATAACGGTAAGACAGTATGAATAAATCTGCGATCCCATATACGGACAGGCATCATCATGCACTTTAGCTGTAAAGCAATATGTTCCGCCAATATCAGCTGTTGTAGGTGTCCAGCAGAAAGTCCCGGTGGGATGCTGAGCATTGTTGGTAGAAAATGTTCCTGCAGGAATTCCATTATCCCATGATACGAAAACATTCTGGCCAACATCAGGATCATTAGAAAATATATCGAAACAGAATTGCTGATTGGCACAGATAGTCGCGGTAAAATTATTTGTTCCGTTAATTCCGGTTAAGGTCGGGAGTGTGTTGGTACAAGTGATAACTGTAATCTGAATATCACGTTCCACTGAACCAATAAGCACTCCGTTTCTATACTCTTCAACCAATACTGCCATTACAGTTACCTGTAGCTGCTGGGGAGTCATACAAATATCTCCTGTTTGCGAGTTAAATTGCATGGCAGGAACTGAGTTTAGAGGATTGGTAGCAGAATACGGAATAATATAATTAACAGTTGTGGTACCGGTTTGCAACGGAGTGATTAATGAATAAACCAAAGAATCGCCATCGCTGTCAAAAGCCCCGTGATTAAAACAAAATTCCTGGCCCTGGCAAATAAACGGAACAGGTTTATTAGAAAAAGTCGGAGAGTTATTGCACGGGCTGACCGTATTATTCAATGTCGCATAGATATAAAAAGTGCTTACCCCCGGTGTGGAGATTGTTGTAATAGCAGCATTTCTGCAGCACAGATTATAGCTGAACATCCAATCACTGCATTGCATAGGAAGTGTAACAATCCCTTCATACACCCATTCCTGGATACCCGTAAAATTTCCACCATTACAGGTAGAGGTTGCACTCGGGCAAATTGGTGTTACCTCTTGTCCTGTCCCGGGAATCGGGTAACAGGTTACTCCCAGCGTTTGCCCGCAGGAAGCGGACGCAATATTAACATACGCATTTGTCGGAGCAGCTATACCGATACAATCCCTGTAAAACGAAAGACGGACTTTGTACGTATTTCCCCCGAGACATTCGTAGGTCAGGTCAGCACCCATGGAGTGGCTGGCATGCGTTTTCTGAATGAAACATGTCATCAGAATAACCAACAGACTTACAATAAATTTTTTGTGTAGTTTTTTATTCATGCGAACAGGATTTATTCGTTTAAATCAAAATTTTGTTTCAGTTTCGTCATGTTTCAGTGTTTGTACAGTTTCAATAATACGTTCAGGCAGGCGAGACTACATCGAATTAATAGCTCAAAACATATTTTGTAAGGTTTTAAGAAAAGAAGCCCGAAAAACAACATAACTTTTTGATGCAGCCTGCCTCAAATCCGCATCAGGAATAATTTCACCTTTCTTTGCAGCACTTAAAAACCGAAAAAATTCCTGTAATGTTTAAATAAAAAGGCACACTAAAAATCAGTTCAGGTATTAAAACATGAAAAATTCCGGGAATAGTTTACATCATACTTCTGAGAAAAAAATATTAAAGATTTAATCAGGACTCCGTTTTGCAATTCACTTTGGTTTTAAAAAATGCAAAAAATCTGCCGCACCAAATAATTTGCCAGAAATAAAAATAAGCTCCAAAATTTATCAGCCTGGTCTCACTGGCCTCATCTGTTTTACATTTTTCGTAAAATAAAATTTACAGGGATTATTTAAATTTACCTTTGGAGTTTACGGGGGTCTACATGCTTAAACGCAGCTATTACATTATTAACTTAATAACCATGTATCGTATTGCGGCTGCACCGGTGTTGGTTGTGCTGATCATCACATACCAGGTTGTGCTTTTTAAATGGCTTTTAGCGGTAAGCTTTCTAACAGATGCAGTGGACGGTTACCTGGCCCGTAAATATAAGGTGACCAGCCGTTTCGGATCACGGCTTGATTCGATCGGAGATGATCTAACGATAGCCGCAGCCATTATCGGATTATTTGTGATCAAGCCTGGATTCATCAGCAGCCAGATTATCCTTGTGAGCGTTCTTCTTATTTTATTTGTGCTGCAAAATATTTTCGCTTATGCACGGTACCGCAGACAAACAAGCTTTCACACATACGTTGCAAAAGCAGCCGCTGTGCTGCAGGGTTTTTTCATGTTGAGTATTTTTTTCCTTCCGCATCCTTTTATGATTTTATTTTACGCAGCAGCAGGAGTTACTATCATTGATTTGGTGGAAGAAATTATTCTCATTTCGCTGCTTCCGAAATGGCAGGCTGATGTAAAAGGAGTGTACTGGGTTCTAAGAAAAAAGAAAAGGAAACATTGAATATTCTTCTCACACACGGTTATTTTCTTGAAGAAGATCCAAAGGAAAAAGAGATCATGCGGCCCTATGTGCCGCTGGGTATTTTATATATCTCCGCTTTTCTTGAAAAGAACGGTTACGATAATGAAATTTTTGATTCTACTTTTTCTTCGTTTGAAAAACTGAAAGCTTACCTGCTGAAAACGCAGCCTGGTATCATCGGCATTTATACCAACCTGATGACGAAACTGAATGTTTTAAAAATAATCCGCTTTATCAAAGAAACTCCCTCCTTAAAAAAAACAAAAATCATTTTGGGCGGACCGGAAGTAACCAATCATGCAGAAAATTTTTTGAAATATGGTGCAGACATTATTGTAATTGGAGAAGGCGAAGAAACCATGTTTGAAATTGTCCGGCATTATTCTGAAAAAAATGATGAATCTCCCGGGAGTATTACCGGGATCGCTTTCAAAAACAGTTATGATGAAATAATATTTTCTCCGGAAAGAATTAAAATTAAAAATACAGATGACCTTCCTTTTCCGAATCGCAAAAAAGTAAACCTGCAGTTATACTTTGATGCATGGAAAAACAAACATGGTGAAAGCGCCATCTCCGTAAGCACCATGCGCGGATGCCCCTATACATGTAAATGGTGCAGTCGTGCCGTGTATGGATTAAGCTACAGGAGGAGAAGCCCCGTCCTCGTTGTTGATGAATTGGAATGGATTCAGAAAAATTATATAGTTGATACGATATGGTTCGTGGATGATGTGTTTACGATTTCACGTAAATGGATGAAAGAATTTTCTGATGAAATCAAAAAAAGAAATCTCAGCATAAAATATGAATGTATTACGCGCGCTGACCGTCTGAACGAAGAAATCATGCAACTGCTGAAAAGCTCAGGGTGCTTTCGTGTATGGATTGGCGCTGAAAGCGGTTCACAGAAAGTGATTGACGCAATGGACAGGAGGGTAAAAGTGGAACAGGTGCGTGAGATGATTCAACTGTCAAAAAAATATGGAATACAATCCGGCACTTTTATTATGGTTGGGTATCCCGGTGAAACGGAAGATGACATCAGTCAAACTTTAGAACATTTGAAAATATCCGATCCCGATTTATTCACTATTACGATCGCTTATCCCATTAAAGGGACTCCGCTTTACGAAGAAGTAGAAAGCAGTTTTATTGAGCAACTCTCATGGGAAAACTCAACGGACCGGCAACTGGATTTTAACCGCACCTACTCGCGTAAATATTACGACTATGCCGTGCGCTGGATTTATAATGAAATGGAAATACACAAAACAACAGGAAATAAAAATATTCCATTTTCAAAAATGCCGGTTTTAAGAATGAAATCATTTGCTGCGAAAGGTATGATGCGTTGGCAACGCAGCTTATTGTCAAAAAAAATTACCTTCGTTTTATGAAAAGAATATTTATCCTTGGACTGTTTCTTATTTCAGCAGCTGATTCATTTGCACAGATTACTTTTCAGAAAACTTATGGGATAGGATATACCTTTGGTCAATCAGTTTATCAAAATACCGATGGAGGATATATTATTACAGGAGGTATTAATTTTTCCAGCAATGCTGATATTTACCTGGTCCGTACAGATGTTTATGGAAATTTACTCTGGACAAAATCATTCGGCACTTCAGCTAATGACAGGGGGTTGTCAGTTCAGCAAACTACGGATGGAGGATTCATTCTTGCAGCTTCTACGGACGGAATCACTTCAGTTTATAAGAATTTCCTGCTTATTAAGACCGATGCGAATGGGAATTTGCTTTGGCAAAAATCTTATGGCGGATCACTTAATGATGAAGCCCGTTCAGTTCAACAAACCACTGATGGAGGGTTTATAGTCGCGGGATATGTCGATGGTTTTGGAGCAGGTGATAAAGATGTTTACCTGGTTAAAACAGATTCCAACGGAGATTCCCTTTGGACAAGAACTTTTGGAGGGCCTGATGAAGATCAGGGTAATTATGTAAGGCAAACCTCTGATGGAGGATATATTATTGTCGGATATACCTGGAGTTTTGCTGTTGCTGCATGCGATATTTACATCGTTAAAACTGATGCTAATGGTGATACGCTTTGGACAAAAACACTCGGTGCGGGCGGTCCAAAAAGGGATATAGGGAACTCCATACAGCAAACTTTTGACGGAGGATATATTATTGCCGGAACTCAAAGTTGGGGCACTGTAGGTTATCATATTTATTTAATTAAAACCGATTCAATTGGAAACCTTGTGTGGGTAAAATTTATGTGTGCAAGTTATCATGATGAGGCTAATTCCGTTTTGCAAACAATGGACGGGGGATATATCGTTGCAGGTTTAATTGATCCCCAAACTTATTATGCGGATGCTTTCCTTATGAGAACAGATTTTAATGGAGATACTCTTTGGACAAAATCCTTTGGCATGGCGGGCCAAGATTTGGCTAATTCCCTTCAGCAAACTTCTGATGGTGGATTTATTATAGGCGGACGTCTCTCAGATTCGACTTTAATTTCAGATGTTGGCCTGACAAAAACAGATAGCCTTTGCAATAGTATCTGCAACGCGGGAAGTGTACCTTTCACTTCGGTGAACCTGGCGATGCAGCAAACAAATCCCGCAACTATTGTTTCTTCGGGTGGCAATGTTACAATTCCTGTATTTAGCGACAGCAGTGGAGGAACCGTTCATACTCTTTGCACAACGGTAGGCATTCCATTCGCAATCCCAAATCCGCAATCCGCAATTACCATTACTCCCAATCCTGCCACAAATAATTTCACCATCACTTTTCCAAACATTATTAATAAAGGCAGCCTTGAAATTTATAATGTGCTGGGAAAAAAGGTTTTTGAGTCAACTATTTTTAATGTTTCTCAAAAAGAAATCCATCTTAAAAATATTGAAGCGGGGATTTATTTTGTGAAGGTGAAAGATGGAGAAAAGGAATATTGTAAAAAACTGGTGATTGAATAAATTACCAGCTCATCGGTTTACTACTCTCCAAACCAGTTTTAATCCCGACCATTTTTCATCCACAGCACAAACCTTTACATCCACTAAACCGAGAGGAAGTGCGGTATTACGAATAATGTCTTCAGTAATTTCTGTTGGAATCTTTGCTGATTTCTTGTACCAGGAAACCCATATCATTCCATCTTTATTAATTTCATCTTTCAATTTCATGATTTGTTTTTCAAGGTCAGAGATTTTATTGGTAAACAAATGAATAAAATCAGCCTTTGCATTTTTATTTTCAAGAATAGACGCTCCTTTCGGCCAAGCACCTGTTAATTCAAAATAATTTCCAGGAGGATTGATCAGTTTTATTTTAAATCCCTCTTTGATTCCAAGTTTTTTTACCAACGGTGTTCCCGAATATCCGGACATAAATCCTTTGTTTGCAATCAGTGAATCTGTGGCCATTCTTCGACAAAATTAACAATTAGCTAATTTCGCACGCTTAAATTATGAATCGTAAAATAATACTTGGCTTTTCTCCCTGTCCCAACGATACTTTTATGTTTTGCGCTTTGGTAAATGGAATGATTGACTGTGAAGGTTTAGAGTTTGAACCTGTTATGGAAGATGTGGAAACTCTTAACCGGAAGGCATTGAATACTGAGTTGGATGTTACCAAACTGAGTTTCGGAGTGTATGCCCGGGTTGCAAAAAATTACCTGATCCTTAATTCAGGAAGCGCTTTGGGAAAAAATTGCGGGCCATTGCTCATCAGCAAAAAAGATTATTCTCTATTTTCTCCCCTCTCCCCTGGAGAGGGGCCGGGGGTGAGGTCGGATATTGACAAACTGAAAATAGCCATCCCGGGAAAATTCACAACTGCAAATCTTCTTTTAAGCATTTTTTTTCCACATGCAAAAAATAAAACAGAAATGATTTTTTCCGAAATTGAAAATGCCGTGCTGAACGAACGCGTTGATGCGGGGCTGATCATTCATGAAAATCGTTTTACATATCAGCAAAAGGGATTGAAAAAAATTGCTGATATGGGAGAATTATGGGAAGAAAAAATAAATGCTCCGTTACCATTGGGTTGCATTGCAGTAAAAAGAAATGCTGATACCGGACTGCAAAGAAAAATGGATTCACTTATTAATAAAAGCATTCGTTTTGCTTTTGATCATCCTGAAAAAGTAATGGACTATGTAAAAAAATATTCGCAGGAAATGGACCGTCATGTTATGCAACAGCACATTGATCTTTATGTCAATGAATTTTCTTTAGCTTTGAACTCCGCAGGAAAAAAAGCGATCGAACTTCTCTTAAAAAAAGGAAATGAAACCGGCCTTCTTCCTCAAATTCCAAATTCAGTTTTTGTTTCTTAATCCGAAATTTAAAATCCGAAATCCGAAATGATCATTGTCACCGGTGCCGCAGGTTTTATCGGGAGCTGTCTTGTAAAAAAGCTGAATGATGAACGTTTTTTTGACATCGTAGTTGTTGATGATTTCAGCGATGAGCAAAAAAATAAAAATCTTGAAGGAAAAAATTTTTCAAAAAAAATTGACCGCACAGAATTTATTTCATGGCTGAAAGAAAATCACCGCCTGGTCCAATTTATTTTTCACATCGGTGCGCGAACGGATACAACTGAATTCAATAAAGAAATTTTTGACCGGCTTAACCTCAACTATTCAAAAGAAGTCTGGAAAACCTGTGTTGAATTCGGGTTGCCATTAGTGTATGCTTCTTCTGCTGCAACTTATGGCGCTGGTGAAAATGGTTATGATGACGATCATGGTTTGGTTGATAAATTAAAGCCGCTGAATCCATATGGTGAATCAAAAAATGAATTTGATAAATGGGCTTTAGAACAAAAAAAGAAACCATACTTCTGGGCCGGACTGAAATTTTTTAATGTGTATGGCCCTAATGAAGATCACAAAGCACGGATGGCTTCGGTAATTTTTCATGCATTCAACCAGGTCCGATCAACCGGAAAAGTAAAATTATTCCGTTCTCACCGGGTTGATTATAAAGACGGAATGCAGCTTCGGGACTTTGTGTATGTAAAAGATGTAACCGCTGTTTGTTATTTCTTTTTACAGTATAGAAAAGATTCAGGAATTTACAATCTCGGTACAGGAAAAGCGAGAACTTTTTACGATCTTGCGTCCGGGGTTTTTAATGCCACAGGCAAAAAAGTAAATATTGAATTTATAGATATTCCTGAAGACATCAGGGAAAAATACCAGTATTTTACAGAAGCAAAAATGGAAAAATTAAACAGGATCGGGTATAAAAAACCCTTCATCGGACTTGAAGAAGGAATTGAGGATTATGTAAAAAACTATTTGCTTACTGAAAAAAAATTTTAAGAAATGATCAGAAAAGTTTTTCAATTCAAGCTCATCCGTTACGGAATGGCTGCCGCCATTGCCACATGTGTGGACGTAACCGTTTACTTTATTGCCTTCAATTATATTTTTAAAAAACATGATTTCCACGTGATGGATTTCCTGGTTGTAGGCGCCCCGACCGTTTCGCTCGTATTATCTTATTCCTGCGGATTAATCACCAATTTTACTATAACAAAATATTTTGTTTTCACCGAATCCGATTTACGCGGCCATCACCAGCTGATGCGTTATGTAATGGTAGCCGTCCTGATTTTGTTTTTAAATTACGGATTTATGTCATTCCTGATAAAAACACTGGAATGGTTCCCGACCATAGCGCGTGCAACTTCAGCCGTTGTGATTGGCTTTCTAAGCTTTGCCATTCACAAAGTATTTTCTTTTAAAGTAAGCAAAGAGGAAAGCTAAATTAAAAGCGAATGGAGCATTCGTAAATCCGTCCGCCTTGGGAGGATTCGCTGATGATTATAATGTCTCCTTCAGCTCCACCAAAAAACTTCTTACCTTCTTCAGGGAATCATGCAGGTCTATCTGGCCTGCCATTTCAAGCTTGTCACCTTTTAGTTTGCCTTTAGCTCCATCTAAAGTAAAACCTCTTTCTTTTACCAAATGAAAAATCAATTTAAAATTTTCCACATCTTCTTTGGTGAACATGCGGTTGCCTTTTTTGTTTCTTGCCGGTTTGATGATGTCAAACTCCTTTTCCCAGAAACGGATAAGGGATGCATTTACTTTAAACATATCAGCTACTTCGCTGATGGAGTAATAGAGTTTTACGTCTTCAAATTCTTTGTAAGGCATTTTGGTTTTGTTTGAGGTTTGAGGTTTGCAGTTTAAGGTTCACTTCACACCTCAAACTGCAAACTTCAAACAGTTAGTCGAACGATTGATTTTGCTGGGCGGAAATAATCAGCATCTTTTCATATTCTTCCGGAGTAAGGTCATTGTAGAAGAAGTTGATCGGATTTATTTTATTTCCATTTCTTATAACTTCATAATGCAAATGCGGACCGGTACTTGTGCCTGTGCTTCCGACAAATCCTATTACATCGCCACGATTTATTTTTTGCCCTTCACGCACATTTATCTTGCTCATGTGTCCGTATAACGTTTCATAACCGTAGCCGTGCCGGATAATTACATTGTTTCCGTAACCGCGCCCGTAGAATTCAACTTTTTCAACTACTCCGTTTCCTGTTGCATAGATTTCCGTTCCGACTGGAGCCGTGAAATCCTGCCCTGTATGCATGATAGAAGTTTTGTAAATCGGATGAATGCGATAACCAAAACCGGAAGCAATCCTGCCAAGGTCTTTATTGCTCAATGGCTGTATAGCAGGAATGGATGCAAGCATCTGGTTTTTATTTTTTGCCAAAGAAAAAATTTCGTCAAACGATTTTGATTGAATATATAACTGCTTGGTCAGCTTATCAACCATTTTTGAAGTTTCGATCACCAGCTCAGAATTTTCCAATCCCTGCAGGTCCTGGTATTTGTTTACTCCGCCATATCCCGCTTCACGCACGCTTTCAGGAATAGGTTCTGCCTCAAAAATCACACGGTAAATATTATCATCATGCTGTTCCAGCTCTTTCAGCACCACTTCTGATTGATGCACCCGTTGTTGCAGAATCTCATACTGCAAGGAGAGATCATTGATTTCCCTCTTTAGCTGCTTTTCTTTCGGAGAATCAATATAGGTGTACGCAATGAGAACTATCATTACGCTGAATACAAGCGCTGTGGCAAGCCAGCCCAAAGTACGCAGCAGTCTCTTCCATAATGAAATGACAACCTTTTCATACTTCAGGGAATGTGTATTAAAATAATATTTTGCCTTGGGCATCAGGTAGCGTTAAGAAACTTTAATTTTGTGCGCTTTCGAGCAAAAATAAGTAAAATATGACAGGTGATTTATGAAAGTTTTCTGAAATACTAACAAATGAAAGCTAATATCCTTAAGTGCAAATGACATCATCAGAAATCAGAAATACTTTTTTAGATTTTTTTAAACGCAAAGGACATGAAATTGTTCCCTCTGCTCCCATGGTTATTAAGAACGATCCCACATTGATGTTTACCAATGCGGGCATGAACCAATTCAAAGATTTTTTTCTCGGAAATGCTGTCCCGAAATATAAACGTGTTGCTGATACGCAAAAGTGTTTGCGCGTTTCAGGAAAGCATAATGACCTTGAAGAAGTGGGCGTGGATACGTATCATCATACCATGTTTGAAATGCTGGGCAACTGGAGCTTTGGTGATTATTTTAAAAAAGAAGCCATTGAATGGGCTTGGGAACTTTTAACGGACGTTTATAAAATTCCGAAGGACAGGTTGTATGTAACCGTTTTTGAAGGCGATGAAAAAGAAAAATTACCGTTTGACCGGGAAGCGTATGATCATTGGAAAAAATGGATTGCAGAAGACCGTATTTTAAAAGGAAATAAAAAAGATAATTTCTGGGAGATGGGTGATACAGGGCCGTGCGGGCCATGCTCTGAAATTCATGTTGATCTGAGAGATGATGCTGAAAGAAAAAAATTGGATGGGAAAAATTTAGTGAACACAAATCATCCGCTTGTTATTGAAATCTGGAATAATGTGTTTATGGAATTTAACCGCAAAGCAGATGGTTCATTGGAGCAGCTCCCTGCAAAACATGTGGACACAGGAATGGGGTTTGAACGCCTGTGTATGGTGTTGCAAAACAAAAAATCAAATTATGATACAGATGTTTTTCAACCGCTGATTCAATTTATTTCTGAACACTGTAAAATAAAATATGAGGGGAGTTCTCCCCTCTCCTTTGGAGAGGGGTTGGGGGTGAGGTCTGACATTGCCATGCGTGTCATCGCTGATCACATTCGCGCCATTTCATTTGCAATTGCAGACGGTCAGTTGCCATCTAATAATAAAGCCGGGTATGTAATTCGCAGAATTTTGAGGAGAGCGGTCCGTTATGGGTTTACGTTTCTGAATTTTAAAGAACCATTCATTTATAAATTGGTTGCATTGCTTGCTGAACAATTCAAGGATGTTTTTCCTGAATTGAATGCGCAAAAAGATTTTATAGAGAAAGTTATTCATGAGGAAGAAGCTTCTTTTTTGAGAACGCTGGAAACCGGAATTAAAAAGTTTGAATCTTATTCAGGAAAGGAAGTAAGCGGGGAATTTGCGTTTGAATTGTATGACACCTTTGGTTTTCCGATTGACCTTACCGAGCTCATGTCGCGTGAAAGTGGAAAAATGGTTGACATGGATGGCTTCAATAAATGTTTGGAACAACAAAAAGAACGTTCACGCGCAGCAGCAGTGGTTGATACGGATGATTGGGTCTCCCTCTCCCTTGCAGAGGGCCGGGGTGAGGTCCCAACAGAATTTGTCGGCTATGATGAATTACAATGTGAAGCAGAAATTATTAAATACAGGAAAGTAAAAACAAAAGGAAAAGAACAGTTTCAGATTGTTTTAAATAAAACTCCTTTTTATGCGGAGAGCGGAGGTCAGGTTGGAGATACAGGAACCCTTGAAGTCAAAAGTGAAACTTCTGAAAAAATTTTTATTACCGATACACAAAAGGAAAATAATTTAATTATTCACTTCACAAATAAGCTTCCTTCTGATGTCAACGCAAAATTTATTGCAAAGGTTGATATTGACAGAAGAAAAGAAATAACAAGCAATCACAGTGCAACACATTTGATGCACTCAGCATTAAGAAATGTTCTTGGAAAACATGTGGCACAAAAAGGATCGCTGGTAAATGAAAATGTAACACGGTTTGACTTTTCTCATTTCGCAAAAGTTACGGATGAAGAGTTGAATAAGATTGAAAAAATGGTGAATGAAAAAATCCGTGAAAATGTTTTGCTCGATGAAAAAAGAAATGTTCCGGTAAAAGAAGCAATGAATATGGGAGCGATGGCATTGTTCGGAGAGAAGTATGGCGAGTTTGTGCGTGTGATCACGTTTGATAAAAACTATTCTGTTGAATTATGCGGAGGCACCCATGTTGCGGCTACCGGACTGATTGAGTCCTTTAAAATTATTTCTGAAAGCTCAGTTGCTGCAGGTGTGCGGAGAGTAGAAGCCATCACGGGCAAAGGCGTTGAAAAATACCTTGAGGAACAAACTAAAAAGAAAGCCGCATCCGAAAATGCTTTGAAAGAAAAAATTGAACAGCTGAAACTGAAAGCCGAAAGCTTTTATCATAAAATTTCCACGCGGGCAAACAATGATTTTGAAAAATTTTTTTTATCAGAAACCCGTTCATCCGATACGCTCAGTAACAAAGAAGAAGCCATTCAAAAATTAATTGACAAACTCACGCGGGAAATTTCCAGGGATGTAAAATCAGAATTGCTTACGAAAGTAACTTCAGTTAACGGTGTGAACCTGATTGCCGAGAAAATTGATCTGCCTTCTGCCGATGCAATTAAAAACCTTTCGTTCGATTTAAAGAAGGAAGTGAACAATTTGTTTTTGCTGCTCGCTGCTGAACTGGATGGCAAAGCACATCTCTCATTAATTATTTCTGATACGCTTGTTGCAGAAAAAAAATTAGATGCGACAAAAATTATCCGTGAACTTTCAAAAGAAATTCAGGGTGGCGGTGGCGGACAAAATTTTTATGCAACCGCAGGAGGAAAGAACCCGGCAGGAATTAAATTGGCTTTGGAAAAAGCCAGGAATATTTTAAATTGATTTCAGAAGATTTTCAGTAAATACTTTGTTACATTTGATGGTTATTTTGTTTTAAAACCCAACCCAAATGAAAAAACTGCAATTTATTCTGCCTCTAAAAATTGTGATTCAGAGATAAACTTCTGTCTCTTAATCGCAGAAATCAATTCCTGAAATTAATATATTGCAAAGGCATTCCAATGTTAGCGGCTTTTACCATACTGATCGCCCGTTGAAGATCATCCAGCTTTTTTCCCTGCACCCGCACCTGGTCATCCATGATAGAACCCTGTACTTTCATTCCTGAATCTTTAATCATCTTCACAATTTTTTTTGCAGTTTCTTTATCAATTCCTTCTTTCACTTTAATATCTTTTTTAACCATATTGCCGGCTGCATAAAGCTCTTTGCCGAAATCAAGACTCCCGGGATCAACACCCTGTTTTACCATCCGTGCAATGATAATGTCCTGAATGGATTTCATGCGCATATCGTTTTCGGTAACAATATGGATCATCAGCTCTTTTTTATCGAGCTCCAATTCCGTTTTTGAATCATGGAAATCATAGCGGGTGGAAATTTCTTTTCTCGCCACATTAATGGCATTATCTAATTTTTGCTGGTCAATTTTACTTACGATATCAAAGGAAGGCATGTATAAATTTAAGTATTAAGGGAAAATGAATAATTATGCAACTTTTTATGATCTGGAGCGTCTATATTCAGGTGAAAACTAATTTGCTTACATTTGTATTTCAAAATCAATCTTTTTGTTTGCAGATGCAAATTTATTTTAAATTGCCTTCTTAATTTACCGGTATAAAATATTTAATCGAATGAAAACAAAAATACTTCTTTCCGTTATCGTGTTGATGATGTGTATTTCTGCAGCTGATGCCCAGCCTTACAAATATTACCTCAACATCCCGGTTACTCAGTTTGGAAATCCTGTTATCCCTGCTGCCAATGCATGGACAGGCGGTTTTGATTCACCGATTTTTTCACAAATAGATATGAATGGTGACGGGTTGAAAGACCTCTTTATTTTTGAAAAAGAAGGCGCTTCACAATATTATTTCAGGTACACAACTTATATAAACCTTGGAACACCCAACCAGCCTTCTTATCGTTATGCTCCTGAGTACAAAGAAAAATTTCCGCAGGGAATGCATGACTGGGCTGTGCTGGTTGATTATGATTGCGATGGCAAGGAAGATATTTTCACCTATAATTATATCGGGGGCATGACTGTTTATCATAATGATTATGATATTAACGGATTAAAATTTCATAAGGAAATTGACCTGGTCTATTCAACCTATTTTGGATTTCCTGCCAATCTATTTGTAGCCTCTAACAGCCAGCCGGCCTTTGTTGATGTGGATGATGATGGCGATCTTGACGTTTTGACCTTTGCCATTTCAAGTTATACTGTTGAGTTCCATCAAAACCTGGCTGAAGAAAACTTTGGGCGTTGCGATACGCTCTGTTTTAATATGGCTACCGGTTGCTGGGGCAATTTTGGTTTGACAGGCGATACTGCATGCACTGCTGCGTATGGAATCAGTTGCCGCGAAGCCGGGCATCCGCCTGCAACAGCGGATGTATCAAAATTAGAACATCTTCACTCGGGGTTTTGTGCAATTTCCGCTGATATGGACGGAGATGCCGATAAAGAATTTATTAACGGTGATATTAATTGCATGTACCTGCAATGCTTTTCCAATGGAGGAACATTGCTCTCAGCAAATATGGTTTCGTGCGACACATTGTATCCTTCACAGCATCCCGTTGGCAACCCTCCTGCTTTTTTAGGCAGGTCACAAATGGGCCCTCATTATTTTGATGTGGATAATGATGGCAATAAAGATCTCATTGTAGCTCCATGTGCAGTGAATTCAAAAAATTTTAATAACATTTTGTATTATAAGAACACTTCCAGTAATTCGATTAATGATTTCTCCTATATTAAAAACAGCCTCTTTGTGGATAATATGATTGAGCTGGGGTCAGGCACCAATGTTGCGACTACAGATATTGACGGTGACGGATTAAAGGATATGATCATCGGTAACTTAACGTATAATGATACCCAAATTCCTTCCGGCACACATGTGGCAATTGCATATTACAGGAATACAGGAACTGCTTCGTCCCCTGCTTATACACTGATGACTACAGATTTTGCAAACATGAGCAGTTCGGGTTTAACCGGAATTTTTTCATCCTTCGGTGATCTTGACAATGACCTTGACCAGGATATGATTATCGGAAGCAGCGATGGATATCTTGACTATTTAGAAAATATTAATGGTAATTATATAATGACCCAGGTGCATATTAATGCTTCAAATGGCAACCCTATTAATTGCGGAACCTTTGCAACTCCTTTTATTGTTGATTTGAACAGGGATGGAAAATTAGATTTGGTGATCGGTGAAAAAGCAGGTAACCTTAATTATTATGAGAACACGGGTACTGTGTCTACATTCTCCTTCACGTTTGTAACGAATACTCTGGGAGGAGTAAATGTCACAAAAACAGGTTATGATATTTACGGATACAGCGCTCCTTTTATTTATGACAGTCTTGCACATTACCAGCTCATGGTCGGATCATTAAGTGGTTTTGTCTATAAGTATGATAACATTGACAATAACCTCGGAGGTAATTTTCACTTAGTTGACTCCATGTTTTTCTATGAACCGATCCGCTCAACGATCACCGGAGCAGATATTAATAATGATGGAAAAATGGATTTCCTGACCGGGAATTTTTCAGGCGGAGTTACATGGTATTCAAACGGCAGTACGGTTTCTGTAAATGAAATAAAACAGGATAATGAATTCAATATTTATCCGAACCCGGCAAAAGACATGCTTTATATCAAATTTGAAAAGTCCTCCCGCCACGAAATCATGGTTACAGATATGTTAGGTAAAATTGTATTCTCATCTTATAAAAACTCATTTACTGAGATAATTGATCTGCGCCAATGGAACAATGGAATGTATGTATGTAAAGTGGTTGAAGACGGGATTGTTACTAACAGGAAATTCGTAGTCCGGCATTAAAAAATGAATCGTAAACTCACATTAATTTTTTTCCCGGTTTTTTGTTTAGTTATTTTTCTTTTTTCCCGTTGCGCCCACGATAAGAAAGAAATTATTTCTCCTAATTCGGTACCTGATTGGTTACAGCAGCAAATTGACAGCTCCTGCTACCCGGATGAAGTGGCAAAAATTTTTATTACAAAATGCGCTGTTGCAGGCTGTCATAATACGCAAAGTAAAGATGGGGCAGCCGGTCTTGATTTAACCTCATGGGATAAATTATTTAACGGATCAAGAGGAGGCGCTGCCGTTATTGCTGCTGATGTTGATAACAGTTTTCTTCTGCATTTTATTAATACATACAGCGATTTGGGTCCAATCAAGGCTCCAAGCATGCCTTATAACCAGACACCGCTTTCAAGAGAAGAAGTGACAACAGTTATTAATTGGGTGAAAGACGGGGCGCCTGATTGCAAAGGACATCGTTTTACCGATAGCTCTCCCTCCAGGAAAAAAATTTATATCACCAACCAGGGATGTGATCTCGTTTCTGTGTGGGATGCTGACAGGCAAGTCATCATGAAATATGTCAGTGTGGGGGGAGATAATCACTTGATTGAATCACCTCACAAAGTGGGGATTTCACCTGATGGTTTGTATTGGTATGTTTCCTTTACAGGACTTAATGCAAGATATTTTCAGAAATACCGCACAAGTGATGATTCATTTGTCGGGCAGGTGGATATAGGGTTCGGGTCATGGAACACATTTGCATTTAGTTCTGATTCTAAAGTTGCATACATTCCTGATTACAGTTCTTCTTCCGGCAGAGTTGCAATTATTGATTGTGAAACGATGACTTTAAAAAGCACACCCTATCCCAATCCATTACCCACCGGATGTCCCAAGCCACACGGCTCGTTTATGTCCCCTGATAACCATTATTTATATATCACAGCACAGGATGCCAATTTTATTTTTAAGGTTGATCTTACTGACGTTTCCCAATCCGATGCGCTTGGCATTTTTCCCTTTGGATATTCAAACCCTCATGAAATCACATTCTCACCAGATGGTACTATTTATTTTGTGACTTGCCAGGGTGTCATTGGTAATTATGGCGTATTAGTTTACAGGGTATCTGACGATGTTTTTTTGAAAAAATTTGATAATGTCGGTGATGATCCTGTCGAAATGGCTTTTTCTATCACCCAGGGAAAACCTTATTTGTTTGTGAGCTGCATGAATGGAAATGCAGTCAGCATCATTAATTACATGGATACCACTTTGATAAAAACTATTAATACACCGGGTGTTTTTTATTTACCGCATGGCGTGGGTGTGGATGAAAATAAACAAGTCTGTTATGTAATAAACAGGAACCTTAAAACTGCAGGCGGCCCTCCACCCCATCATACATCTGTTTGTGACCCCAATCAAAATAACGGGTATCTTTTAAAAATAGATCTGAATACGCTGGAGGTGGTTTCCGGTTTCAAGCCGGAACTTTCTGTTGATCCGTATTCCATTGCAATTGAAAAATAATGCCGGGCATTCCGTTTCGCGATCACGGAATAATTTTATTTGACGGTATTTGCAATTACTGTTCACGGTGGGTTGACCTCGTTATGGAGAATGACAAAAAAGATCATTTCCGTTTTGCAACAATTCAATCCGAAACAGGCCAAAAGCTTTTGCATCAAAAAGTTTTTCCATCTCAAAATCTCCCGGACTCGGTGATATTGATTGAAAACGGAAACATGTTTTTTAAATCGGATGCAGGATTAAAAATTGCAAAGAAGCTGGATTTTCCATTTTCATTGCTGTATGGATTTATAATTTTTCCTAAATTTATACGGGACCGGGTGTATGATTTTATTGCAAACAACCGGTATAAATGGTTTGGAAAAAAAGAAATTTGCAGAGTGCCTGTCACCGAAGAAGAGAACAAAAAATTTCTAAGCTGAAAAATCAAATTTTTAAATGAATCCCTCTGCTCCTTTAGCCGAACGTGTTCGCCCGAAAACGCTGGACGAATTTGTAGGGCAAACACATCTTGTCGGAGAAAATAAAGTGCTGCGTAAAATTTCTGAGAGCGGCCAACTGCCCTCCATGATCTTTTGGGGACCACCCGGGGTTGGAAAAACAACACTTGCCTTTATTCTTGCATCCAACCTGAAATTAAATTTTTATACTCTCAGCGCCATTAACTCAGGTGTGAAAGATATTCGTGAAGTAATTCAGAAAGCATCGCAGGAAGGAAAAGCCGTTTTATTCATTGATGAAATCCATCGCTTCAGCAAATCACAGCAGGATTCACTGTTGGGCGCTGTTGAAAAAGGAACCATTATTCTTATCGGGGCTACAACGGAAAATCCTTCTTTCGAAGTCATTCAACCGCTGCTGTCACGATGCCAGGTTTATATTCTTGAAAGCCTTGCTAAAAATGAATTATTACAATTGCTTGAGCACGCTGTTGCAAAAGATGATTTTCTTAAAACAAAAAAAATCAGCATCAGGGAAAATGAGGCTTTGCTTCGCCTGTCGGGCGGTGATGCGCGTAAGCTGTTGAATCTATTCGAGCTTGTTGTAACATCATCAAACAAAGATGAAATTGAAATAACAGATGCTCAGGTTACACAAATTGCCCAGCAAAAAATTGCCCTGTATGACAAAGGCGGGGAACAGCATTATGATATTATTTCGGCCTTTATAAAATCCATGCGGGGCAGCGATCCCAATGCTGCAGTGTATTGGCTGGCACGAATGATAGAAGGAGGTGAAGACCCGAAATTTATCGCCAGGCGCATGCTGATCCTTGCTTCGGAGGATATTGGAAATGCAAACCCGACTGCACTGGTGATGGCAAATAATTGCTTCCAGGCCATAGATGTGATAGGCTATCCTGAATGTTCTCTCATACTCTCACAAACAGTAATTTATCTTGCATCCTCCCCCAAAAGCAATGCATCCCTGCTCGCTATTATGAATGCATCCGAAGCAGTGAAAGAAAAAGGCGATTTGCCGGTACCATTACATTTAAGAAATGCACCAACAAAACTCATGAAGGAATTAGATTATGGAAAAAATTATAAGTATTCACATGACTATTCCGAAAATTTTTCACAACAGGAATATCTTCCTGAAAAAATAAAGGGTACAAAATTTTATGAACCCGGAAATAATCACCGCGAAAATGAATTAAGAATTTTTCTGAAAAACCTCTGGAAAGAAAAATATGGCTACTGAAAACCAAATGCCGCTTTTCTCCGGGATTTACCAATAGTTATCAACACTGCTTAAGTTTCTTGATTTTTTTGTATCAATTTTGCAAGGGAAATCAAACAGTTTTAAATTTTCATTTGCCTTTTTTCTTTAGATTTTTAACCATGAACAGATATTTAAAAAAAATCAACATAGTCTTTTTTTTCTCATTCGTATTTTCGGCTTCTTTCAATAAATCCGCAGGACAATCCTGGAGTGCTGCAGGCGATGTATTTGATAACAACGTTTTTTGTTTTGTTACCGATACGGTGAATAATGTTCTTTATGCAGGAGGACATTTTTTCAATGTTGGTGCCCTGAACGTAAATCACATTGCAAAATGGGATGGGACAAGCTGGACAAACATGGGAACCGGAATGGACCAGGATGTTTATACCCTTGCAATGTATAACGGTGAATTGTACGCAGGCGGACAATTTCTTTCGGGTGATGGAAACAACTGCAACTATGTGGCAAAATGGGATGGCATTACCTGGCAGCCTGTTGGCGGAGGAATGAATGGTGCAGTGGGCTATTTACACGTTTATAATAGTGAACTCTATGCCGGTGGTGCATTCACCATTGCGGGTGGAAATCCTGCCAACTATATTGCAAAATGGAATGGAACAACATGGGATTCTTTAGGAAGCGGGATGACGGGAACAAGCGTATTGACCATTCAAAATTATAATGGAGAACTGTATGCTGGCGGTAATTTTACTGTTGCTGGAGGATTGCCCGTAAATAATATTGCACGTTGGGATGGAACAAACTGGAATGATGTGGATGGAGGGTTAAAAGGTTTTAATGAGGGCGTATATGATCTTGCTTTATACAATAATGAACTCTATGCAACAGGGTCATTTGAAACCGCAGGAACTGATACAGTTAACAGCATTACTAAATGGAATGGAACATCATGGTCTGTTTTCGGTACTGGGTTAAGCGGAGGTGGTGGCTATGGAGTTGTTTTCTCTGTTTACAACGGTGAACTTTACGTTGGAGGAAACTACACTGATATAAATGGCTTTCCCGCAAATAGCATTTCACGTTATAACGGAATCTCGTGGGATTCACTTACTGCAGGTTGTGATCAGGAGGTTGATGCGCTCGAAACGTATAATGGCGAATTATTTGTCGGAGGAGCTTTTAATGATGCGGGTGGATTAGGTATAAACAAAGTCGCAAAATGGTCTTCAGGTTGCACGGCTGCTGCTGCTGTATCCGGGCAAAATATCAGCTGTACCGGGGCATGTGACGGTTCAGTTTCAGTATATGCCGCGGGCAATTCACCTTTTACCTATGTATGGTCAACAGGTGATACTACTGCAATGGTTTCTTCCTTATGCCCTGGAACGTACAGCATAACGATTACTGATTCTTCCGGATGCATGGCATCAGACAGCATTTCAATAATAGAATTTGCGTTACCGGTTACAATTGTCACAGGAAGTTCTCCAGTCTGCCCCGGTCAGTGTAACGGAGGTGCAATCGTAGCCGCAACGGGACGTTCGCCTTTTACTTATTCATGGTCAACCGTTCCGGTGCAAACGACTGATACTGCCACATTGCTTTGTGCCGGGTGGTATTATGTTACTGTAACCGATTCAGCCGGATGTTCTGTTTTAGATTCAATCAGCATTGCTGATCCTGCTGCAGCAGAATTAAGTTTTTCAGTCACGCAAACATTGTGTCCGGGGGTATGCAACGGAACTGCAACTGTAACAACCTCATCAGCATTTCCTCCCTTTTCTTATCTATGGTCAACTTTTCCGTTGCAGACAGATTCTATGGCAGATTCCCTTTGCTCCGGAATTTATTTAGTCACGGTGACTGATTCACTGGGATGCTCAGTTGACAGCGTTGTTACAGTAGATGATCCCGCTCAATTTGCGCTGACGTTTTCGGGTACTTCACCCTTATGTCCGGGAAACTGTAACGGTACAGCTTACGCATCTTCTGCCTCACCGTATGGTCCTTTTAATTATTTCTGGAATACCGTTCCGGTTCAGTTCACGGATACGGCAACTGCATTATGTGCCGGAACCTATTCAGTTACCGTAACAGATACGATGGGATGTTTTTCCGTTGATTCAATAGTTATTTCAGATCCTGTTTTATCTCTCTCATTAGCTTCAACAGATGTTACCTGCTCCGGTTCGGGTTGTGATGGAACTGCTTCGGTTTTTGCATCCGGACCCGCACCATTCACCTATCTCTGGTCTAATTCAGCCACGACCGATACCATTACAAATTTATGTACGGGAAATTATTCGGTCATTGCTACCGATTCTAATAATTGTTCCCTGATCGGGTCAGTTTTTATTACACAACCCGTTCCTCCGTCTGTAAATTTCACATACACTTCTCCCCTGTGCTACGGTGATTGTAATGGAATTGTAAATGCTTCCGCATCAGGGAATGCACCCTTTACGTTCTTATGGACAACCGGTGGAATTGATTCAACAATTAATAATGCATGCTTTGGCTGGAATGGGGTTACCGTTACAGATAGTGCGGGTTGCTCAACAATAGATTCTGTTCTTGTGCTGCAGCCGGATTCACTCATGCTTACTTCCGGCAATACGCTTAACGTTACATGTAATGGAGATTGCGATGGCTTCCTCAGCGTGAACGTAAATGGCGGCACACCTGTTTATTCATACTTATGGTCAACGGGAAGTACACAACCAGATTTATTTAATGCGTGCGCGGGAACATACACCGTTACTGTAACAGACTCACACGGATGCACAAATCAATTTACAAATTCCGTAACCGAACCTGATTCCCTGATTGTGACTTTAACTTCAACCGATGCTACCTGCCAGGGATGTAATGATGGAACGCTGAGTACAACTGTCACTGGCGGCACTCCTCCTTACAATTATTTCTTTACACCGTTGGGAACAGATACTAACCAGGTTTCTGCAGGAACTTATTACCTGTGCGTAACCGATGCACATGCATGCCTGTCATGCGACAGCACAATAGTAAGTGAACCGAACGGAATTTTTGAAATTTCTAACAGCGGTGTAATACTTCATATTTATCCAAATCCTTTTAATTCAACGGCAGTAATCTCTCTTCCTTCAGTTTCTTCTTTTGATGATCTCAACGTTTATTTTTATAATTTATCGGGCCAGGAAATAAAGGCCTTCTCGTATTCTTTAAGGAAGTCCTCCCGGACGGAACTGATCATTAGCAGAAAAAATGCATCTGCGGGAATGTATCTTTTTAAAGTAAGTAATAAAGAAGAAGTTATTGGTACCGGACGATTCATTATTCAATAAATGAAATTCGGTGTTGGCGACAAAGTAAGCTTTCTCAATGAAAGGCTCTCGGGAAGAGTTATACACATTATTGATGAGTTGATTTGCAGAGTTGAAACCGATGACGGTTTTGAAATTAATGCAAATGAAAAAGAGCTGGTGCTTGTGAGTAAGGCAGAAAGCTCTGAAGTGCCCTCTGCTCTTGAAATCATCCAGCCGCTTATTGAACCCGTCACAAAATTAAATAGCGGTTTATTTTCTATTCTTGAAAATGATACCATTCATTTTGTCAGCATGCCGGCTGAAGACATGCAGGTGCTCACAGGAGGAGTAAATTTTTATTTGTTTAATAAAACAGATTACCTCCTGGAATTTGCATTTTCAGTTAAAATTAAAAATAAAATTTTCGGAATCGTTTCAGGAAGTATCCATCCGCAAACGGAATATTTGCTCAGTCGTAAAAAGCGATCTGACATGATTGACTGGCAAAATTTTATTGTACAATTTATTTTATTTCAGGAAAATGAATTCAAAATTACGGCTCCCGTCAATAAAGAATTACCCTTGCTTCTCCCTGATCTTAAAGCCGAGTTTAGCCAATTGAAAGGAATAGATTCTTATTCGAAGTCAATAAAACTAATAGCGGTTGGCAAAGAAGAAGACATTGACCTGGAAGAATTAAAAAAGAAATTTGAAAAAGATTCAAACGAAACCAAAGAAGAACCGAAAGAAAAAATTCCTGTCCGAAAATCTCCGGTTCAGCAGGATTCTCCTGCGATTCTCAGGAATGATGCTGAAATTGATTTGCATATCCAGCATTTGGTGGACGATTATAAACACCTTTCAAATGCGGAAATAATGCAGATCCAATTAAAAAAATTTCGTAAAGAGATGGAACATGCCATCAAAAACCATTATCATAAAATTGTTTTTATCCATGGCGTTGGAAATGGAGTGTTGCGCACAGAAATTTTGCGCGAGCTGCGTTCCTATTCCGGTGTGCGTTATATAGACGCACCATTTGAAAAATATGGTTTCGGAGCCACTGAAGTGATTTTAATCTGAAACAGGAAGTTGAAGTTTTTATTTCCGAATCTTCTCTATGCCTGGTTTTATAAAAAAACTCCATACTACTATCCCGGCACACACCGCTAAGTTCAGTGAGTGCTTTGTACCAGCCTGCGGAATTTCAATTGCAAAATCGGACGCTTTGACAACTGCATCCTCCACTCCTGTAGCTTCATTGCCAAAAACAATTGCATATTTTAAACCGGGAGATGGAATAAATTCGTTCAGCTGAATACTCTTTGTGGTCTGCTCAATGGAAACAATTTTATAATCATTTTTTTTTAATTCATCAATCGCACCCGATGTAGTTTGGAAATATTTCCATGTAACAGTTTCGGCAGCGCCTAACGCTGTCTTTTGAATTTCGCGGTGAGGCGGCTGAGCGGTGATGCCGCACAAATAAATGGCTTCTGCCAAAAATGCGTCCGCAGTCCTGAAAACCGATCCCACGTTATGGGCGCTGCGAACATTATCCAGTACAATGATCAAAGAATTTTTTTCTGAATTCCTGAATTCTGAAACAGATTTTCTGCCTAATTCCGGCATGGTGAGTTTTCTCATAAATGCAAATTAAAATTTTTAGTTATTCCAAAGGATGTTTCATCATTAAATTGTTAAACCGTTGCCGCACATTCAACTGATACAGCCTTTTTAATTCCTTGTTATTTAAGAAAAAATCCCTACTTTTAAAAACTAAATCAGGATTCCGTAATTCTGGATGTTATTTAACTTTGTCCGGGAGACTCCATCGGAGAATATTAACGTTAAAACTATAATAATAAATCATAAACTTGTAAAACAAATATTCACATGAAAGCATACGATGAAAAACATATCAAAAACATTGTGCTCGTTGGAGCTGCGAAAACCGGCAAGACCACACTTGCCGAAACTATGATATTTGAAGCCGGGTTAATTAACAGGAGAGGGACTGTGGAAGAAAAGAATACTCTTTCAGATTACCATGAAATAGAGCACGAGCGTGGAAATTCCGTCTATGCTACCACCATGCATACCGAATGGCGCGATTTTAAAATTAACATTGTTGATACCCCGGGACTGGATGATTTTATTGGCGAAGTGATTTCTTCAGTCCGCGTTTGTGATACGGCCGTTATGCTGCTGAATGCACAGCACGGAGTGGAAGTAGGGACAGAGCTTATCTGGGACTATGTGGATCAATACAAGAAACCCACAATTTTTGCCGTAAACCAGATGGATCATGAATATGCAAACTTTAACCAGTGTGTGGAGCAGGCGCGTAAATTTTTTGGAAATGCAATTACAGTAATGCAATATCCTGTTAATTCCGGAGCTGGTTTTAATGCGATCATTGATTTGCTGAAAATGGTAATGTACCGGTTTCCTGAAAAAGGAGGCAAGCCCGAAAAGCTGCCCATTCCTGATGATGAAAAGGAACGCGCGACAAAACTTCACAATGATTTGGTAGAAAAAGCTGCAGAGAATGATGAGAAACTTATGGAATTGTATTTTGAAAAAGGGAATTTAGATGAGGATGAACTAAGAATGGGAATAAAAACAGGAATGATGAAACATGATGTGTTCCCGGTGTTTTGCCTTTCAGCGAAGAAAAATATGGGTAGCGGGCGCATAATGGGATTTATTGATAATGTGGCCCCATCTGCTGTTGAAATGCCGCCTGAAAAAACAGATGCAGGGGAAGATGTAGTTTGTGATCCGGCAAAACCAACAGTATTATTTGTTTTCAAAACCTTGATCGAACCTCATCTTGGAAAGTTAACATTTTTTAAAGTTTTGTCGGGCGAAGTTTCTTCAGGGATGGATCTCACCAATGAAAAAACAAATACTTCAGAGCGGATAAACCAGCTTTTTATTATGGATGGTAAAAACCGGAATCCAATTGACCGGCTGAAAGCAGGCGATATCGCGTGTACATTGAAACTGAAAAATACTTTTACAAATCATACGCTGAATGGAAAAGGATCGCATGTGACCGTTGACCCGATAAAGTTTCCATCTCCACGTTACAGGGTTGCAATTGTTACCAAGAATAAGGCCGATGATGAAAAGCTTGGTGAAGTGCTCCAGGAAATACATACCGAAGATCCCACTCTTGAAGTTGAATTTTCAAGGGAGCTTAGGCAGGTGTTACTGCATGGCCAGGGTGAATTGCACTTGCAGGTTACCAAATGGCGACTGGAGCACATTTATAAAATGCAGATAGAATTTATTAAGCCAAGAATCCCTTACCGGGAAACGATTCTCAAGCCTGCGCTGGCATCTTACCGTCACAAAAAACAATCAGGGGGAGCAGGCCAATTTGGCGAAGTATATATGAAAATAGAACCTGCGACAAACGGCAAAGGAACTGCAGAATATCCGATTCGCGGCACAGAAACGGTTGAACTTCCCTGGGGCGGAAAATTAGAATTTAATAATTGTATTACGGGCGGAGCAATTGATACCCGTTTTTTGCCTTCCATTTTAAAAGGAGTAATGGAAAAGATGAATGAAGGTCCCCTTACAGGCTCTTATGTTCGCGATGTGAGAGTATATGTTTATGACGGCAAAATGCATCCCGTAGATTCCAACGATATATCGTTTAAAATTGCAGGCATGATGGCTTTTAAAGAAGCCTTTCACAATGCGCAGCCACAGTTGCTTGAACCTATTTATGACCTCGAAGTGCAGGTTCCGGAGGACTTAATGGGGGATGTAATGAGCGATCTTCAGTCGCGCAGAAGTCTCATTACGGGGATGGATGCACTCGGTTCATACCAGGTAATCCGTGCACGCACTCCATTAGCTGAATTGGACGGCTATTCCACAACATTGCGTTCTATTACACAGGGAAGAGCGAAAGTGAAAACTACGTTTGCCGAATATTCACCGGTACCACCTGAAGTGCAGAAAAAGCTTTCAGAAGATTATAAGAAAACGGAGGCCCAGTAGCGTTTGAAAAATAAAATGATAATTCTTTTTCTGAATAGTTGAATCAGAAGATTGACTCTTTATCATCAGGAGAAACTTTTTCTTCAGCGATCCATTTATCATACAAATAATCCCGCTGATCGCAACGGATGCATCTTCGTGTTTTAGTGTGCGAATATTTTTCGCCATTTAGCTTTATCCATTTGGTGGTGTCTTTATAGCGCCAATTATGGCCTAAAAGCCGGCATACAAGGTTAGAAAACATGTAAAATTATCTTGGGTTAAAAAAATTATTCAAAGATAATACCTAAGTTGTTAGTAATTTAACATGCGAAAAATTTTCTCTTTGAATGAAATAAATTACAGCAATAATCCAATTGATCATACCAGTAATATAGTCCTTTTGTATTATAAAAATTGTTTTATGCTTTATTGAAATAAAAAAACCACCCTGGTAAGGGTGGCTTTCAAATCTGAAATGAATGGTGTTAAATGTTTTTAATCAGAACCGGAAACCAATGGTGAGTAAAAACCTATGGTCTTTTATTTTGCTGAATGCACCATCCACATTTTCGTTAGGTAAGGAATAAGGCCTGTAAAACTCATTGCTCTGTGTATATGCATATCCTAAATCAACAAAATATTTTTCTTCGCGGATTCCTAATCCTCCCGAGTACATAGTTTTATGCTGATCGGTGCTCTTTGAGCTTACACTGCTTTTTAATACTCCCGTAGATAATCCTGCACCGCCTCTCACCGAAAAGATTCCATATTTCCATTCAATACCTCCTCTGAGGTTATGCTGTTGAGAATAAGCACTACGGATAACGGCATTTTCATCAATAAATGAATAATCATTTGCATCGAGTTTAGCGCTTGTATAATCCACAAATTCATAATCAAAGCTAAGCACCCCAAATTGCTGGTAAACGAAAGCTGCGCTTCCTATCGCTTTAAAGGGTGTGGTAAGATTATAATCATATGTTCCAAATGGTGAATCAAAAGAATAGCTGCTGCCATTTTCAAAATGTGTAGTCATTGAACTTTTAAATTCATCGTGCATGCTGTAAAATGCAGGTGTATGAATGGCAATTCCCAATCTCAGGAAACTAACAGGACGAAAAATTAAACCGAATTTTGCATTGACTCCATTCCCTGTGGTCGCCAGCGTTTGAGACATTGTTAAAGATTCAAAATTATATGCGTTTGCATAAGGAGCTCCCACCTGGTTAGTATCAAACTGGATAGTATTATTCACATCTCTTTCTTCATAGATTACATCTTCATTGTAACGAACATAGGGAAATCCAATGGTAGCTCCCCAATAAATTTTATCACTAAAATTTCCGCCAAATGAAAGCACCACTTCCCCGGCAGAACCTGATGTCTGTTTTGTCCTTCTTTGAAGTTCTCCGGCATCAGGAATGACCGAAAAATAATCAGTGGTGTCATTCGAATAAATATCTATACCGTACGCTTCATACGCCAGCCCGGAAGAAAAAGGATAATTATCGTATAACGAATTTGGATTTTGGCCCATAGCTTCTTCAACATAAGAATCAAGCAGCGAATTTTTTGTATTCACTCCTTCATAAACACTTCTTGATTGAAAGCTGTTTAACCGGTTATATCCAAGACCGAACGCAAATCCTTTCCAGGGTGACTTTTCATTCTTCTTTGGAAAGGCCCACACAAATCCTAAATTCCCAAGGTTGAAATTGTATTTATTGTCCTGAGAATTTTTTCCAAGGTAATCGGTTGAAGTAATCCTGTTTTCCAATGCAGGAGTAAATGTAAATTCTGATCTTTTGTAAAGCCCAATCCCTGCGGGGTTAGTGCTCAACGTTGAAAAATCCGCACCCAAAGCTCCGAAGGCGCCTCCCATCGACAGGGAACGTGCGGTTGCTGCAATATTTGTCTGGCTATATCGGATTGCGTCAATGTCATCCTGCGCAAAAACATTTCCTGTTATGCAATAGCATATCATTAAGAGCGAAATGCTCTTTACTATATTCTTCATAATAATTGTGATTTAAGCGATAAAAAATTATCTGCGTTTATTACCGGAACCTGAATTATCGTTACGCGGTGTAGATTGCTGTTTTGGTTGCGATATTGAAGGAGAAGGCGAAGTACTGCGAGGTGATGGTGCCTGGTATGTATTCTTTTCTTTAGGCTGATCCATCCTCGGACTCGGAGCGGGATTGGTGCTTTCATTTTCTTTTGGTGACGACCAATGCTTTTTGCTCGGACGGGGTTCAGCATTTATATTATTTTGAGGAGCTGAATTGTCTAATTCATCATTTGATTTTACAGGTTGATCATGGCCCTTTGGTTGATCTGTATTAATATCCTTCTTCGTACGGGGATTTGAATTAAAATCACCTGTATTATTCTTGGGCCTCACTTCAATTGAATTATTTTTTGGTCCCGAAGCAGAGTTAAAACTATTCTTTGGGTTGTTCTTAATTTCATTACGCGGATCCGCAACTTCGTTTGAAGTGGAATTATCGTTTCCCATCACATTTTTCGGACGAGGAGCAGCAGTGTAATTCAAAGCAGATGCATTGGCATTTGAAGTGCTGTTGGTAACATTTTTCTTCAAAACCTTGGTTTCATATAACTGAGCAACGGAATGAGGTGCTGTGCTGCTGGTATTATTATTTGATCCGGTCGTTCTGTGATGCCCATAGTAATATCCATTACTACCATTGTTATAGCTCAGGTTATCATAGCTGTTAAAATAATAAGGATTATTATACTGGCTGTACATACCATTGTAATAACCGTTCATATACCCGTTATAATATCCATTCATATAACCGCCATATCCATAAGGTGAATAATAGGGATTGTAAAATCCACCTCCGTAGTAAGGATAACCATAATTATAACTTATACCCCATGAAAACGGGCTATAATAACAATAAGAAGGCGCCCACCAGTTATACCCGAGATAAATACTCGTATTCCACGAATATGGATTATAATCATACATATAAGAATTGGTGTAATACGAATCATAATAGCTCCAGCCATAAGGATGATAAAATCTTCTTAAACGGGCTGAATAAGCGTAGTCATAATAATCATCACTGTCATAATAATTATTGGTAACATAGGTGTTCCCGTTATCATCTGTTGTACTTGAGGATGAAGCCGGGTTCATTCCATTGCTTCCATAATCAAACCTCGAATCTGAATTCTGAGTATCTGAATTGGACCCTGAAGAAGAAGTATTATCTGAAGGACTTGAATGCTGAGTTACAGGTTGAGACTGTTGCTGACTTTGCTGAGCAGTTGAATTATTACCGGCTGTTGAGCTGCCGTAAACATCATCATAACTTTTACCGGAACTTACCGGGCTGGTGGATGAACACGAGCTTAAAGCTACTGCTGCCGCCACAAGAGTTATTTGAAATAATTTTTTCATTTTGTTATGAATTTATAGTTTTGACTTTCTTTTTAACTTTAGGTTTAAGATAAAATTGCGTATCTGAATTTTGTTTTACAATTTTGTTGCGATTTTGTTACCCAAACTTAGTACCATTTCTCTGAAATACGAGTGAATTTTAAGTGAATGGAGGAGTAGCTAAATCTTCATATTTTTTTCAAGCGTAAAATTACTCCATGAGCAAAGAAATAACAAGCAGGAAAGAAAACTATTCTGAATGGTACAATGATATTGCCATCAAGGCAGATCTGGCAGAAACGTCAGCCGTGCGCGGTTGTATGGTAATAAAACCTTATGGCTTTGCCATCTGGGAAAAGATGCAGCAGCAACTTGACAAAATGTTTAAAGATACAGGACATGTTAATGCATACTTCCCGCTCTTCATCCCAAAATCTTTTTTCTCAAAAGAGGCAGCGCATATTGAAGGATTCGCAAAAGAATGCGCTGTGGTAACTCATTACCGCCTGAAAGCATCTCCTGACGGAAAAGGCCTTATCGTAGATGAAACCGCAAAGCTGGAAGAAGAATATATTGTTCGCCCGACTTCTGAAACGATCATCTGGAACACTTATCGAAACTGGATTCAATCATATCGCGATCTGCCGATTTTGATAAATCAATGGGCAAACGTGGTTCGCTGGGAGATGCGAACAAGACTGTTTTTGAGGACTACAGAGTTTCTTTGGCAGGAAGGACATACAGCTCATGCAACAAAAGAAGAAGCAATTGAAGAAACAAAAAAGATGCTTGATGTGTATGCTGAATTTGCTGAAAAATGGCTGGCAATCCCGGTAATTAAGGGTGTTAAAACCGAAAACGAACGATTCGCAGGCGCAGTGGATACTTATTGTATTGAAGCGTTGATGCAGGATGGAAAAGCTTTGCAGGCCGGAACATCACATTTTCTCGGACAAAATTTTGCAAAAGCCTTTGATGTAAAATTCACCACAAAGGAAAGTGTCCAGGATTTTGTATGGGCCACTTCATGGGGTGTCTCAACAAGATTAATGGGTGCATTAATAATGGCCCACTCTGATGATGACGGATTAATTCTTCCTCCAAAGCTTGCACCGATACAGGTGGTGATTGTTCCGATTTATAAAAACGAAGAACAGCTTAACGCTATTTCAGAATATGCAATGAAGATTAAAAAATCATTGGAAGCAAAAGGAATCTCTGTGAAATTTGATAATCGCGACACGCATAAGCCGGGTTGGAAATTTGCAGAATATGAATTGAAAGGAGTACCTATCCGGATTGCTGTGGGTCCGCGGGATATGGAAAATAATACGGTTGAAGTTGCAAGAAGAGACACAAAAGAAAAAGCAACCTACCAGGTTACCGATTTGGAAATAAAGATTGAACATTTGCTTGACCAGATGCAGCACAACATTTATAAAAAAGCACAAAGTTTTAAAGACGGTTCCACCTACCACGCTGATACGATGAGCGAGCTTACAGATATCCTCGACAATAAAGGCGGTTTTGTGTATGCGCATTGGGATGGCACCACTGAAACAGAGTTAAAAATTAAAGAACAAACAAAAGCAACCATTCGTTGCATTCCATTAAACAATCATAAAGAAGATGGAAAATGTATTCTTACCGGAAAGCCATCTTCTCAAAGAGTGATTTTTGCGAGAGCATATTGAACTGTTAAGTGAAATTCATGACAGACGAAGAAAAAATATTTCAGCTTATTAAGGATAAAGGCATTACTTCTATTGAAGTATTCAATAAAAGCAAAGCTGTTTTTGAAAATATTAAATCTGTTCTCCAGCAAATGGAAAAGGAATTGAAAACAAAAATGAGCGCGATTGATCCGCGGGTGCCGATTGAATATGATGATAAAGGAAGACTGGAAGTTCATTTTAAAGTGGCGAATGATGTGCTGGTTTTTTTAATGCACACAAATATCTTTGCCTTTGACGAAAGCCATTATGTTTTTAAAAGCTCTTATTTAAAAGAAGATCCGCTCCGTGCATTTTGCGGAATGATTTACGTGTATAATTTTTTAACGGATTCTATCAAATATCATCGCACCAATGATCGTGGGGTGCTCGTGGCGCGTATTTTTGTTAATAAAGACAATCATTTTGTTGTGGACGGAAAAAGATTGCTTTCAACCCTTTTTAACGACATTAGTAACAATGAAATAACTGAAGAAAAATTAAAGCAAATCATTTGTTCAATTCTTATGCAAGTTTTAGAAAACGATTTAAATGTTCCGCCTTTTGATTCCAATCTTCTTACCTCGCTCCAGGATTTAGAAGATACGAGCTCTCAAACCGGTTTTAATACCGGGAAACACTTCGGATTTGTACTGCCGGGAAGTAAAGAGGAGTAATCGGGTAATCACCCGATTACCTCAATTACCCAATTACCCAATTACCTAATTACCTAATTAACCAAATTATTTTACCTTTGCACCTCTTAAAAAAAAATGGCCCGTTCGTCTAGGGGTTAGGACATCTCCCTTTCACGGAGGAAACACGAGTTCGATTCTCGTACGGGCTACGATAGGAGTGTTGAGTTATGAGTGATGTGTGATGAGAAAAAATCTGAACATATTTCATAACTCATAACCCATCACTCATAACTCATAACAAAAAAAGAATGGCTAATCACAAATCATCAGAAAAAAGAATCCGCGGCAGCGCAGCAAAACAAGAGCGAAACAAGTATCACGCTAAGACCACACGTAACGCTATGAAGGAATTACGTGCATCAAAGAACAAAGCTGAAGCCTCCAAGCTTTATTCCTCAGTTGCTTCCATGCTTGATAAACTGGCCAAGAAAAACGTAATTCATAAAAAGAAAGCTTCCAACCTCAAATCGAGTTTGGCAAAGCATGTTGGAGGTTTGCAATAAAACAGTTTAAGGTTTATGGGTCGGGGCATTTTTTTAGCCTTTACCGGTAAACCATAAACAGCTGACCTAATCCATTTCCCGATGGAAACCTCCGGCATAAAAACATGGGCAGAGGCCGACCGGCCCCGTGAAAAACTTTTAAAGCTGGGACGTCATAACCTTACCGATTCCGAGCTTCTTGCCATCCTAATCCGGACAGGAACCAGGGAGCTTACAGCTGTTGACGTTGCAAAAGAAATTTTATCTGCGTGTAATAATGACATCACACAATTGTCAAAGCTTTCAGTAAATGATTTAATGAAAAATCATAAAGGCATGGGTGAGGTAAAAGCTATTACAATTGTTGCCGCACTTGAACTTGGAAGGAGAAGAAGGGAAGCCGAAGGATTAAAAAAAGAAAAAATCTCGGGCAGCGCAGATGCTTTTGAAATTCTGCAACCACGCATGGCCGATTTACCTCATGAAGAATTTGTTGTGCTGATGCTGAACCGCGCCAATGAAGTGATTGGAAAATACGATTTAAGCAAAGGCGGAATTGCAGGAACTGTGGTTGATCCGAAATTAGTTTTCAAAGCTGCCCTGGACCATCTTGCCTGCGGAATTATTTTATGCCATAACCATCCGAGCGGAAATCCCAAACCCAGTCCTGAAGATTTAAAGCTTACTAAAAAATTAAAGGATGCCGGCACGCTGATGGAAATTGATGTGCTGGATCACATTATAGTGGCAGGTGATCTGTATTTTAGTTTTGCTGATGAAGGACTTTTGTGATATAACTTTTCAATTGGCCGGCATCAGAATTAATCCATGTTACCAGATAGGTGAAGTAAAATGCAAAAACACTCCATGCTCTCCTATTTTGTTAAAAGAATATTCCAGGCGGAAAACCATGTCATAATAAGTAACGTAATCCAATCCTATTCCCGTTCCAAATAAAAAGGAGTTGGTGAGTGAATTGTTAAAATAAAATTGCCGGTCTTTTGCATATCCCATATCGGCAAATAAATTAAGATAAAACGCAAAAGGAATCCTGTTAAATTTTTCTAACGGTACAAACTTTATGTGAACAACCTTTTCGGGAATCAGCGTAAATTTTAAATTTGATTTAAACACAGCATAGTTCTGTCCGTTTACTACGTAGTACTCATATCCTCTTACAAAGTCATTCCCATAACCCAGTCCTCTTGAATTATAATAAGGAGCAAAAGATTGCCCCGACAATTTACCCCTTACGCCTGCGGCAAAATGCCAGCGCGGGCTTAATTCCCAAAATTTTCTGACACTTGAAGCCAGTGAGAGCAAATTGGGTTCATCTTTAAGAATCCCCAATCCCTGTTTTGTTGCACTGAAATCAACATAATAGCCTTTTAGCGGATAAATTTTAAAATCCCGGTGATCGCGAACGAAAACAAATGAAAGCGTAATAAGCTGCTCCCTGGTGTTGCCATTTAAAAAATAATCGGGATTAAGCGCTGCCACTGTATCTGCAATCGTATTATCCTGGTATTCTCCTATGTACGAATAGTAGTCATAGATACCGCTTCGATGGGTGAGCCTTATGCCGGACGAAAACTGCTTTCTGATAAAAATATTTTCATCCTTATAAAAGACCGTTTTGTTTTCAAGATCGCCATAAGTAATTTCATGATTGCGTGTAAAAGAAAAACTGAAAGACAACCCATCCTGTTGTTTCTTGTTAATGTAGGGGATGGAATAATACAGCCCCAGCTTTTGCGAATATCCGAGACGTACAAGCATTTGCAGGGTTTGTTTTCTGCCCAGAAAGTTTTCTCTTACAATGTATGCACCATAATTAGTTCTTGAAAAATCTTTTGTCAGCCACCATTCATTAAAATTCCGATCTACCAGTTCAAAAATCGGCAAGGGAAAAAGATACCATCTTTCTGTCATGCGAACGATGACGAAAGTTTGGGTTGAATCATTTGCATCCGGCTGGTCATATATTTCAACAAAATTGAAAAGTGATGTATTCATCAGGTTTTCGCGGCTGCGTTTCATGGCATCCTGCAATACAAAACGGCTGAGCGTATCCCCTTCGTGAAAAAATAATTCGCGGGTAATGATGCTTGGTTTGGTAATTTTATTTCCGACAAGAAGAATTTTTGAAATAATAACTTTTTGTTCAGAAAGCCGGTCCATTAAATTAGAATCGGGTAATGGAGTTGACCTCAACGAATCGGTAGAAACATCCGGAATGGGTAAAATTTTTATGGGCTGCTCAGGAGTAATAATAAGAGAATCTTTTACCTGCGCAAATAACGGCCGTAAAAAAAAAATCAGCAATACAAAAAAAACAGATGCTGACCTGAGCTTCATTGCAATGCCAACTGAACTATATCTTAAGGTAATTCATGAACGCTTCGTAACGTTCCTGCAAATTTTCAGAAAATTCACTCTGGTGATAAAAAGTTTTCACATTATAATTATAACGATAAAATGCTTCAAGTATGCGTGAAAGATCTATTTTGTCAACCTTAATGGTAATGTCCATTTTTAACTGATCAGGAGAAGGGTTTACGCTAAGGCTCAGGATATGCGCATCATTGGCTTCAACCAGCTTTGCAATTTCAGAAAGCATGTAATCTTTTTGATTCACTTCCAATTCGATAATTGCACCCGGTCCGTTCACGGCAAAAAGCTCGGCAAAGCTTTCGATAAGATCACTCACGGTCACCATACCCGCATAATGCTGGTCATTATCGAGCACCGGAATAATAGGGTATTTGAAATTGCTTACAAATCTTACCGCATCATATACATGCTGGTTTTCATTAATAAAAACTCTTTCAAGCGGAACGGCATAATGTCCAAGCTGCAACGATTTATTTGCAAGCCCGAGAATATCCGTTTCTGAAATGATTCCTAAATAATTGGTCGCGCTTATAACCGGCAGATAATGTGTGCGGAATTCTTCCATCCATAACAAAGCCCGTTCACCCGTATCCGTAATCTTTAACGGGGGGACCAGGTCTTTTATGAGTGACTTTGCAAGCATTAATATTTATACGCTGACCAGCTGTTTTTAGTTCTGTAAGTCGCAAACATAGTACATTTGCCTATAAACAAAATTAAGTTTACCATGCAGTGACAAAGCTGAGTGTTAATGTAAATAAAATTGCCACCCTCCGTAATGCAAGAGGAGGTAACGTTCCGGATGTCATCAAAGTTGCATCGGATTGCGAACGTTTCGGTGCAGACGGAATTACCGTTCATCCGCGCCCGGATGAACGTCACATTCGTTTCAAAGATGTTTATGATCTGAAAAAAATTGTTACAACAGAATTTAACATTGAAGGTTTTCCGGATAAAAAGTTTATTGAACTGGTGAAGGAAATAAAACCGGCACAGGTTACGCTGGTTCCTGATCCACCGGGAGTAATTACTTCCAACGCAGGATGGGATACCGTCAAAAACAAATCTTTTCTTAAAGACTTAATTTCCGGTTTAAAATCTTCCGGAATGAGGATTTCCGTTTTTATAAATCCTGATTTAAAAATGATTGAAAATGCTGTTGATACAGGGACAGACCGGATAGAATTATATACTGAAGACTACGCAAAAAACTTTTACACGAATCCCTCAAGTGCAATTGAACCTTACCTTGAGGCTGCAAAAAAAGCTAACGAATTAAAATTGGGAATAAACGCAGGCCACGATCTAAATCTCGATAACCTGAATTATTTTTTTAAAAACATTCCGGGTTTGTTGGAAGTTTCGATTGGCCATGCACTGATCAGCGATGCTTTGTATTTTGGTTTGGAAAATACTATCCAACTGTACAAAAGACAACTTCGTGATTAATATTTGAATTAATCTTCTATTTCTCCTTTGCCTGTTTTGAAATTTTTTTCGTTCTTCTCTTCCTGGTCTTGCCATAAGAACCTATGATTATTTTTCCTTTGCGTGATCTTTTGTCGCCTTTGCCCATGTTTTAGTTTTTTAGTTTGCGGGTGTAAAAATAAGTTGAATATGTTAATTGTATAGTAATTCAGTTTAATAAAGGCTCCTTGCTTTAATGGTGTGTTTTACTTTCTTAATCTCGTTCAGAACGCTTGAGGAGGCAGCCTTATCCACATCGAGCACCACATATCCGATTTGATTATTCGTTTGCAGATACTGGCCGAGAATATTGACATTCATTTCAGATAATATGTTATTAATTTGTGACAAAATTCCCGGAACATTTTTATGAATATGAAGCAGGCGATGCGAATTTTGTTGTACGGGTAAACTTAATGCAGGCACTGAAAGGGAGCCGACACTCGAACCCGTTTCGAGAAAACTGATCAGTTTGTTTGCCACATCAATACCTATATTTTCCTGTGCTTCCATGGTGGAACCTCCGATGTGCGGGGTCAATACAACATTTTTCATTCCCTGCAAAGGCGAGCTGAATTGGTCCTTGTTTTTTTGGGGTTCCTGCGGAAACACATCTATGGCAGCGCCTCCTAAATGATTTTGCTCCAAACCATTTTTCAAAGCATTGATATCAATCACATCTCCGCGGCTTAAATTAATCAATACCGCTCCTTTTTTCATTTTGAAAATTTGTGCTTCACTGATCATGTTTTTACTCGAAGGCGAACCCGGAACGTGCAAAGCAACGATATCCGATCTTTTTAAAAGCTCATCCAGGTTTTTTGTCTGCTGTGCATTACCCAGACTTAACTTAGGTTCCACATCATAATAAATGACCTTCATTCCGATGCTTTCAGCGAGAACAGAAACCTGCGAACCGATGTGTCCATATCCTATAATACCCAGCGTTTTCCCTCTCACTTCAAAGCAATCGCTGCTGCCTTTGAGCCAATCACCCTGGTGAGCTGCTTCATTTTTTTCAATTATTCTCCGCATTAAATAAATGCAATGAGCAATTACCAGTTCAGCTACTGACCGCGTGTTTGAAAAAGGAGAATTGAAAATTGCAATTCCATTTTCAATGGCTGCATTCATTTCCACCTGGTTGGTTCCTATACAAAAGCATCCGGCTGCAAGAAGCTTTTCCGCTTTAGTTAAAACAATTGAAGTCAGTTGCGTCTTTGAACGGATGCCCAGCAAATGAACTTTATCAATTTTTTCCAAAAGCTGTTTTTCATCCAAAGAAGAATGGAGCGTTTCCACATCTGTATAACCTGCTTCCGCAAAAAGTTTGGTCGCAGCAGGATGTACCCCTTCAAGCAAAAGAATTTTAATTTTTTCTTTGGGATAAGAAGTCGTGCTCATAATAAAAAGGATGCAAAGCTAAGATTTCGATTCATCAATGGGTTACCCCCTTGCACTTCCTTACTTTTTGCTATTTTTGCCGTCCTTTAAAATAATTCCCATCCACATGTTAAAGAAACTTTTGATTTGTTGTATTTTATTGAACTTATCTATGATAACTCTTACAGAAGCTGAAACTAAACTTATCCCCCTGAAAGATTTTTTCCGTAATCCTGAAAAAGCAAGATACCAGGTATCTCCTGATGGTGCATGGCTTGCTTACATGTCTCCTTACGAAAACCGGATGAACATTTTTGTTCAGAAAATAGGAACCACGGAAGCTAAACGTATTACAAGTGAAACTGCCCGCGACATTGGCGGCTATTTCTGGAAAGGAAACAATCACATCCTTTATATTAAGGATTTCGGGGGCGATGAAAATTTTCATCTTTTCCGCGCTTCCATTGATGGAAAAGAAACGAAAGATTTAACGCCTTATGAAAAAGTCCGTGTTGAAATTGTGGATGATCTTGAAGATTTCGATGATGAAGCCCTCATCGGGATGAATAAACGCAACCCTGAAGTTTTTGATGTGTATCATTTGCAGATTTCTACCGGTAAGCTCGATATGGTTGCTGAAAATCCGGGAAATATTTCTTCATGGCTTACTGATCATAATGGAAAAATTCGTGTGGCCACCACCACCGATGGCACAAACACAAGCATTCTGTATCGCCCTACAGAAGCAGAGGCTTTCAAAACCATTCTTACCACGAGCTACAAAGAAACAGTTACCCCTTTGTTTTTTACTTTCGATAACAAATACATTTATGCTTCTTCCAATTTAGGCCGCGATAAGCAGGCGATCGTTCGTTTCGATATTGAAAAAGGAAAAGAAATGGATGTGATGTTTGAACATCCTGAAGTGGATGTTGACGGATTGCAATATTCTCATAAAAGAAAAGTGCCCACAGTGATTACTTATGAACGCGCAAAACTCGAGCGGGTTTACCTTGATGACCAAACTAAAGCGATCTTTAAACGCCTCGAAAAAGATCTGGGAAAATACCAGGTTCATATTACATCAATGAATAAGAATGAAGATAAGTTTCTTGTTCGCACCTTCAGCGACCGTTCCTTAGGCGCCTATTATTTTTATGATAAAACGAATGATCAATTGACCAAGCTTAATGAAGTAAGCCCGTGGTTAAATGAAAATGATCTTTCTGAAATGACTCCTGTGAGCTATGTGAGCCGCGATGGAGAAACCATACAAGGATACCTCACTTTACCATTGGGCAAGCCCGCAAAAAATCTTCCTGTTGTGATCAATCCTCATGGTGGTCCATGGGCGAGAGACAGCTGGGGATTTAATCCCGAAGTACAGTTTCTTGCTAACAGGGGGTATGCAGTTTTGCAAATGAACTTCCGCGGTTCGACAGGTTACGGCCGCAAGTGGTGGGTAAGCAGCTTTAAAAAATGGGGGCAGGAAATGCAGAATGATATTTCAGATGGCGTGGCATGGCTGATAAAAGAAGGCATCGCTGATCCTAAAAAGGTCGCTATCTATGGCGGGTCTTATGGAGGCTATGCAACACTTGCCGGCATCACGTTCACTCCTGATCTCTATGCCTGCGCAGTTGATTATGTTGGCGTTTCAAACCTGTTCACATTCTTAAAAACCATCCCTCCTTATTGGAAGCCATATCTTGAAATGATGTATGACATGGTGGGCAGTCCTGAGAAAGATTCACTCATGCTGCAGGCATATTCCCCGGTATTCCATGTGGATAAAATCAAGTGCCCTTTATTTATTGCGCAGGGCGCAAAAGACCCGCGTGTGAATAAAGATGAAAGCGACCAGGTGGTGGAAGCGCTGAAGAAGCGAGGCATTAATGTGGAATATATGGTAAAAGATAATGAAGGCCACGGATTTCATAACGAAGAAAACCGTTTTGATTTTTATGGCGCTATGGAAAAATTTCTTGGTAAATATTTGAATTAAGAAATCCGAGGTTGGAAGTAAGAGGTTAGAAATTAGAAATTGGAAATTCCAGGTTCTGATTTCAAACTTTCAGTTTAAAAAAAGATACTAAAACATGAGTAAAAACAGGGTAACTACTCTCGGTCAATTTATTATTGAAAGGCAGGTTGATTTTCCTTATGCTAAAGGAGAGCTTTCAAGATTGCTGCGCGATATCGGAATTGCAGCCAAGATTGTGAACCGTGAAGTGAATAAGGCCGGACTGGTTGATATACTGGGTGACCTGGGTTCTGACAATGTTCATGGTGAACGGCAAAAAAAACTGGATGTGTATGCAAATGAGCAATTCATTTCAGCGCTCAGCCAGGGAGGGGAGTGCTGTGCGGTAGCATCAGAGGAAAACGAAGAAATGGTTCACATTGACAGCGTGGTTTCAAAAAATGCAAAGTATGTGGTGTGCATCGATCCGCTCGATGGCTCCTCTAATATTGATGTAAATGTTTCTATCGGAACAATATTTTCTATTTACAGGCGCACTTCCATTTCCGGGGTAAGCCTTCTTTCTGATTTCATGCAGCGGGGTTCTGAGCAGGTGGCTGCCGGGTATGTTACGTATGGTTCTTCGACCATGCTTGTGTACACCACAGGAAAAGGAGTGAATGGTTTTACGCTCGATCCTTCAATCGGAGAATTTTGCCTCTCACATCCTGACATGAGAATTCCAAAGTCAGGTAATATTTATTCTATCAATGAAGGATATTATGTTCATTTCCCTGACGGTGTGAAACGTTATATAAAATATTGCCAGGAAGAAGACCCTAAAACGAAACGCCCCTACTCTACCCGTTATATCGGTTCGCTGGTTGCAGATTTTCACCGTAACCTGATGAAAGGCGGAATTTTTATTTATCCTTCCACATCTAAATCGCCTAACGGAAAGCTGCGCGTTATTTATGAATGCAACCCGCTGGCATGGATTTGCGAGCAGGCGGGCGGAAAAGCTTCAGATGGCTATAACCGCATCCTTGATTTACAACCTACATCGCTTCACCAGCGCACTCCGCTTTTTATCGGATCAGATGACATGGTAAGTTTGGCAGAAGATTTTATGATGAGGTATTCACCTGTGCATGCATAGCAGGTTCCTGGTTTAAAGTTTATAGTTTCTGGTTTTTCATCATAACCGGTGGTTTTTTAACGACCCTAAAATAGGAATTGGTGTGCATAAGTTATAAATTTTTCTTCGGGCTGTATGCCTTCTGTATACCCCTGACCCCTAAAGGGGAACCCTGTCAACAACTTCTTGCAAAACTCTTACCTGAATCGAATTGTTTTATTTGGTCAGCTCAAAATCTTAAACAATAATATTTCGTTGGTTTCTCCGCCTTAGGCGGATCAGGGGTAATTCCAAACCGAGGCACTACCGAAGAGCACAATAATCATTTTATAATTTTAAAAGTTCATTTATCTGCATACCTTTGGTTAGAAAAGCGAACTTTATGAATGGGGAAGTTCGTTTATTTAAATGTTAGCTGTAACCCTATGGCGACAGTGCTAACATCAAACTGATAGCAAGTAACTATCCAGGTTCAAAAATATATTAATGAAATACGACCTTAATAGCTCTGAATTCTATGCAAAAAATATTACCGAAGCGGTTCGCATTGCTGAGGAATTAAGTAAAAATGGAATTAGTGATTTATTCAGAGGTCAAACAAACAATTGGAGACCTCAACCAAGCCTTTTTAGGTTGGGTATTGATAAGGAAGTCGAATTTAAAAGATTAAACAAGTTCGCTAATTGGATTAGCAATGTTCAAGAACTTACATCATTGCACAACAATAAAGAACAAATCTTAGCTGTAGCTCAACATTATGGAATTGGAACTACATTTTTAGATTTTACAAGAAACCCTAAAGTTGCAGGTTTCTTTGCTACACATAACTACCATTTTGATAAAAATGAAGAAAACCAAGGAGTCATAATATGTCTAAGTAAAAATGTATTTATTGATTCATGGATGGACATTAATGAAAGAGCCCTAAAAAGTGGAAAGGTGTCATTAACAAGACTTATAGAAATAGAAGTAAATAATTTATGGAGAATGCAATCACAAGAAGGTGTATTCTTAGACATAAGAGTAGCACCAGATTTTTTGGAAATGTTTTCATTCTTTAGGTACATTTATTTTACCCACAATTCAACTCAATATAATTTAATTAAAGAGACCACTATTTATCCTCCCAATAAAAGTCATGTTGAGATTTTGATTGACGAATTTTTTGAGCATGAAACAAGACAATTAGGAATCGCAAGAGCGGAAGAATTCTTTGGGAAAGCAATTTATATTAATGACAATAA
>Ga0134123_10000166_pt1 | contig 43314 bp, 28 predicted proteins | sample KB303_FD_96460 | JGI IMG/M metagenome (GOLD analysis project Ga0134123, IMG submission 96460) | Terrestrial soil microbial communities without Nitrogen fertilizer from Kellogg Biological Station, Michigan, USA - KB3-0-3 | ecosystem: Environmental > Terrestrial > Soil > Unclassified ...
GCAATTAAATGCATTAGTAACTGTGACGCTATACGTACCTGCTGTTCCAGGTGTGATGGTTTGTGTGGTAGCTGCATTGCTCCATGAATAAGCTGTATATCCGGCCCCGGCATTTAACGAAGCATTTACTCCCTGGCAAACAGAAAATGTTCCTGTTATCGCTGGTGTGGGTAACGGATTTATAGTCACGTTAGCAGATGTTGATCCCGTGCACCCATTTGCATCGGTAACTGTAACGGTATAAGGACCTGCGGTTCCCGGGGTGATAGTTTGTGTAGTAGCTGACGTACTCCACAAATAGCTTGTAAAGGGTGCACCCGCATTCAACGATGCATTGAGTCCTGAGCACACCGACAAAGTGCCTGTAATTGCCGGAATAGGATTTGGATTAACATTAACGTTCACTGAAGCAGTGGCCGTACATCCTCCCGCCTGCGTAACTGTTACCGTATAGATGGCCGATGTTCCAATAGTTATGGATTGAGTGGTCTGCCCGCTTGACCAGGAATAACTCTGACCCAAGTTGGCCGTGAGTGTTGTGCTGGCTCCGTTGCATAAGCTTGTAACTCCGGAAATATTAGCAGTAGAACCATTAACGGTCACTTGTACCGGGAGTGACGTTGCTGAACATCCCGCGCTTTGCGTAACAGTAACAATATAATTTCCAGCAGTACCCACAGTAATATTTTGTGTGGTTGCACCATTGGACCATAAATAAGATAAACCGGGATTCGCCTGTAAGGTGACGGTGTTTCCTGCACAAAGAGAAGTGGGGCCTAACGGAGTAATAACTGCCGTTGGTGTAACAAACACAAGATGAATTGTAGTAAATGTAAAGCAGCTTCCGACTGATGTCTGCATCTGATAAACTCCGCTGGCACTGATGTTACCCTGGTTAATCACTATGCTTTGAGTAGTGGCACCGGTATTCCAAAGATAATTTGGAGCCGGGTTAACCGAAAGCGTTACGTTTGTCCCTGCACAAGCGTTCACTGTTGAACCGGAAGGATAAGGCACCCCGTTTGCCAAAATTTGCACCGCTCCCAAAGAAGAAAAACTATTTGCGAGGAGGAATACGCCTGAATCAAAAATTCCATCACATACATCGGCTATAGCAAGCTTAATATGATATGTTGCGCATGGTTGTACTGCACTCCCTGCTGTCATAACGGTGGTCAAACCATCATAAGCGGTGGTAATTGAAACAGGGGCCGTATTTTCCCTGAAATACTGGCAATATTCACAAGGTCCCGGAGGTGGAATTCCGTGACCGGCATTTCCATTATTAACATTGTTAATGGTCATGGGTACTGCGGGAAATGTTCCGGGAACAACTGCAATATCTTTTTGTCCCACGATGCCGGGACCACTGATAAAAAATCCAAATACATCATTGCAACTGGTATTAGCATAATCGCTGTATTCATCTGAAGCAAAAATATAATTGAATGCAACTGAATCGGAAGCCACAGAAAAATCAAATTCCAATACACACACATCCTGGGTTTGACCGGTGGTTAATGTATTAAGCTGCGGGTCGGTTGCTAAAAGACCGTTGTCCTGACCCTGACCGCTTTGGGTATTGGGAATAGTTGCAATCGTTGCACTTCCACTTGTTAATAAAATACCACTGGGAAATCCGATGTTACATCCTGCTCCGCAAGAAAACGTACCGCTCGCATTTGCAGATCCCGTATATTGAATATTTGAAACCGTCACCCCGCTTCCTAAAATGGTACTGACTAATGTGGCCGGAGTAACTCCGGGAGTTACTGACAATTGAGCAAAGACACTTGATGAAATTGAAAAAATTATTCCGAATAGTAAGTAGATTTTTTTCATTTCTAGGCTGGTTAATAATTGTTGTTTAATGGTTCTGACAAATATAAGTAAAAAGTTTACATAAAAAAATGATTCATCTCATACTTTTGTATGATTTTTTGAGTTTTTGTTGTAAAATTATAATAAAAAGACGCTTTACCAGGTAAAAAAGTTGCTTAACCCGGCTATTTAAATTGTGAGCGGAAAAAAATAAGATCTGAATTCACACTTTTGGTTTATTTGTCACAAAATCTTTCAGATAGTACGGTTCAAAATAGGCAATATCTTCAAACTTATTTTCAATGAATTTTTTTTCAGATAAAACAACCATTCCACTTGCAGAAAGTCTGACATCTTCTGCAAATATTGCATTTGAATTTGATTTTAAAACGTTTTTGCATTTAGTTATTCCGTTTCCAAAAAAGAAAATTTTATTGTCTTTTAAAACCTCCGAAAAAGAATTTTCATGAATTACTTCTGCTCTTGTTTCTGATATTTCATTCAGCGATTCGTCAAAAATTGCTGTGTACACCTCCATTCTTCTGGCATCCATAAGAGGAATAAAAAGAGCTTTGGATTCCGGATGTTGGCTTGCAATAAAAAAATTGGCCATTGATTGTAATGTGTTAATGGCTATTAAAGGCCGATTTAAAGCATAACACAAACCCTTTGCAGCTGCTGTTCCGATTCGTAATCCGGTATATGAACCGGGTCCTTTGCTGATTGAAATTGCATCAAGCTGAGAAAGTTTTAATGCACTTACGTTCATTACTTCCCCGATAAATTTTGTAAGTGTGCCTGCGTGCGATTTTGGCTCATCATTCTCAGCTATTGACAATAAGAAGCCATCTTTTGCAAGTGCAACCGAACAAACATCAGTAGAAGTCTCAATACATAAAATCAGAGCCAAAATAGAAAATTATGAATATATTGAAGGATGGTTTCTCTGTAAAATACCGGATGCATGATTTAATGCGAAAGCGCTTTATTTCTTATTTCTTTTCCTTTGCAAAAAGTTCTTCTTTGTGAACAACTTTTATTTTATTTCCGTCTTTCAATGTTTTTGAGATTACACTAAAAGGGCCTGTAGCCACCTGGTCGCCTTCTTTAACTCCGTTTATTATCTCAATATACATATTATCCTGAATTCCTGTTTTTACAGAGATCATTTTGGCTTTTTCATCCTGAATTAAAAAAACACATTCGTTCACTTTTTTATTTTCGGATGATTTATCACTTTTCGATCCTGAAGCCTGTTCATCATTACTCTCTTCATCTTCATCACCCGGTCGTTTCATAACTTTTGAAGATTCTTTTAATGTCGTATCACGGGTGGTTACGGCTTGTATCGGAACTGCCACAACGTGTGATGCGCGTTTTGTCTGAATTTCAACAGTCGCTGACATCCCCGGCCGGAAAGGCGAATAAGCCGGATTATCAGCGGGGATTAAATCCTGGTATGACTCATGAAGTATTCTGATTTTCACAGTAAAATTAGTAACCTGATCAGTGCTTTGACCAATAATGTTTGCCGAATTTGCAATTTCGGTTACAATACCTTTGAATTTTCTATCCATATAGGCATCCACATCAATCAGTGCAGTGTCGTTTAAATGAACGCGTACAATGTCATTTTCGCTCACATCAACGCTTACTTCCATTTCGTTCAGATTTGCAATGCGCATAATTTCTGTTCCGGCCATTTGCGAAGTCCCGACCACACGCTCTCCTTTTTCCACACTCAGTTTGGAAATTGTTCCGTCAACAGGAGCAAAAATGGAGGTCTTGTTCAAATTTTCTTTTGCTTCTTTTACGGTTGCATCAGCACTGTTTACACCGAATTCAGCAGCGCGTACATTTTGCTGGGCCGCATCCACCTCGGCCTTTGCAACTTCATACCCGGATTTGATCGATTCAAAATCAGAGGCCGATATAGCCCCCTCATCAAATAATTTTTTATTCCTGTTAAAAGTCAATTCTGCTTTTGTGAATTCTGATTGCGTCTGTATCAATCTCAATTTACTGTTTTCAAGATTTGCTTTTGATGAATTAACGGATGCCACCGTGCGGTCAAGGTTTGAAACATAAATTTCAGGATTGATTTTACAAAGCAGCGTACCTTTTTTTACAACATCTCCCTCTTTTACTTCCATCTCAACGATCTCCCCTGATACATCAGCGCTCATCTTAACTTCCACCTCGGGCTGAACCTTGCCGCTGGCTGAAACGGTTTCAACGATAGTTTGCCGGCTCGCTTTTTCTGCACTTACTTTTGTTGCATCCTCACTGCCGATCCAGCCTTTAGACTTTGCGATCGTGAGTAAGACAATAAGGACAATTAAAGTTATCCCGATATATTTTAATGCCTTCTTATTTTTTGCCATTGATAAATTAATTAATTTGAGTGGTAAAAATTAAAAATTATTTCCTTAATAGACTATTGACTTTCCCTGGTAGAGATCAAGCACTTTTAATCTGAAAATAAAATCATATTTCGCCTGGAGTAAATTAGATTCTGACAGGGTAAGGTTGTTTCTTGCAGTCAGGAAATCAAGAGAAGTAATTAATCCCGCATTAAATTTTTTATCCGTATACTTGAATGACTGGGTCAACGCATCCACACTTTTTTCTGAAGCTTTGTATTTATTAAGCGCTGCAACGGCATCGGCATAGGCCTGCTGAATGCTTTTGTACAATTGGCTCCTGGTGAATTCAGCACTGTATTTTGCATTTTCATAATTCAGTTTTGCCCGTTGAACTGCAGACCGGGAAGATAACCCGTTAAAGATGGGAATGCTCAAATTGACTCCAACCGATTTGTAAAAATTATTATCAAACTGATCTTTTAAAGGTGTTTTCTTGTAAACAAAATTAGAATAGATAGGACTTAATACTGTTTCTCCTCCGCTGGTAATGCTTTGGCTGTCATAATAGCCAATTATGCCTGGTTCGTTAAGAGGTGTCTGGCTTTCGCTTGAATAGCTTGAACTGAGGGAACCAAAAAGTGATACGCGCGGAAAATAGGCGCCTCTTGAAATTGACAATCCTTTTTGAGCGCTCAGCACTTTATATTCAGCACTTTTTATTTCAGGTTTTATTTTTAACGAGGCAGCATAAATTTCGGACACCGGAATATTTAAAATGCTTTGATCCGGAATTTCTGTTTTAGGATTTTCAGTTTTAAAATCTCCGATTGAATCAAGGTTGAGCAATTGCGTCAGGCTGAGATAAGAGGAAACAAGAGAATTTTCGGCTGTTATTTTTGTGTATTCTTCGTTCGCAACTTGCGCTTCGGCATCCAATAAGCTCCCGGCCGGTAATGTGCCGGCTTCCGTTAAAAGTTTTGTGCGGTCTCTTTGTTTTTTCAATGCTTCAAGCCGGTCGTTGGAGGCTTTTAATTGTTCATTGCTGTAAAGAACCTGGAGATAGGCCGCAGCAACATTTAATGAAATATCATCCTTTATTTTTTCAAGATCATATTTGCTGGACATATAATCCAGCTTGCTTTGCCTTAATTGATTTTGCAGTTGAAAACCATTGAATACAGTTACACTTGAATTGATTGAAACATTTCCTGATTGAATGGTGGAAGTGGTAAACTGGTAACTGGTCGGATCCACCGAGCGTCCGCTGTTTGTGGAATAAGACCCGCTTCCGTTAAGTGATGGAAAGAAATTAAAAAAACTCTGCGTTTGATTCGTTTCAGAAACCAGCGAAGAAATTTCACTTTGCTTCACGCTAATGTTATTTTGCAAAGCATAATCCACACATTCTTTCAGCGACCATACCTTTTGCGCGAACGCATTTTGTGCAACCAGGGCAGCACAGGCAATAAAAAAAATTTTTTTCATAAACATTTTCAGAGTAATGGGAGGTGTAAAAGTAGAAGAAAAGTTGGAATTCATTAATTCCAATAAAGAAAAAATTTGGTAGCGGGTCAGTTTGAATTTTTTTTGAGTTTGAATACATTGCGCACACCCCTGACTTACCCCTGTCCGAAATTTTTAAAATGATGGCAGCCCCTGTCCCGTAGGGACTAATGACATTACCCGTTGACGTCTTCAAAGATTTTTAAATTGACCCACTACCAAAAATTTGAATCCGCACTTTCACGTATTAACGTTATGATTAAAATCATTTCATACTTATTTCACAAAGGCGATGCAATTTCACACACTCATTTATCGGTTAAGTATTAATAAATTTCATGTCATTGAATATTATTTGCCATTTGCTGGGTCACAAATGGAGATATAAGGATTATACCAATGCTGTAAAAGCAGACGGCACAAAATACCAATTATCGCAGGTGCGAAAATGCATGCGGTGTGACGAACATGAATATAAGTATGACAAGTGGGTAAAAAAAGAAATGGCCGTTTCGGAAGATATTCAAAAAATGTAATTTTTTTGAAACGTTTTTTTATTTCCCAAAACCTGAAAATTTTATATCCTTTTTTTTGAAATAGGTATTCACCCAAATGCCTGAAGCGCTTCCAACTGAATTTGCTATAAAATCAAACCAGCTGCCGTATCGGTCGGTGAGCCAGTAGTTTTGAATAAGTTCAAGCATCCCGCCATAAATTAAACAGAACAAAAAGATAATAACGATTGCATTTGTTTTCAAAAAAGCGGATTGAGATTGTTTCCTGAATCCGCGAATGAGCAGCAATGTGAGCACTAAAAATAAAAAGGTATGAATTAGTTTATCTGCTGAAAGCAAATCCGTCCACCGGTAATGTGGAATGGCAGACCCGGGAAGCACACAAAGAATGAAAATAAAAATCGCCCAAAGAATTCCGGCAATATTATGACGAAGAAACATCAATCATGTTTTCGCTGTAACGAGCGCTTTATAGTCATTTGCCTTCAGGAGGCTGTTCACTTCTGATGGATCGGAGATTTTAATTTTGATCATCCATCCGTCACCATAAGGATCTTTGTTTATTATTTCTGCATTGCCGTCAAGGCTGGTATTCATTTCCAGCACTTCACCGCTTAATGGCATAAAAAGATCGGAAACTGTTTTTACTGCTTCCACCGTTCCGAAGACAGCTTCCTTATCGAGCGTTTCTCCCACCGTTTCTACTTCCACGTATACGATATCTCCCAGCTCGCTCTGGGCAAAATCAGTAATGCCCACTACTGCATGGTCTCCGTCAATGCGAATCCATTCATGGTCTTTTGTGTAAAGAAGATTGTCAGGTATATTCATAATTTGAAGAATTTTAAATCCGGAAACTAAAATTATTTTTTATTTGTTATTAATTTATATTGCATCCTGTCTTAAAACGGTTCTCATTGTGCAAGGGTAAATTTGAGTATAATTCCAAAAGCCGTTGTGGTGCTCGGAAACGAAGTGGAAATCAGCGGTGTATTCCCGTCTCTTTTGAAATAGGCTTTTACATTGAAACGTTCGCTTACGGCATAGTCAGCGCCTATATCAAAACTATACGATTTCAGCCCCGCTGTAGGCTGGTCAATTTGCTCCTGGAGCTTTCGCAGGATGGTGCTGTTTTTTCTGAAAGAAACATTGGCCGTAAGGTTCAGGTCATTGTTCATGGACTGCTGCTTGCCGGCAATCTTCAATTTGAATTTTGGTTTGAAACGGTAACCTGCTCCTATGGTTATTTCATTTCCTTTTACTTCCGTCAGCTGGATGCCTGCAAAATCAAGAGAAAGGTTCCGGTCTCTTTTGAATTCCACACGCGTGGACAATGTATTTTTATTCACTTTCCATCCTACATCCACTCCTAACAGCGGGCTGAATTCTTCTGTAATTGAAATCTGTCCGAATTCAAATCGCGAAATAAAATTATTTACCTGGTCGCGCGCACCTCCGTCAGGTTTATAAAGCAGGCTTGATGAATACGTGTTTATACTATAAGACGAACGATAGCCATGCGTTAAGCTCACATTCTGAAAAAGTTTTTTTGCAAAAGCTAATTTAGACAGCCCGTCATACGTTATACGCCAGTTAGGCAACGGGGTTGATGGAAAAGGATTGAGGCTGATTTTATCCGGATCCCTTCCTGAGTAAGCGGATAGAAATGCAAACGTTAACACTTGCTGTGATGTAGCCCCATATCCGTCACGATACACCTGGGAAGTGTCGAATCCATTTGACAATATATTTTGCTCTGCAAGCCTCCTGGATATAATCTTTCGATTTTCATTAAATTTATTGAATACAGAAGATGTATAGTCTTTATTATCCTTTGTAAAAGCAGTATTTATTGTCAGCCATGAGATGCTGAAATTTCCTGCATCAAGTGCGCTGAAGGAATTAAATCCCTCTTCACCGGCAGAGGTTTTAAAATAGCGGAAGTACTCTGAATGATTTTGAGCACGGCTGCGTGACGCATTTAATTCGATCCGGAACCCGTTCAGGGGTTCAACGGTGCTTCTCAAAGTAAGATTTCGCGTAAGTGTATTTGTAAATTGATTATTCATGGTGGAGTCCCGCGTGATCCATTTATTATTTGCGGCCCTGTATTTAAACATTGAATCCTGCTGGCCAAAAACAAATCCCCAGCCAGGTGCCGGTCCGCCACTGTAAAGGTCTTGTCCCAGCAATTCGGAAGTCCGGATGTACCCGGGTAACAGAGTTCCTTTGCTTTCTGTATAATTAAGTGAGAAATTTTTTATGCTTAAAACTATTTTTGCAATACCCTTCACCACCGCGCCATATTCTTTTTCTTTTGGCGGCACGGGTGGTTTTTTAACTGCAGCCGTATCTTTAGGAGCATTTTCATCCACCTTGGCCTTGGGAGGTGCTTTGGTTTTGGGCTTTGGGGGGCTCAACAATTTTTTAAACAGCGGAATTTTATTATACAATGTTGAGAAAGTAAGTGTTCCGTTTACCTGTTTGCTGTTCGAGTTTTGAATTGTATTTCCTAAGGCAGGATTAATCCGTGGCCCGCCCGTCAGAGGATCATAGATAAGTGATGAAGCCGTCCAATGATAATCAAAACCATAACGGGTATTCACGCTCACCCAGTCCGTTATGGGCAATTTATTTAAAGGGACATTGTAAGAAAGATTTCCTGAATGATGGTAATCAGTATTTCGTCCTCCCCTCCAGAAATTTGACCACATGGAGTCTCTTTTGGCGGGAGTGTCAAGTTTCCCGGGGGGCTCATCAATGCGTGAAATATTATTTGCATCAAAATCGAGCTTCAACGATTTTGTCAGGTCCCAGGTAAGCGCATACTGCCGCGACATCAAAAAGCGTTTGTCGTATGTTGGCGGAGGCGCATACTGATCGTCATTGATATTTCTGAGTTTTAACTCACCGTAATGCCTGTTTACATCTGTACGGAAGCTGAAATTGGATGGAATAAAATTGATATTAAAATCTTTTATCGGCCGCGCATATTTTGATTTAAATCCCTTTGATTTTGCAAAGGGAGAAAATCCTTTTGCGGTAGAAAAATAATTATAACCGATTGCGGCCAGATAATCCTTCTGTATGTCGTATTCCGTGTTTACGTTTCTCCTGTAAATTTCGCTGTAACCGTAGGTGAAATTAAAATTCTCGATATCATACACATGAGATTTTGTTGCATTACCGGTTTTGTTCTTTTTAACGTTGGTAAAATTATAGCTCTTTCTGCTTGTATAGTCCTGTGTTATTTTTTTCAATTCGTTCCGTTGCGCATTATCAGGAAGATTATTCAGCGCATCATCAAACTTTACATCAGGATCGAGCGGATTGTAATAAGGATTTGCAATTGCTTTTGAATACCCTATATAAAAAGGAATGGAAAGACCGATTTTCTGGGGGAAGAACTTTCCGAGCTCCAATGATGATGCAATGTCATATTGCTCCCTGTTGTCCTGCTGCCGCTCATTTATTTTACTTTCAAGCGGGCCAAAACCATACGTGCTCTTTGCTCCTGAAACAGTTACCATTCCAAGATCTGCCAGCTTAGCCTGCACCCTGGCAGTTGCTGCCCATCCTCCTTTTTCATTGAAATCGGTCATGCGCAATTCGTTCACCCAAATTTCAACGCATTTTGGCTGCGCATCATCATCCGTACTATAAGGATTAATATGATCTGCACTTGGAGCAAACGGATTTTTGATTCCAATCATAATCGACTTTACATTTCCAAGACTCGGATTGCCTACCACGCGAATTAATCTGCCTTTATCATCGATAACAGTGTCAGCGATCGAATATAATGCGGTATTGAAATTAACATCTTTGTCTCTCGCAAGTTTATATTTAACCAGCGTTTCAATATCAATATCCAGCTCATTATCTGTGCGCCAGATTCCTTCTGCATTTGTTGTTCCGGGCGAAGTTAATTTCAATGGGATGTTATATTCATAATAGTTTGCGCTGAAATCGGTTCCGAAACGAACAAAAGCAACAACATCATTATCTCGTGTTTGTGATGAACATGGAACGCAGCTCCCTTCTTCAGCATGGATAAACATTTTTATCTTTTTATAATTGCGCACATCAAACTGGGTGGATTTGTATGCAGCCCGTGATTCGCCATCCGGTATATTGCAGACTTTTAATGCCAGTGATTGCTCATTCAGCTGTTGATTATTGGTTGTGCCAACAGCAATTTCTCTTTCAATACCCGGTGGAATTACATAAGGAATTGGGGAGCGTTTTCCGTTCTCTTCAAGGTTTACAACTGTTACATCAAAGTCGAAGGCGCCCGGGTCTATTGTTATGCTTTGATCCTGTAGTTCGATAGGAAACCCGTATCTTCTCCATTCTCCTCTCAAAAGTTCCAGTTTTCCAAAACGCAATACAACCGGATCGGTCCAATCCTGCAGGTACATTCGAACAAAATTTACAGATTTTAAATTAGCACCGTGATTTATCTGCGTTGCATCCACATCATTAATGGGGATTTTAAACTGGTACCATTTTACAGTTCTGCTAAGGCCATCGGGAGTTGGTGCAGGATTAGATGTAGAATCCACAACATACTTCCAGGACGATGAGGGATGGGTAAAATCTATTTCATATTCATTATAGCTTTCATCAGGATAGGTTTGAAAATCCCTGTTGATGTCTTCGTTATCGGGAAGAGTGGTAGGTCCTGAAACAGAAAAACCTTCCGGAGCATCTGTATTCTGATTGCCTTCGGCACCATTAAATTTTTTATAGCGATCCAAAATCCCCAGTTGCAAATTATCATAATCAGTTCCTCTGAAGAAATGATAATCATCCGATGAAGGGTCAAGATTGGCTGCATCCATCACGGCACCGGCTGCATTATATGCCGCCAGCCTCGATAAAAAAGACTGATCAAAAAATGTACGCTCATCGGCAGATGATAAACCATCTAATCCTATATCCTGGTATTTTCTTGCATCTGCAGGGTCATTATCAAAAGCGTTAAGGATATAATCTGTTTTAGGAACGCGTCCCCAGGTGGTTGTATCAACGGGATATGTTTTATAAGGAGTGGGCATTCCGTTTTCAAAAAACTGCTGGCCATCACTCATAATATCCTCTGAAATATTTCCAAGATCAAAGTATAATTTTCCGCCATTTGTATTTAAGCTCTCGGCATTTTTGGGATCCATCAGCCAGAACTGGATAAATTGCACATTCGATGCTTCGAAATCGCTGGTTTCAATTCTCCGCATAATTCCGCCCCATCGTGATTCAGGACTCAGTAATTCACCGGTAGTATTATTAATACCGGCTGAAACGCCTGGTGAGCCTTCAACATCATAGTTATAAGGTCCCCGTTCCTTAGGATAAAATGCTAAGTTGAGAACTGATAATTCTGTTTGTACATTATTAGGATTTTCTTTGTTGGGAAAAATTTCATTTTCAAGAACTGCCCTCACGTTATTGTTTGAAAGATCGGCATTGGTAATATTGGAAGGCAGCAGGCTGGCATTGCCCCTGTAAAAAACAGAAGGGTCAATAGTATACCATGCAAGCCTGGCACGATTAAAGCCATATTTCAAGCTGTCAATAAACTGCCCCTGTGTTTCAGGAAATTTACTGGCTGGCTGCCCCTGCGGAGTACTTGCTAAAAACCAGGTACCCGCATTGCGAATATCAATCGTTGACTGGCTGCCTTCGAAATCATCAATGTACGCATTGCCCGACTTGCCGATTGCACTCGAATGCCCGGGGATCAATTGTGCAAATTCTCCGGAAACAGTAACATTTGATTTTTCTTTTGTCGCAAGGAATGGAAGTTTGTCAATCCATTTAGTAATAAACCGTGAATCGGTTCTGTATGTTCCGTCAACTCCCCAGATAGTGTTTGAAATGGGTTCATCACCTATATTTATTTTTTGAGTGATGGGGCGCTCATTCAAATGCAGGTACGTTCCTCCAATTGTAAAATCTTTTGAGATGGCATAATCAAATCTTGCCCCCAATAATGTTTTGGATTGTATGCTGAACAATGATTGACTTTCCACCGAAACCTGAATGGGAGTATTTGAGGCAAGAATTCCTGCATTGATGATTTTAACCCGGCCTAAATTATAGTCAACCGTAAAGTCAGTGTTCTCTGTAAGCGGAACTCCTCCGGCAGTAACAGTTACAGAACCCTGTGGAATATTAATTGCATTAAGTGATATTTCTGCACCGCTTGCACTTTGATAGCTCCCTGAAATGCTGAATTTATTTTTTATTGCAAACTGCTGTGCAATCGTGAGGGTGGAATCATATAATTCCTGGTAAACATATTTAGTGGCAGGGCCCGTCTGGGACTGGTCATTAAACTTTGATCTGAGATAGCTTCCGAACGGTTCTCTTTCCGGAAAAATTATTCTTCCATTTTGCGTATTAATCGTGATCCCCTCCACAAAATCAAATACCCCGTCACCTCCCGCATCACCATTAGAATTCAGTGTATCAAGGCCAAAAATTTTGATCAGCGGATTCCCGTTTATATAAGGTTCTGTTGCCCCGGCTGAAATATATCTTTTCTTCTTCCCGCCATCTGCATCATCAGCATACATCACATCCAGCTTGAAATTTTCTTTTTGAATCTGGTACCCGTTGAGCGAATAAATATTTTTCATCATCAGGTCCCAGGTCGGCAATTCAGGAGTTTGGGTAATACTTCTGAGCAGTTTTAATATCAGCGTATTGGGCGGCTCAACTCCCGAAGTGCTCAATTCACCAACTCGGTAAACGGTATTTCCGATAGTGTATTCAAAAGCTACTGCAATGGCTTCATCGGGATTTAAGGCTGAATTCAAAGAAATATACCCCAGCCGCGCATTAAAAGTATAATCAGTGGATTCCAGTTTTTTTGCATTCCTGATTACCACATAATCCTGCTGCGAGGTAAAATTTGTCGGTGCAACGCCTAATGCGCTTAAGATGGAAGCTGCATTATCACCGCTCCTTATTCCTTTATAAACAGTGGTCATCTGCCTGTAAAGACTATTGGATAAACTATCTGAAGGATATACAGATGTGCCCTGTGAAATGAAATTAAGTGAGAAGAAATTATATTCTCCCAAATCCATAAATGCAACAACATCACGGTTGGCTTCCGAGGCAGCAGTCCTGTTGGTTTTCCAAACTTCAATTTTGGTAATGTTAACAGGAGAATTTATTACCGGAAGATTTTTCAGCGCATTGTCATAATTGTTTTTGAAATATTGTGCAAGGAAAAAGTGTTTGTTTGCCTCATACTGATCAGCCAGTATTTCATAATTTGTAATCTGGCCGCCTCCCGGGGGAACATTGATGGTTGAACGCTGTCCTTTCTGTTGTGAAAAAACCGTTGTCACATTCATTCTTCCAAATTTCAAAGCCGTTTTAATCCCGAAAAGCGTTTGCGTTCCCTGGATCAATGAACCGGTAAGCGGAAGCGTAATATTACCTGCTTCTATTTTCTGAATGATCTCGTCTTCTTTGCCGGTATATTCAAGCTTCATTTTATTTTCGAAATCGAAACCGGCTTCGGTATTGTAATTTACGCCAAGCTTCATTTTCTCACCGATATTACCGATCACATTCATCTGAATTTGCTCATTGAATTCAAAAGATGTATTGGTACGCTGTTTTACGGGAACAGCAGGATTTTCATTATGCTGGATTTTAAGGCCGAAATCAAGGCTGGCAGAACCCTGCGGGCGTATATCAATGGTGTTGCCTCCGAAGATCCGGTCAAAAACATCGCTGCCTATATATATTTTCGGATTAAATCCTTTTCGCTGAAGAATATCATTTTCGCTGCTGCGCTGCTGCCAGTATTTTTTGGTTGAATTTCTGAACTGCGCTTCTTTGAATTCTTCAAAAGTCATATATGAAGGGTCCCGGTAAAAAAGATCCCCCATCTTTTCATTGATATCATATTGTTTTTCGTCAGGGTTATATTCAATGGTAGTTTTAATATTTTCGGGATCGCTTAAATATAAAGGACTGTTATTATACTGGCTTGAATAGGGATCAGAGTAACGGTCGGGAAAAGGATAATGCAGTGAATCCGTGATGGGCGTATCAACCGGGATGGGAATGGTTCGCGTCCCTGAAAGGTCGCTGTACCCGCTGAACTTTGCAGGATTGGTTCCCCATACCATGCTCAAAACGGGAACGACCAAAAGGGTAACCAGGGCAAATTGTACAACTTTCTTTAACTGCACTTCGGGGTTCTTAATTTAAAATGTACCATGTACGATGTACAACGTACAATTAACGATTTGTAATGATTGGTTTTTCTTTTTGCAAAGTCGGCTAAAATAAAACAAAAATTTGATATGAATACGGGCGGTTGTGAATGGCATTTCACCGTTTCACATTCTTTTAATTTAAAGATTTACCAATGCCGATTTAATTAAATCTTCCACGCTCAGATCTGTTCCTTTCGATTTTATCGCATGGTCCAATGATTTCTCAGCGGCATTTTTTGCAAATCCTAAAGTTAACAAAGCACTTAACGCTTCATCGCGGTTTGTATTGTGAATTACGGAAATCATTTTGACATTGACATCGGTTTTTGCCAGCTTGTCTTTGAGATCAATAATAATACGCTGCGCTGATTTGGAACCGATGCCTTTTATATTCTGCAGCACGGGAGCATTTCCGGTTACAATTGCCTGCGCAATTTCAACCGGGGTTAACGAAGAGAGCATCATTCGCGCAGTTGCCGCACCCACGCCTGATACGCTGATAAGATTACGAAACATTTTACGCTCGTCTTCATCGGCAAAACCGTACAGCGTATGTGCATCTTCTTTGATGGCAAGGTGCGTGAATATTTTGCAATTGCTCCCTTCCTGTATTTTACTATATGTGTTCAATGAAATGTTTACCTGGTAACCGATGCCCGCACATTCCAATACAATATGCGTGGCGGTTTTTGAAATTATTTTTCCTGAGATGAAATCGTACATTAAGAGAATGGATGATTTTTAATTTATGGAATGAGAAGATGACGAGCTGCAAAAATACTTAATTCAACTCATGCAGGTGAAAAGAAAAGTGAGAAGGGCACGATAAATTAAAAATTCAACGCATTAAAAAATTCCAGGCAAAAATTATTTTTTTAAAAGTTGACTACTCAAAAATTGTTTGTTAATTCAGCTCGAATTAATAAATATTATTAAAACTTACTTCCCTGAAAAAAAAATTTCAGACAGAAAAATTTGAAAAGAATTTGATTTATTTAATTGCCAGGTTGGGAAAACGTGCGTTGTGTTCCCAGCAATAGACAAGATTATTAAGGAGATTGCGCATCCAGTTGGAGCCGCGGTTAATAAGTTCCTTGCCGGTAGCCTGCAAGCGGACACGGAATTTAAACCGGTCCAGGTCAATGTTGGGTTGCTCTAAATCCGGATCAATAAGAACTTCTCCGTCAAAATCAACCACTAAATTGTGGTCAGTTGTGGAGGCATCGCATTGGCTGAGGAGCTTGTTCAGCTCCTGGAGAGAGGGATTGATAAATAAATTCATAAAAGAATTGTTTAAAAGATGTGAGTATTAAAAACTGTTTTAAAAATACATACGGAAAAATTGTGCCAGAAGATTTCAGCTGCCAATAAATCCCGGATCTAAAACAAAAAGGTTACATGTGTGGATATTCGTACTCACTGAAAACCTTTGACAGGAGCAAGTCCCGACCTCAGGTATTCGAAACATGAATTAAACAATTATCATTCTCTGTGAAACCCGGAAACTCTGTGTTGAAAATTTTTAACACAGAGATACGGAGAAAAAGAGTTACACAGAGAAAATAAGGGTTCGAAAACTTAAAGTAAACAACCAGCGATCGAGGTGCAGGGAACAAAAAAAGGCTGATCGTTTTTTCAACCAGCCTTTTTTCTTTATTTGTGAGGAATTAATTGATAATCATTTTTCCTTTGTACGATTCACTTTGGGTTGTATTTATCAATTCATAAAAATAAATCCCTGCCTTCAGATTTTCTTTTTCGATAAGCACATTGCCGGAAAAAATATTCTGAATACTTTTCAATTCCCGTCCTGTAATATCCAACACTCTCAGAGTAAAATTATTTTTCTGAGGGTTATCAAAAATTAATGTTGCAGATTGGCTGAACGGATTCGGGTAGAGTTTAACATTATCAACAGGGGCCATTTCATTTATTCCCACTGACATTACACACAATGAATCAGAAGTAACATAGCAGCCACCGGGATCCTGTACAGTTACGGCATAACAACCATATTGTAAAAAATTAATGTCCGGCAAAGTTGCTCCCGGAACCGGGTTTCCATCCAGGGTCCAGCTATAAGAGTAATTAGGAGTATTAACGGATGATGAAATAATATTATTAGCAAACGTTAATACCGGATTCGGAATGGATGTATTGTCAACAATAAAAGTAACGGGAGAGGAAACTACAGGGTAACTGGTGTTTGTGCCATCAATCGTAACCTGGAATGTTCCGGCTGTATTTACGGAGATTGATTGGGTGGTTTCCCCTGTATTCCACAGATAGGAAAATCCGGCCGGAGCGGAAAGCGAAACTGAACTTCCCTGGCAGATATGAACCGTGTTTCCCGTAAGGCGGTTACCGCCTGCAAACAATGCAGGAGGTGCAGGTGCAAGAAAGCTGCCTGCTTCGAGAAATACACCGGTGTCAAAAATACCGTCACACACATCGGCAACGGCAAGCTTTAAATGATAGACCTGCCCGGGCTGAATACTGGTTGCCCTGGCGGTGAGAATGGTTGTCAATCCATCATACGCGGTCGTATACATTACCGGTGCAGTATTTTCCCTGAAATATTGACAATACTCACATGGTCCCGGGGGTGGAACCCCGTGACCAGAAATACCATTATTAACATTATTAATCGTCATTGGCACCGGAGGGCTTGTCCCCGGAACAACTGCAATATCTTCATACCCCGTGATTCCAGGACCGCTTATAAAAAATCCGAACACATCATTACAACTGGTGTTCACATAGTCACTGTATTCATCCGAAGCAAAAATATAGTTGAACTCAATAGTGTCAGATACTGCAACAAAGTCAAATTCAAGAATCGCTACATCCTGAGTCAGTCCTGTGGTTAAAGTATTAAGTTGCGGATCAGTTGTTGCGAGTCCGTTGTCTGCACCCTGTCCGCTTTGAGTATTTGCTAAAGCAGCAATTGCGGCCTGACCGCTTGTAAGCAGAATTCCTCCGCTGATTCCAAGATTACAGGCACCCGGACACTGAAACGTTCCGCTGGCACGTTGCACTCCTGTATAAGTAATATTTGAAACAGCAATTCCGCCTGCGGTGATTGCATTCACCAATCCGGCCGGTGTAACAGTAGTGTCAACAGTTAACTGTGCAAATATGTTTTTGAATCCAATAAATAAAATGATAAGGGAAAGTAGAATTTTTTTCATGTGATTTTTTATGATCAGCAAGTATATGAAAAATATTTATTATCGCCTCAAAAATCTTTCAGCTGCAACATATAGCCATACTTCCATGCAGGGTTATTTTGCACACGGCAATATTTATTTCCGTTTAACCCGTTCTGCGGGGCAAAAGTATTGTTGCTGTCCGTTGAATTCTCGTGCAGATCTATTTCTATAAAATATAACCGCTTGTCTTTTCGCGAGGGGGACGTTTCATTAAAAGTATTGCTGATAAAAGTGCAGCTCATAAATCTTCCGAGGAAACCGCGCGTGGGAGTATCAGGAAAAGGCGGAATTATTTTCAGGAGATCGTCCACATAAAATTTCCAGTTGCAATGGTTAAAAACCCTTTCTGTATTTCCACTGTCATTTTCAACAGTGGTAATTGCAAAAGTTTTATGGATTTCAAAATTACAATAATTGAATTCGTAAAAATGATCATCCGGTGGCCCTGCTCCGAAATCAACAAGGTAGCCTCCCCACGCAGAAAGCGTATCCCTCGGACCTCGTCTCCAGTCTGTTATTGTACAATGATTAAATTTCATGCGGTCAGTGGAGTCTATCCCGGCAACGTGTGTAAATCTTCCCCTGATAATGCAATTATTGAAAGCTGTGCGGATCATTCTTTTTGTCCAAATGCTCCACGAATCCCTATGAGAAGCTGAAAATTCACAGTCATTAAAAGTAATGTCAGCCACATAAGGATAATGGTTATCCGAAATCAATCCGCAAAAACGGTTATCCAGGAATTTACAATTTGTAAAGCTGATATTAGCGCAGGTCCCCCATGATTCAGGCTCAATATCAACACCTGCTCCCGGGTTGCTGTAAAAAACAGTTCCTGTTTTTGAAAAATTACCGTTTACAACTTTTATATTGGTGCCGGCAGTAAAGCTGATACCCTGCCTTGAATTTTTTGAGCAGCTGATATTTTCAAGACATATACTGTCCGGGTTACCATCAGCATAGCAGAACATGATTCCATCACGTCCGAAATTGTCACACGAAACATTTTGTATGGTGATATTTTTAGAGCCGAAAATATCAATTCCATCATGACCGATTTCATAGCCGTTACATTCACCATACCTGCCGCCAAGATTCATGTGTGAATTATTACCATCCAGCAAAAGCTGTTGAATGATTATGCACGAAGAATTTCTCATGCTCAGAAAAGTTCCGAGCGTGGCAAAGTGGCGTGGATCCTTTGTTGTGCTGCAGAGGGTGTTTGAAGGGACATAAGTAACGGGTTGCAGCTCTGCATTAAATCCGCCAAAAGGCAACCCGCTTTTATATTTTATTATGGTGTTCCGGTCACCTGAAATAATTATATTTTTTGCTTTCTGCAGATCAAAAAGAGTGATCCCTTCAAGTGTATTTCCCATTTTATTAACAAAGCTTTGACCGGGATTAAGCGGATTGGCGAATTTCTGCCCGGGCGAAACCTGCAACCCTACCAGGTAAGTCCCGTTGGGAATGAATAGCTTTAACACAAATGAATCACTGCAATTTTTGTTAAGCCAGTCAGAAGCCGCGAGGAATGAAAATGAATCATCCTGTTTATTATTCCCTTTTGCGCCAAAATCTGTTTTAATATTTTTTGTAATAATTGGCAATGAAGGTTTGCAGCCGCAATTATTTTCATTTCCCGTTAATTGATCCCCTGAAATTTCAGAGATGAAAGCATCCATCAGCAGGGATAAACAGGCAAGAAGCGGAATAGTTCCAAGGAAATTTTTTTTCATAAACCGGTGGGCTAAATTAATTGTTTATTAGTGATAAACAATGTCGGGGACCAATAGACAACTACTCTGCCTGACTATCTTTGCTTCACAAAATAAAAAAATCAAAGAGAGATGAACACACTCGTAAAACAATTTAACGATTACAGGCAACGGATGAATGAAAAAATTCTTGCAGCTGATAATAAAGTTATCAAACGCCTGTACAACCTGGATACCAACACTTACATGGATGGCGCGCTTTCAGTAAAAACCAAAGAAATGATGGGGCTCGTTGCTTCCCTTGTTTTGCGCTGCGATGATTGCGTAAAATATCATCTTGGAAAGTGCAAAGAAAACAACGTTACCACAGAGGAACTTTTTGAGCTTTTTGCCGTTAGTAATATTGCAGGTGGCACAATTGTTATCCCTCATACCCGCAGGGCGGTTGAATACTGGGAAGCATTGGAAGAATAAAAAACTAATTATTGGAAATTTATACCCCGAAAATTGAACTTACATCGAAAGGTTGAAGCTGTACCGCGTACTTTAAACGCTGTACATCTTTTTTTTCTTTTGTTTTTTGCAACGTTAATTTTTTCGTCCCAAAGCCAGGCGCAAACCTGGAGCATTTCAGGAAAAGTTATTGACGCTTTAACACGCGAACCGGTTGATTACGCATATATAACGGCAGAAGGAGATGCAACTTTTGCGCTTTCGGATATTGACGGAAATTACACCATCAATATTACCAGCGCTGCAACGGCTATTGTTGTTTTAGCTGACGGGTATACAAAACTTACAATACCTGTAAAAAATATTACAAACCTGAAATTAAATATTGAGCTGACTGCAAATGCGTCAGTGCTGGCTACAGAGGCACGCAATGAAGGTGAGCGCCCTGTTGAACGCCTGGTAGAAAAAATAATTGAGAACCGGGAAAAGAATGATCCTCAAAACAACGATTATTTCAGCTATCGCACCTATGAAAAAATAGAATTTGACCTCGCAAATGTTTCCGAAAAAATCAAAGAAAAAAGGATGATGAAACCGTTTGCATTTATATTCGACAACATGGATTCAGTTACCACAAACGGAAAACCATTCCTGCCATTCTTTTTTACTGAAACCCTTTCTGATGTGCACCATAAATCAAAACTAAAACAAAAACGCGAGATCGTAATTGCAAGCAAAACGGCAGGCATTGAAAATTTAACATTGATTCAATTGTTAAAAGACATTTATCGTGATATTACCATTTATGATAATTATATAAACGTCTTTGGCAAAAGCTTTATCAGCCCGGTTTCTGCTGAGGGACTCAAGCATTATTATTATACCATAAAAGACACTTCCATTATAGATGGAAGAACCTGTTATAAAATAATTTTTTCAGCAAAGCATAAATTCGACCTGACATTTAGCGGGGAGATTTGGTTTCATGACACCACGTTTGCAGTGCAGCGAATCACCATGTATCTCGGCAAAAGCGCCATGATAAATTTTGTGGATGATTTTAAATATGTAAAAGTTTTTAAAAATGTTACGGATAATAAATGGGTTCCCGATCGCGAACAGTTGGTAGTTCAATTTTCGACCCGTGAAAAAGGAATGAGCATCATTGGCAGAAAATCTCAATACTATGATGACTCCAAAATAAATCAGCCACCGGCAGATTCTGTTTTCAAAATAACTTCCACCATACGATTTGATCCGGACGCGTATGATCAGACAAACAGGTACTGGCGGGATCACAGGCTGGAAAAATTAACCGATCGTGAAAAAGATATTTACGATTTGGTTGACACGTTGAAAAAACTTCCTGCATTTCAGATATATGTTGGTTCAGTGGTGGTTGCACTGACAGGTTACGTGCCGTACGGTAAAATTGATTATGGACCTTATTATAATCTGGTAAGCAGCAATACTGTGGAAGGATTGCGGTTTCGATTTGGCGGAAGAACAAATGATAAGTTCAGCACCCATTTGCAACTTGAAGGATACGGAGCGTACGGCACGTCAGACGGAGTATTCAAATACATGGGCGGAATCCGTTATGCAATAAAACGAAAACCATATAAAGCAATCGGGTTCCAGTACAAAAATGATGTGGTACAGCCCGGTTTGTACGAAGGTTATTTTAAAGATGAAGGGTGGATCGTTATTTTATTTAAGCGCAATCCCAGTGACAAATTGTGCAAAGTAGTATCGCAAAAATTTTATTTCGATGCTGCTTACCGCTTCGGGCTGTCATTCCGCCTGCAATATCTCAAAAACCATTATACACCTCTCGGCAATATTGATTTTACATATTATGCCAATGACAGCAGAACAGAAATAAAAAATGATCTGCATGTTTCAGAATTCTGGCTGAGCGCAAGATATTCCTACGGAGAAAAATTTATTGAAAAAAAATATAAGAGGTATTCCCTCGGTTCCGACAATCCTGTTTTCCAGTTAAGCTACATCAAAGGATTGAAAAATTTTATGGATGGCGAATTCAACTATACCAAAATTGCCGCAAGAATAACTGACAAGCTTAAAGTATTTCCTTACGGCCATTTGCATTATGCAATTGAAGCGGGAAAAGTTTTTGGAAATGTCCCTTACCCGTTGCTGTATGTGCATCGCGGAAATGAATCGGGTTTGTTTGATTACACCGCATTTAACCTGATGAACCATTATGAATTTGTTTCTGACAGGTATGCAAGCGCAGCTGTTGAACATCATTTTGATGGTTTTGCATTGCGCAGGGTTCCATTGATAAGAAAATTAGACTGGCGCGAAATTGTTTCAGCAAGAATTTTATTCGGGCATCTTTCGCAGGTAAACAAACAGATTTTATACGATCCGGCAGCGGTATCAAATATCAGTACCACTCCATATGTTGAAGCGGGTGTCGGGCTTGAAAACATTTTAAAGCTGATCCGGATCGATGCGCTCTGGCGCTTAACGTACCTTGATAATTATGAAGCATCAAGATTTGGTGTGCGCCTGAGCCTGCAATTATTATTCTGAGCAACCTCAGGTTTGTGTAAAATTATTTTATACTATTTTCGTTCCCGATACTTGGCCAGTAATCAGTGATCAGATCAGTTGGACGAGGCATGAAGTAAAAAAACAATAAAAACAATTTAATGCCGAAGGCATCCCTTTGGGATTATTCAGCAAACCCAATTCAAATCGTAAATTTTAAAACAGTACATCGAACATCCTCATGCGTCTTCGTTCAGAAAATTTAGTTAAGATTTATAAAAAGCGAACAGTGGTTGATCATGTTTCAGTGCACGTGGACCGCGGGGAAATTGTCGGCCTTCTCGGACCGAACGGTGCCGGAAAGACCACAACTTTTTATATGATTGTCGGATTGATCCGTCCTGTGGAGGGAAAAATTTTTTTGGATGAAACGGATATTACCAGGGTGCCGATGTATAAACGCGCGCAAAGAGGGATTGGATACCTGGCACAGGAAGCTTCTGTATTCAGAAAGTTAAGCGTTGAAGATAATATTAAAGCGGTCCTTGAAATGTCAAAACGAACGGGAGATGCTATGAATGGCGGAATAAAATTTTCACAGGATGAACAGCAATCAAAGCTCGAAGCGTTGCTGGATGAGTTCGGATTGCAAAAAGTAAGAAAAAACCGCGGTGACCTTTTATCAGGAGGGGAACGTAGGAGAACCGAAATAGCACGCGCGCTTGCTGTAGACCCGAAATTTATTTTGCTCGATGAACCTTTTGCAGGAGTTGATCCGATTGCGGTAGAAGATATCCAGGCCATTGTAAAAAAACTGAAAGAAAAAAATATCGGCATCCTGATCACCGATCACAACGTGCATGAAACATTAAGCATTGCCGACCGCGCTTATCTTCTGCACGAAGGAAAAATTTTGAAAGCCGGAACGGCCCGCGAATTGTCGGAAGATGAGCAGGTGAGAAGAATTTATCTCGGGCAGAATTTTGAACTGAGAGATTGATATTGACAAGGCTTGATTTGAAATTTACATTGTGCGATGCTCCCTGGGGAATTAAAGGGTGAGCAAAGGCAAATGGAGATGTATTTAATTCAGCGAAAATTTCACGGGCAAATTAAATTGTACACGCACCGGGTTTCCTTTTTTCTTTCCGGGTTGCCATGGTGGCATTTCTTTAACAACACGTAACGCTTCTTTATTATATTCTTCACCGATTCCGCGAAGGATAGATGCATGTTTTACTAAACCATCCCTCTCAATAATAAATTTAACATACACCGTACCTGAAATTTTTTTTCCGTCCGGGTAATGGATATTTTTCGTGAGGTATTTGTATAAACCTTCCATGCCTCCGTTAAACTCTGGCATCTGATCGGTAACAAAATAGATGCTGTCCCTGTACATCACTTTTCCGCTGTTCAGTTTCATGGTAATTGCCTGGTAATCTCCTACAGTTTTAACAGGGCGGTTTAAAGAATCGTAACTTACAGTATCAATAACTCCGCATCCTGACATAAACTTATTTAATGCAACTGAATCACCTGCCCAGGCCTCTCTTGAACATATGGCACAGTATCCTTCATCCTGGGCTGAAAGATTGACACTTGGTAAAAAGGAGAATCCTCCCAGCACCACAATTTTAAAATAGAGAGAATAAAGATCTGATGTTTTCATAGTTAAGCAATTATAAATTTTTGCAAAACAAACAATATTTATATACATTTTCATCAACGCATCAAAAACACTGTTCCTTTTTTTTCTTTCATTTCACTATTATCAACTGAATAAGTTGTAACCCAAAAATAAACTCCTGCCTGGCATTTTGATTTTTTGAAAGTGCCGTTCCAGCTGTTTTTAATAGATGTAGTTTCAAAAACAACACCTCCCCACCGGTTATAAATATTCATTGCAAAATCAGTAACTGTTATCGCTTCTGCCTTAAAAACATCATTCAACCCGTCCCCATTCGGAGAAAATGCATTCGGTACAACAATATCGTGAAGGCAATCTTCAATGATCACCAGCGTATCTGTAGCGGTGCATCCGGCATTGTTTGTAACTTCTACTGAAAAAACTCCCGGTTGTGTTACATAATAAACAGAATCACCTGATTGATCCTGCCAATAGTATTTTGCGAAATTTCCCGGAGACAATACAAATCCATTTCCGCAAATAGTTGTATCGCTGCCAAGATTTATTGAAAATGATCCTGTGCTGTCAATAAGTATGTTTTCAGATTTTGCACACCCTTTTGAATCAGTAACAGTAACCATGTATGAACCTGTACTTAAATTATTAATTGCCGGAGAAGTATTTCCCGATGGATTCCATAAAAATGCATATGGAGGAGTTCCGCTTTGAACAGAAACCGAAGCTGCACCCACGTGCCTTTCACAGGTATCAGGATAAGAAACTGAAGTGAATGAAACAGCGGGTGTACTTCCAATGGTGAATGAAACAACTTTGCTGCAACCGGCAGCATCGGTAATTGTAACTGTATAATTTCCTGATGCTAATCCCGAAGCTGAATTAGTGCTGCTTACGTTAGGATTCCACAAAAAAGAATAAGCGGGCAATCCTCCATTCACGGCCAGCGATGCAGATCCGTCATGAATTGTGCAACCGGAAGGATGCAATGTCTGCGCAACTGTTATGGCAGCAGATGCATTTTTAATTGTAATATCATCGAAAGCAAACCCGTCATAACTATTGCAGGTGGTTCCCGCACCGAAGATGAACCTGAATTTCACATTCGCTGCACCTGCAAGATACGGCATCGTATGCTTTGCAACCAGCCAGGCCCCGCTTCCGCCTCCACCGACACAACTTCCGCCAGATGGCTGAATCGTGCCGCACCACCCATTTTTCACTGTAGTGAGAGTTGAAAGATTATTTACGGATGGGTAATTATACCAATTTTGATTCAGGCAATCAACGGCATCACCATAAGCTCCTACATTATCCCATGTTATGCCACCATCGGTTGAATACTGAAGATTTGCCCCGTCATAGGTATTTTCCGAATCCCAAAAAACTTTTAAAGTGACAAATGGATTTGTGAGCGTGCTGAAATTAAAACACGGACTTTCTAAAAAAGAACGTTCGCTGAAATTATAAAATGAACCGGTAGTTCCTCCTGTGATCCAGCATTTATTGCCGCTTGCTGCACCGCTGATCAGAGGTTTTGAAGGGCTGCCCCATGCCCAGTCATTATTTGCTCCGCCTGAAATCCAACCCCCGTTTGTTGTTTCGAAATCTTCGTGATAAGGAAAAGCCGAAATGGTCGTCACACACTGGGCACGTAGTGGCGTGCAGGGGCAATTAATGAAAAATGCATTCAGCATTAACCAATAAAATCTTCTCATTATAAGATATAAACGAAACCGTGGCATGGAAATCTATTACAAAAAAATAGAAAATTTTTCAAACAACAGCAACAGGAAGGAAAGAATATCTTCGAGTAAAGATTACTTTTCAAACTGAAAACATAAATAACAAATGTTTTTCCCTTCTTTACGAAACATTTTTTCATAGGTGGTTTGAATAGAAAGAATGTTATTGTCAGCAGATGAATTGTACAGATCAGGCGTGGAAAACAACAATTTGCCATTTTCATTTTTCAATACTTCAAGCGTAAAATCAAAAAGCTCTTTGCTGTCCGTTTTCACATGGAGGTTTCCATTTTTGGAAAACATTCTTTTATATTTATCGAGGAAATGGGGAGAGGACAACCGTTTGTTTTCCTTGCTTTCGCGTGGTTGCGGATCAGGAAATGTGAGCCAGATTTCGGACACTTCATTTTCCGCAAAAAATTTTTCGATCAATTCAATCCGTATTCGCAAAAAAGCCGCATTGGGAATTTTATTTTCGTTTGCAGTTTTTGCCCCTCTCCACAAGCGCGCACCTTTTATATCTATCCCGATAAAATTTTTATCCGGGTATTCTTTCGCCATTCCAATAGTGTACTCTCCTCTTCCGCAACCCAATTCAAGCACTACCGGGTGATCATTTAAAAAAACTTTTTCATTCCACATTCCCTTTAATTCATGATCCGGTGAATGGAAATCAATTTTCGGCTGAAAAACATTTTCGAATGTTTTTATTTCCTCAAAACGTTTCAGCTTATTTTTTCCCATAAATAATTTCAGCGAATTACGAATAAAAATACGAATTTACGAATGCGTGTGAAGTAACTTTGAACTTTGAACTTTGAAGCTATTCGTATATTCGTAAAAATTCGTAATTCGTTGGGATCAACAAGTAAAAAAATTTTAATTGCCCCGCTCAACTGGGGGCTTGGCCATGCCACCCGCTGCATTCCGATTATATTGGAATTTCACCGGCAGGGCGCTGAAATTTTTATTGCCTCTGACGGCCGGTCACTTGAGCTCTTAAAAAAAGAATTTCCACAATTAAAATGTTTTGAAATGAAAGGATATGAAGTAAAATATCCTGAGCAGGGGCCGATGGTTTTGCAAATGATTTTACAGGCATCAAAAATCATGTCTGCTATTAGAAAAGAGCATGCCGGGCTTGAAAAAATTGTTGAAGAAAATAATATTGATATTGTTTTTTCAGATAACCGTTATGGATGCTGGTCTGAAAAAGCGTATTCTGTTTTTATGACGCACCAGTTAAATATACAGACGCCTTTTGCCTTTAAATGGGCTGAGCCATTGATTTCTCTTAAGAATAAAAAATATATTTCAGCATACGATGAATGCTGGGTTCCTGATTTTGAAGATGCGGAAAATCTTTCAGGAATTCTTTCACACCCTCGTAAGCACGATAATATTAAATACATCGGGCCTTTATCACGCTTTGTTTTTTCAGAAGACAAAAATTCGTCACAGGAAAAATATGATCTGCTTGTGATTTGTTCAGGCCCCGAGCCACAGAGAACCATTTTTGAGGATTTGCTGACTAGGGAAGTTTTAAAAACAAATTACAGAACCTTGCTGGTGAAAGGAATTACAGAGGCTGGAAAGAAAACCGAACAGAAAAAAAACCTGGAAACAATTTCTTATGCTGATTCAAAAGAGATGCAAACATTTATTGAATCTTCTTCTTTAATAATCAGCCGCCCGGGATATTCCACCATTATGGATTTGGCAGCGCTTGGCAAAAAAGCGATTTTTATTCCCACCCCGGGGCAAACAGAACAGGAATATCTTGCCAAATACCTGGCAGAAAAAAAATATTTTTTTAGCTCCGCGCAAAGCAAATTCAATCTCGAAGATGCTTTGATTAAATCTGAAAATTACCAGGGATTAAAAATTACACAACAACCCGGGCTATTAAAAGAATCCATAGCACAACTACTTTTAAAATAAAAATTGCTTTCTTTGTGTTAGAAAATGGTCCGCCTGAGGCGGATAATAGGGAATCCGGTGTGAATCCGGAACAGTCCCCGCTGCTGTAAGCTCTTTAAATAGCTTTCACAATTGATGCCACTGACCGCTGCCAAAGCGATGGGAAGGCGTGAAAGAAGAGTAAGTCAGAAGACCTGCCGTTTTCAGTTAAGTAAAAAGCTTTCGGAGGAAAAGCGGTGCAAGCAGGTTCCAGTTTGCCTGTATCATTTATTCTTCGTGTAATGTTTGACCGGTTTAATGCTTTTAAATGATGAAGCGAAAATTTGTCTTTATTTTCATGGTCACTTGTGAGATTTGCTCCGATGTATCTGCGCAGCATTCAAATGATACTTTGCCGATACCTGAAGTTGAAATCACTGCAAACCGCGAAAGTCTTTTTTCTGCGGGTGGTAAAATCACGACAATTGATTCCGTTACAAAGGCAAATTATATAACGACTGATCTTTCCGAATTACTCACTGAAAATTCCACGGCATTTATTAAATCTTACGGTTCTGGCGGAATTGCCACCATTGCTTTCAGGGGAACGGAAGCACGGCATACGTCAGTGTTATGGAATGGATTCAACCTTAATTCGCCTACGCTGGGGTTATGCGATTTTGCTCTGGTGCCCGTAAATTTTTCGGAAAAAATAAATGTTGTGCATGGAAGCGCAAGCTCTCTTTTCGGAACTTCAGCCATAGGAGGAATTATTAACCTGCAGAATGTCCCTGAATTTTTTTCGGGAATCAAATTGAGTTATACAGGTACTGCCGGAAGTTTCGGTTCTAATGAAAATATTTTAAATGCAGATGCCGGGGTCAAAAATTTTTTAAGCGCTACTCATTTAGTTTATGATAAAAGCAAAAACAATTTCCCTTTCAAAAACTTTTATCATCAAACACAAAAACAACAACATGCACGTTTTGACAATATCGGAGTATTGCAAAATTTTTATTTGCGTCTTAATACAACAGATGTAATTTCATCCGGAATCTGGTACCAGGTTACCGAGAGGGAAATTCCACCTCTTATGACGGTTTCAGAAAGCACTGCTGAACAAAAAGACAGCGTATTGAGAATTTTTCTCCAATATAAAAAGGTGCTAAAAAAATCTTCCTTTGATATTCGTGCTGCTTATTTTGATGAATACGAACTATACACTGATCCTGGTTTTAAAATTTATGCTCCTTACAAAAACAAAAGCTACCGGGCAGAAACCGAAGAAAGGTTCTATATCACGAATAAATTAATTCTGAATGCAGGCGGTTCTTTCGGCCGCTACCGGGCGGATGTTAAAGAATATGATAACAGTGTCAGGCAAAATTATTTTGCATTTTTTGCGGGATTGCGATTTGATTTTAACAACGGTTTCCAAATCACCTGTGATGCGAGAAAAGATTTTACCGAAAATCAAAATTCCCCAATTGCCCCTTCGGCAGGAATTGAAAAAACAATTTTTCAAAACCACATCACCTTAAAAGCAAAAGGAGGAAAGAATTTTAACCTGCCTGGTTTAAATGACTTGTACTGGGTTCCGGGAGGGAATACTGATCTGAAGCCTGAAAACGGCTGGTCTTACGAGGGGGGCCTGGAAATACATCCATTGAAAAAAAATAATTTATTGTTTGAAGCAACTTATTTCAGCTCGCTGATCAATGACTGGATCCAATGGCAGCCAACGGCTTTTGGCTATTACTCACCTCAGAATTTAAAACAGGTTTATGCAAGAGGGATTGAATGTTCTCTTAATTATACAACCCGTTGGAAAAAAATTGATTTTTCCGCCTCCGGAAATTATGCATTTACCAAATCAACTAACCGTAAGACTGTGCAGGTGCTTGGGGAAGAAACAATCGGCAGGCAGTTAATTTATATTCCTGAGCACAATGCTAATGCTCATGCCTCCATGGGATTTAGAAAATTTACTTTAACGTACACACACGTGTATATTGGTGTGCGGTATACAACCAGCGACAATCTTATTTCGCTCCCGTTCTGTCATTTTGCAAATCTCCAAATACAAAAAAACTTTGTTCTCAAAAAAAATTCTTTAGGGATTTTCTTTACCGTCAATAATCTTTTTGATGAGAATTACCAGGTGATTGCTTACAGGGCAATGCCGGGAAGGAATTATTCAGCAGGTCTTACTATTAATTTAAACTTTATAAAAACAATTAATTATGAAAACAATTAAATCTTTAAATGTTATTTTAGTTTTAGCCATCATCTTTTCCATTACAGGATGTAAAAAAGACAAAGATCCTGTAACTCCTCTCTCTTATGATTTCGTTTCCGGTTCGAACGATAAGGTATTTATTATTAACGAAGGTAATTTTGGAAGCGGAGATGGCTCGGTTACTTTCTTTCGAAAATCAACACACGAAGTAATCCAGGATGTCTTTAAACTTATTAATAACCGTCCGCTGGGTGATGTAGTTCAATCCATGACTTTGTATGAAGGCAAAGGCTTCATAGTTGTAAACAATTCCCATACTGTTGAAGTGATCAATAAAAGCAATTTCCTCAGCATCGGAACTATAAATGGTTTTTCAGGTCCGCGTTTTCTGCTTCCTGTAAATAATACAAAAGCCTATGTGAGCGATTGGTTTACCAATGATATTAAAGTGATTGATTTGACTTCCCTGGCTATTACCGGCAGCATACCTGCAGGAACCGGGCCTGAACAAATGGCTTTAGTCAACAGTAAGGTCTTTGTTACAAACGTAGGCGGGTTTGATATTGACAGTACGGTAACGGTCATTGATGCTGTTACAAACAGCGTGATTACAACTATTCAAACTCCGTTAAATCCGAACAGCATTGCTGTTGACATGAATGGAAAAGTATGGGTAGTGTGCAACGGATGGTACGGATTAGATTTCCAGGGAGGTACTTCGGATGACGTGGCAGGAGCATTGATCAGAATTGATCCGGCAACTAATTCTATCGAGGAAACTTTTATGATGGGACAGTATGATCATCCTTCAAGGCTGACGATTAATAAAGATAAAAATACACTTTTTTACCTGATGGGAATTTCAGGTTTTGACGGAAGCATTTATAAATTTCATATCGATAGCCCCGCTCTTCTTTCCGCCCCATTGGTTGCTAAAAACTTTTATGGATTGGGAATTGATCCGGCCAACGAAGATTTATATGGAGCTTATTCGCCTGTGTTTGGACAGGCCGGATATATGTTCCGTTATGCAAAAAATGGAATTCTTAAAGATTCAACCCAGGTGGGTGTCGGTCCTAACGGGTTCGTGTATGCTGATTAAACCCCGGCAGAAAAGTCTGTTTCGGGTAATAGTATTACTCCGTTTTCAGAATAATTTCTGAAGTAGTAATTGTATTGCTCTTATGCAAACCACGGTCATAAATATACGCATCAAAACGAATCGTGTCATTATCAAAACCAAAGCCAAGAAAATCAAGATGCATTATTATATCACCTGAAAGTGAACGGTCTTTACCTTCGTGATTTATATAAGGAATCCGCTGGCTGGCCGGAATTGCTAACGGATAAGGTTCAAAATTTCCATTGCGCTTCACATAAAAGTTAATAAAGAAATTAAAATAATAATCACCATCAATATTATAGGGCGCGGTGGTATCGCTTTCTGAAAGGCCAATATCACCATCGCCATCAACAAATGAAATGGTCAAATCTGCTGATTCATCAATTCCCAGCTCATTGGTGTTCTTTACCAATTCCTTAAAAGTAATCACCGGCTCGGGAGGATATTTTTTCGGTGTTTTGCAGGAAATGAACGAAACCAGCAAAATGAAAATGATAATTTTTGTTTTCATCTGAAACATGACTTTTCAAAAAAGAATAATAAAGTTTTATTTTTGAATGATGTAAAGTTAAACAAAAAATGGCACTTATAAAATCAGTAAATGGTAAAACTCCGGTTCTGGGAAAAAATTGTTTTCTCGCTGAGAATGCCACAATAGTGGGAGAAGTCAGTATGGGAGATGATTGCAGTGTATGGTTTAATGCCGTTGTGCGGGGGGATGTGAATTCAGTAACCATTGGAAATAAAGTAAACATACAGGACGGTGCAATTATTCATTGTACATATCAGAAAGCAAAAACTGTAATCGGCAATAATGTTTCTATCGGTCATAATGCCATTGTGCATGGATGCACACTTCATGATAATGTGCTTATCGGTATGGGTGCGATTGTGATGGATCATGCCGTGGTTGAAGAAAATTCTCTTGTTGCAGCAGGAGCAGTAGTGCTTGAAAATACAAGAGTGGAAGCCGGTAGCATTTATGCCGGAGTTCCCGCAGTAAAAATAAAATCCATGAGTCCTGAACATTTTAAAGATATCAATGAGCGGATTGCGAACAATTATGTAATGTATGCCGGGTGGTTTAAAGATTGAAGAATATTGTGCGAAAATTATTCCTGGTGATTTTATTATTCCGTTATTTTTCCGTTTTGGCACAGACCGATTCGGTTAAGTATACTGAAGATTTTGTTTTTAAAGATGGAATTTATATTACGTTTCAGGATTTCAAAAATAATAACCCCCCATTGACACCTGAAAATTTTAAAAAATATAATCCTGACGTGGATTACTTTGGTGAGAAACTATCAGGACCACAAATAAAAAAAAGAGTGCTTGACTTTCCTGTTAATAAAGATTCCACCGGAAATATCTTTAGCGATTCTGTTTTTGCATATGTAATTAACAGTACGCCATTTATTCTCAAAGAAATTTCAACGCCTGATTTAAATTTAGGAATTATCCCTCATCCCAAAAACTATAAAATTAAAGAAGTAATTTTTTACAAGTTTTTCAAATTAGGAAAACTAAGCCTGATTTATCCGGAGTCAAAGAGAATCAGGTTTAATAAAGATTCTCTTTCTAAAAGTTTAGTTTCGATAGAAGAGGATAATTACCATGCTCCCTTTTTTGATAGTTATGGTTTCAACACTGACAGAGAAACCAAATTTACTAGTTCAAAGCTCTATATCTTAAGTTTTGATTCAGGAAATATTTATAAGTTTAAACTTAAATTTTTTTCTATGTTGTTAGAAAAAAAAGATAAGGAGCTGTTCAAAGAATTTTCAAAATTATCAAAAGGCCAGCAAGAAGATGTAATGTTTCTTTATGTAAAAAAGCTTAATGAGCGAAAACCAATTTATTTTAAAATCAATAATTAGTTTTTTTTCTACTTTAAAATCCCTCCTATACCTGTCTCCCCTTCAAGTAGCTCAAACACAATGCGTATCTTCGCAAAGTAATTTTCAAAAAATAAATGGAATATAATTTCAGGGAAACCGAGCAGAAGTGGCAGAAGTATTGGGCGGAGAAAAAAACTTTTCGTGCAGAGAATAATTCCCCGAAACCAAAATACTATGTGCTCGACATGTTTCCTTATCCTTCCGGTGCGGGTTTGCATGTGGGGCATCCGCTCGGATATATAGCATCGGATATTGTTGCGCGTTTCAAAAGATTGAAAGGGTTTAATGTTTTGCACCCGATGGGATATGATTCTTTCGGTTTGCCCGCAGAACAATATGCCATTCAGACAGGTCAGCATCCGGCAGTAACCACTGAAAAAAATATTGCACGTTATCGTGAACAGTTGGATAAAATCGGATTTTCATTTGACTGGGACCGTGAAGTGAGAACTTCCGATCCGAAATTTTATAAATGGACGCAATGGATTTTTATCCGGTTGTTCCATTCATGGTATAATCCTGAAACGGATAAAGCTGAATCCATTGAAACTTTGATAAAAAAATTTGAAAGAGGAAGTTTCCCCCTCCCCTCCGGGGAGGGTCGGGGTGGGGCCTGGTCTTCTTTATCAGAAAAAGAAAAATCAGATGTGCTGATGGAATATCGTTTGGCTTATTTGAGCGAAGCAATGGTAAACTGGTGCGCTGCTCTCGGAACTGTGCTTGCCAATGAAGAAGTGAAAGATGGCGTAAGCGAGCGTGGCGGTTATCCTGTTGAACGGAAATTAATGCCTCAATGGAGTTTGCGTATTACCGCTTATGCAGATCGTTTGCTGAATGATTTGGAAAAAATTGACTGGAGCGAATCATTAAAAGAATCACAAAGGAATTGGATTGGAAAATCCGAAGGAAGTAGTTTGAAGTTTCACCTCACCCCTAACCCCTCTCCAAAGGAGAGGGGAACTGCCACCCCGCAAAGCGGGGATGAGATGATTGAAGTTTTCACAACGCGGCCCGATACGGTTTTCGGAGCAACATTTATAACACTTGCACCGGAGCATGAATTGATTGAAAAAATTATACCTGCTGAAAATAAAAAAGCGGTTGACGAATACGTTACTGCTGCAAAAAACCGAAGTGAGCGCGAACGCATGGCTGAAGTAAAAAATGTTTCCGGAGTTTTTACGGGTACTTATGCGATGCATCCTTTTTCAGGAAAACAAATTCCGATTTGGATTGGCGATTATGTTCTTGCCGGTTACGGAACAGGAGCTGTGATGGGCGTTCCCGCACACGATTCGCGCGATTTTGCTTTTGCAAAACATTTCAATCTTGAAATTATAAAAGTGATCGAGCCGAACTCCCCTTCTCTTTTGGAGAAGGGGCAGGGGGATGAGGTGGCTGAATATTTTGATACATATGACGGATACGCCATCAATTCTGATTTCATCAACAACCTGCAGGTGAAAGATGCCATCAAAAAAATAATTTCAGAAATTGAAAAGCGCGGGTTGGGAAAAGGAAAAACTAATTACCGTTTACGCGATGCCAATTTCGGAAGGCAGCGCTATTGGGGCGAACCTATTCCTATATATTACAAAGACGGGATTCCTCATACCATGCCGGAAGGTGATTTGCCGCTTGTGCTTCCGGAAGTGGATAAATATTTACCTACTGAAAGTGGTGAGCCGCCATTGGCGAGGGCGAAGGATTGGACGTACAGGCCCCACCCCAACCCTCCCCGGAGGGGAGGGAGTGATGAACCGTTCCGGTTCAAAAAAAGAGAGGAGGGTGCAGTGCCGGAACATCAGACGGCAGACAAAAAATTTTATCCGAATATTAAAGATGCTTCACGGGAAAACAGGAAAAATCCAACAGAAGCAGAAAAAGTTTTGTGGGAATATCTGAAGGATGAACAAACGGGATATAAAATAAGGCGACAGCACATCATTGATGTTTACATTGCAGATTTTGTTTGTCTTGAAAAAAAAGTTGTAATAGAAGTTGACGGGAAATATCATGATGAGCAAATAGATCATGACAATGCAAGAACAGAAATGCTGCATATAAAAGGGTTTTCTGTAATCAGATTTACCAATGAAGAAGTAACCGCCAGTCCTGAAAAAGTTCAGCAACAAATAAAAAAATATCTTGATGAGGCCCGTGCGGCTGACCCCCTCCCCTCCGGGGAGGGCCGGGGTGGGGCTGAATCCTATCCCCTCGAAACCACTACCATGCCCGGCTGGGCTGGCAGCTCATGGTATTACCTGCGTTACATGGATGCACACAATGAAAAAGAATTTGCATCGCGCGAAGCAATAAATTATTGGGAAAATGTGGATCTCTACATTGGCGGTGATGAACATGCAACAGGGCATTTATTGTATGTTCGTTTCTGGACAAAATTTTTGAATGATCTTGGTTACATTCCTTTTAATGAACCCGCGAAGAAGTTGATTAATCAGGGGAAGATTCTGGGAACTAGTGAAAAATTAGAAGAGCCAAAGGAAATAGAACAAAATGAATTGGAAAAAATATTTGAACAAATAAATATAACCGATGGTTCACTTTATGGTAGAGATCACGAATTTTATAATTGGGGATTTAAAACTAACATTGATAAAATTGATTTTATCATAAAACAACATTTTGAAAAGCATCCTTACAGTATCCATGTTTCTGTAATAGAATGGTCTAAAAACCCTGGAAAATTTAGATTGGCGGTTTATGTTAGTGCAGAATTGATTGATGATGAAGATAAATTTAATACTCATAATGTAGATATAAGTATTGCAAGAAATTCAATTTTGGAACGTGAAAATTTTTTAAATAACAGAAATGATAAGAGGCTTCCGGTTTTTGTTACAAAAAATGGCCTTGTCATAGGTTCACAACCTTATCCTTTAAATGAAAAGGAACCTTGTGTTTTTTTTACAAAACCCGAAGTCGAAAAAATGTCCAAATCAAAATACAATGTTGTCAACCCTGATGACATTGTGCATGATTTCGGAGCTGATTGTTTGCGCCTTTACGAAATGTTCCTCGGACCGCTTGAGCAACATAAACCCTGGAATACAAACGGCATTTCAGGAGTTTCAAATTTTATAAGAAAACTCTGGAGACTATTTCATTCAAACGCGCCAGCTACCCTCCCCACCGGGGAGGGCCAGGGTGGGGCCTTCAATGTTTCAGATGACCCCGCAACAAAAGCAGAATTAAAAACCCTGCACAAAACAATTAAAAAAGTAACAGAAGATATCGAGCGGTATTCATTCAATACTTCGGTAAGCAATTTTATGATTTGTGTAAATGAATTGACAGATTTGAAATGCAGCAAGCGCGAAATTTTAGAACCGCTTGCCATTTTAATTTCTCCTTATGCACCGCACATTGCAGAAGAGCTTTGGGAAAAATTGGGTCATAAAGAAAGCATCACGTATGCACAATTTCCTGTTTGCAACGAAGAATATCTTGTTGAAGATTCTTTTGAATATCCCGTTTCCATAAACGGCAAAACCCGTTTTAAGATTCCGCTTTCATTGCAGCTTTCCAAGGAGCAAATTGAAAAAGAAGTTTCATCAGCAGAAGAATTAAAAAAATACCTGGATGGCAATGCTCCCAAAAAAATAATTGTTGTTCCCGGAAGAATTGTGAATGTGGTGATTTAAATTGCTAATTGACTGAATCAACTGAATATTTTTTTCAACAATTTAACAATATAACAATTTAGCCATTGGTAAATTCATAATTTTGCTTCACAATTTTAAATCTTAACCTTTAGACTTTAGAATTCCGATGAGATTATTAAAACAACAAATTGAAGCATTAATTTTTACCGCTGACCAGGGAATTGATATGGAAGAAATTCAATCCTGCCTCAAAGCCGTTTATGGCTGGGAATTAACCAAAGAAGAAATCACAGAGAACATTTCTCAATTACAGGAAAAATATAAAAGTGAGGATTTTTCTTTTGAGCTGGTTGAAATTGCCGGAGGATTTGAATTTCTCACAAAAAAAGATTTTCATGTTGCCATTCATACCTTGCTCCAGATAAAAGAAAAGAAAAAACTTTCTACAGCCGCGCTCGAAACACTTTCCATCATCGCGTACAAGCAACCTGTTTCAAAACCTGAAATAGAAAAAATCCGCGGAGTAAATTGCGATTACAGCATCCAGAAACTTTTAGAAAAAGACCTGATCGTCCTTGAAGGAAAAAGTGACGGACCGGGTAAACCCATGCTTTATGGTACCAGCAAAAATTTCATGGAGCATTTCGGGTTAAAGAATGTTAAAGATCTTCCCAAACTTAAGGATTTGCATATTGCAGAAAATGAGATTGGTGTGCCTTCAGAATAATTCTTCATACAGGGTTCATAGCTTATGGAACATTCTTTGATTTGTTCCTGATAATGAAAAAAATCTCAGTTGCTGTTTTTGCTCTCAGTTTAATTTCACCAAATTTATTTTCACAGGACAGCACATTGAGAAAAGTGCAGAATACTGCATTTACAACTAACGAAGTGCTCGAATACCGTGTGCATTATGGTTTTGTGGATGCCGGTGAAGCGCGTCTCGAAATTAATTCTGATATAAAAACTTTTGCCAACCGCAGTGTTTATCACGTTGTCGGAACAGGAAAAACAAAAGGAGCATTCGATTGGTTTTTCAAAGTCCGCGACCGTTATGAAAGTTATATTGACAGCGCTTCAATTATTCCATGGTATTTTGTAAGGCGCGTGGATGAAGGAGGTTATAAAATAAGCCAGAACGTTACCTTCAATCATTATAAAAATATTGCGATAAGCGAAAAGGCAACGATAAGCGTTCCTCATGAAGTGCAGGATATTGTCTCAGCCTATTATTATGCACGCACGTTAAATTTTGATACAGCAAAAGTGAATGATGTGTATTCGTTCAACGCTTATCTTGATGATGAAGTAATACACATGAACCTAAAATTCCTGGGAAAAGAAAAAATAAAAACAAATCTCGGAACTTTTAATTGCATAAAATTCCGGCCGGTGCTTTTAGTAGGTCGTGTCTTTAAAGACGAAGAGGATATGACGATCTGGCTTACAGATGATAAAAACAAAGTGGTTGTGCGTGCGCAGGCAGAAATTTTAGTTGGCTCTGTAAAAATGGATTTGAAAAATTATTCGGGGCTGGCAAACCCGCTTTTAGCGAAAATAAAATAATTCAGAGCAGTTTCTTTTCCAGAAGATATTCTGCAATCTGAATTGCATTGGTGGCAGCGCCTTTGCGAAGGTTATCTGAAACAATCCACATATTTAATGTATTGGGATTGCTTTCATCAATTCTCAAACGCCCGACAAAAACTGCATCGCGCCCGTGAGCATTGATAGGCATGGGGTATTTAAAATTTGAAACATCATCTTCTAAAATTATACCGGGGCTCCCTGAAAGAATTTTTTTTATGTCATTCAAATCAAACTGATTTTCAAATTCCACATTTACCGATTCTGAATGCCCTCCCACCACCGGAACACGAACAGTGGTTGCTGTAATTCTTATAGCATCGTCTCTCAGGATTTTCCTCGTTTCATTTACCATTTTCATTTCTTCCTTCGTATAACCGTTTTCCATAAACACATCTACATGCGGAAGCACATTCATATCAATCTGATGCTTGTAAGCCATTTCGCCTTGGATTCCTTTGCGCTCATTCATCAATTGATCAAGCGCTTTTTTTCCGGTGCCTGTTACCGATTGATACGTGGAAACAACAATCCGTTTTATTTTATATTTTTTATGAAGCGGATTTAGCGCTACTACCATTTGAATGGTGGAACAATTCGGGTTGGCAATGATTTTATCCTCCCTGGTTAAAATGTCAGCATTGATTTCAGGAACAATTAATTTTTTTGAAGGATCCATTCTCCATGCAGAAGAATTATCCACTACTGTTGTTCCGGTTTCTGCAAATTTTGGCGCCCATTCTAATGAAGTATTTCCTCCCGCAGAAAATAAAGCCAGCTGAATTTTTTGCTTCACCGTATCTCCGCAACTTCGAACTTTGAACGTTGAATTTTTAAAAGTCACTTCCTTCCCGGCAGATTTTTCAGAGGCAACCGGAATAAATTCAGTTACCGGGAAATTCCGTTCTTCCAGTATTTTCATCATCACCGATCCAACAAGACCGGTGGCTCCCACAACAGCAACTTTCATCTGTATTTATTTTATTTTACAAATTGGTCAGATGGAATGCCCATGTTATTCATTTAAAGAATTGACTTTTTGCAAACATGGGCATTTCATAAGTTGTTAATTTGTTTTAATAATTTTCTCTGTCAGCAGCTTACCATCGGAAGTTATGATCTGAAGAAAATAAATTCCGGCAGGAAATTGACCGAGACTGGTTACATAAAAATCGGCAGAAGGGTAATTCAATTGAATCTTCAAAAATTTTCCTGTTACATCAGTCAGACCAATTTCTCTGATCTTTGAATACGGATAAAAAATTGTAAGTTGATTTTTGACAGGCATTGGAAAAATAACAGGCTGCGGTTCCGAACTAATTTCATGAATGTTTGTAAATTGTGATTCGTCCAATCTTACCAAACCTCCCTGCTGCGTGCCAATCCAGATAATTCCATTTTTATCTTTCTCAATGCACTGAATAGAACTGTCGGGCATCGGAGAATTTGTTTTATCAAAAAAATCAAAAGTTAAACCGGTTTTCCTCACTATACCGAAATCATAAGTGCCGACCCAAATCCTGTCAGGGCCTGGTAATGTCACAAGACATGTTGCACTCGAAGAAGGCATGGTAGATGTAAACGGGTTGTAAACAATCCATGTAAGACCTCCCGGATGTGCGACCAAACCATTTGCAGGAGTAGCGAGCCATTCCACTCCATTATTATCAACAGTAACTCCTTTCTGGGAATTATCCGGAATTCCTGAGCCATTTGGAATTGTATAAAGCGTCCATGCAGTATCTATAATTTTTAAAAACCCACCATTCACCGTTCCTATTCTGAAAACATTCATTGTGTCAATTTGAATGTCAGCAATGTTATCTGATAAATTTAAAACTGAATTTGACATATCATAAACTTTCCAGGTTGTATCTCCGTCAAATTGGACTAACCCAATAGTTGTCCCGATCCAGATATTTCCTGATGTATCAAACGCAATTGTTTTAACAAAATCGTCAGGCAAATCTGAGTTCAGCGCAGTGTAATTAGTCCAGGTTGTATCTCCGTCAAACTTATATAATCCTCCAAGAAAAGTTCCGATCCATTTATTATTAAATTTATCAACAGCAATAGAGCGGATGCTGTTATCTGTTAAGGGCGTATTTAATGAATTGTAGACAGTCCACACAGTGTCATTGAAGGATGCAAGGCCGTAATCGGTTCCCACCCATTTGATCCCGGCTGTATCAAAAGCTATGCAATGAACATTATTTTCAGGGAAACCCGGAGTATTATTTGTATCAAAAATGGTCCACGCATTTTGCGCATAAACAGATGAAATGAATACCAGGAGTATTTGAGTAAGTGTAATTCTTTTTATCATTCTGTTCCGTTTTTTCTTTTAAAAAAGAAAAGAGTGCTGTCGCAAAATTACAGCACTCTTTTTTAATTTGAATGATTTATTACACTTATCTTTTAATTTACGATAAGCTTTTTTGTAAACTTCTCTCCCGCTTGTTCAACAGTCAGCAAATAAACTCCTTTATTCATATGCTCAAGATTAATCCTGTATACATTTTCACCTTCGTCAAAATTCAAAAGCCGGTTATACATTTTTCTTCCCATAATATCAGAAATACTTATTACACCATTGCCTTTTAAATTAGTGAGGTATTCAACATCTACATACACTTTTGCAGGATTAGGCTGTAGTGCAAGTGAAGCAGAGTAATTAGATTGCTCCATTGTTTTGCAGACAAAACCAATTGTCAGCGTTGAATTTGTTCCGGTTCCACAAGCATTATTTGCCCTTACATTCAGCTTGCCGGATGTGTTACCAAAATTTACTGTCACTGACGTTGAAGTTGTAGTAAGTGATACTCCAGAGGAAGTTACCACACCATCAGATATATGTGATCCTGGCATTCCAGTCCAGGTATAAGAAATTGCCGTTGGAACTGGTGCAATAGAATAAGGTACTCCGAACTGGTTTGCACAAACTGAAGTGGATCCTGAAATTGCACCCGGAGTAGCGGGAGTGGATTTTATACTCAGGTTTCTTGATGCACTGGTGCCGCAGGCGTTGCCGGCTGTTACGCTCAACGTTCCCGTTGTGTATGTACTGTTAAAGTTTGCAGTGATGGCATTCGTTCCTTGCCCGGAAGCTATCGTTGCAGTTGAAACATTGAACGACCAGCTATACGTAATGCCAGCTATGTTTACCACTGAATATGGAACACCGGAACTGTTACAAACTCCGGCAGCCAGTCCGGTTATTACTCCGGGTGTTGCAGGTGTATTGCGCGTAATAGTTAATGTGCGTGCCGGGCTGCTTCCGCAGGCATTATTCGCAACAACACTTAACGTACCTGTAGCGGTAAAACCAGACGTGTAGTTTATAGTTACCTGGATGGTCCCTTGCCCGTTTGTAATAATGCCTCCAACAGGAGGTGTCCATGTATATGAGCTGGCTCCTCCGACAGCATTAATCTTATAAGATTTTGTATCGCCCGGGCATATTTTAGCAACACCTCCAATAGAAGTTATGCTTCCGGGCATTGCCGGTACAGCACAATTGGTAACTGTTGTTTGTTGTGAAGACGAATTGCTGCATCCATTTCCATCAGTATAGGAATAAAGTATCGTGTAAGGACCTCCCACCCCTGCAGAAGAAGCAGTAAAAGTATTCCCTGAAATACCCGGTCCGCTGAAAGTACCACCCGAAGGAGAACCCGTCAATGTCACAGGAGAAGCTGAAACATTATAGCTTGCCGCTAACCCGGAAAAATAAACTACAGGCAAAGGATTAACCGTAATGTTTGCAACTCCACTTGTGTTTGAGCATCCGTTGCCATCTGTATAACTGTGCGTATAAGTTGTAGATGCGCCTGTATAAGGATTTGCCACACTCCATGTTCCACCTGCCGGTGTTCCGGATAATGCAATTGACGAACCAGCGCATCCACTCACATCATTTGCAGTTACTGTGGGCAATGGATTTACAGTAATATTAGCTGATGAGCTTGTATTCGTACAACCGTTTGCATCTGTGTAAGTATGTGAATAAGTGGTGCTTGATCCGGTATATGGATTTGCAACACTCCATGTTCCACCTGCCGGTGTTCCGGATAATGCAATTGACGAACCAGCGCACCCACTCACATCATTTGCAGTTACTGTGGGCAATGGATTTACAGTAATATTAGCTGATGAGCTTGTATTGGTGCAACCGTTTGCATCTGTGAAAGTATGTGTATAAGTGGTGCTTGATCCGGTATATGGATTTGCCACACTCCATGTTCCGCCTGCCGGTGTTCCGGATAATGCAATTGACGAACCAGTGCATCCACTCACATCATTTGCAGTTACTGTGGGCAATGGATTTACAGTAATATTAGCTGCCGAACTTGTATTGGTGCAACCGTTTGCATCTGTGTAAGTATGTGTATAAGTGGTGCTTGATCCGGTATATGGATTTGCAACACTCCATGTTCCACCTGCCGGTGTACCGGATAGTGCAATTGCCGAACCAGCACAACCGCTGACATTGTTCGCTGTCACCGTAGGTAATGGATTCACTGTTATGTTAGCTGCTGAACTTGTATTGGTGCAACCGTTTGCATCTGTGTAAGTATGTGTATAAGTGGTGCTTGATCCGGTATATGGATTTGCAACACTCCATGTTCCGCCAGCCGGTGTTCCCGATAGTGCAATTGCAGAACCAGCACAACCGCTGACATTGTTCGCAGTCACTGTGGGTAATGGATTCACTATTATGTTAGCTGCCGAACTTGTATTCGTACATCCATTTGCATCCGTATAAGTATGTGTATAAGTGGTGCTTGATCCGATATATGGATTTGCAACACTCCATGTTCCGCCTGCCGGTGTTCCCGATAGTGCAATTGCAGAACCAGCACAACCGCTGACATTGTTCGCTGTCACCGCAGGTAATGGATTCACTATTATGTTAGCTGATGAACTTGTATTCGTACATCCATTTGCATCCGTATAAGTATGTGTATAAGTGGTGCTTGATCCGGTATATGGATTTGCCACACTCCATGTTCCGCCTGCCGGTGTTCCCGATAATGCAATTGCCGAACCAGCACAACCGCTGACATTGTTCGCTGTCACCGTAGGTAATGGATTCACTGTTATGTTAGCTGCCGAACTTGTATTGGTGCAACCGTTTGCATCTGTGTAAGTATGTGTATAAGTGGTGCTTGATCCGGTATATGGATTTGCCACACTCC
>Ga0134123_10000167_pt1 | contig 43231 bp, 63 predicted proteins | sample KB303_FD_96460 | JGI IMG/M metagenome (GOLD analysis project Ga0134123, IMG submission 96460) | Terrestrial soil microbial communities without Nitrogen fertilizer from Kellogg Biological Station, Michigan, USA - KB3-0-3 | ecosystem: Environmental > Terrestrial > Soil > Unclassified ...
CGCCATCACGCTGATAGCAGCCCTGTCCGGCTGCGAGCACCGCATCAATGAGGGCGAGATCTACGCGCACGGCCACCTTAGCGAGCAGACGGTGATGATCATGATGCCGCTGACTACTTGCAGCGGAGGGAAAGTCATCACGTGCAGAACGATGTTTATACCGATGTTCTTTCATTACCCAGAGCGTTGGTACATCGATATACGCAAGTACGAAGAGGAGAAGTGGCTGACGTCGCGTTGGTGGGTTTCGCAAGACGTATTTAACCAAGCTCAAGTCGGCGGCTACTTCAAGGTTGACGAAAAGAAATCCCTTTCGGATGAGCCGCGCCAACGCGTGGAAAAGGACGAGTAATGCGCCGTTTACTGTTAGCTATCGCCCTTCTCGCATCTCTGGCTGTTTATGCCGGCGTCACCGTGACCCGCGCGCCAGGGAAGTGGGAGCTACGCGACGCCGAAGGCGTGCCGGTGAAACAGGGCGGCGTGAACGTCCGCACCGACACGCTCGAGCAGTGCGAGACGGCAGCCGTGCGAGCGTTCGGCCCGACTGCGCTATCTACCCTCGCCTACCGCTGCGTGACGGCCGTGACGCTCACCGTCACCGGCAGCTGCGACGAGCTGAACACCGTACCCGAGCCGCCGCACCCCGTGGACGACGACGGCTACACGGTGCTGCAGGAGGCGCCAGAGCCGCTCTTGTGCCCTGACGGCGTGAACTTCGAGCTCCGCCAGCGGGTGTGGACCGTCACGTATCCGAAGTGCGGGGAGTACCGCGATACGGTGTATCAGGCATGTGGGCATGTGGTGACCGATGAGCTCGAGCACGTCACGGGCGACTTGCTGATGGAGCCGCATCCCGAACTCGTCGGCACAGATCCTGCGGACGTCTGCCACAGCGCGGACTGCAATGATCCGGACGAGCCGCAGACGTGATCTACCTATCTATTCGTACTTCGCACTATCTGTATTAAGGAAAGCACATGCCCACCCCCTCCGACGCTCCTAATGATTCTAGAGTGTGCTGGAATTGCGGAAGGAACAAAACCGCATACAGATACATCGGCACGCCGTGCTGCGCAATGTTTGGGACACCTTCGCCCACCCCCGAGCGCGTGAGCGAGGAGCAGATGGCGGAGATCGTGGCGCGCGATGCGCGTCTTGAGGCGCACCACATTGAGCGCGCTTCAGCAAGCGACGACCGCCGCGCCCTCCTCTCCCACATCGCCGCGCTGGAAGCGGAACTCTCCCGCCTTCGTCGCGAGGCGGGGGCGGATGCGAGGGATGCGGCGAGGTATCGGTGGTTGCGTCGGCACGGCTCCTACAGCCCATTCATTGCAATGCGCGGCCCGGGTGGTGTGTCGCAACTGACGGAGGAGTATGCAGACGCCGCCATTGACGCCGCCCTGTCCGCCAGCACTACCAACACCAAGGAGTCAACGTGAACAGAATAGTTTGGGAATGCAAGATTGGCGGCCCGTACGTCAAACTGCTCGGTGCCGCAGACGGCCCGATGCGCGATGCTATCGAGAACGCCTATCGAGAACTCTTCGGCCAGGAACCAGAGTTCACTTTCAGCGGTTGGGGCTCATCGCTCAACGAGTTCGAACTCGCTACGGTGGAGCATCGCGCGCCGAAGATCGAGCCGCGCCCCACGCTTGAACAAGCGCTGAAGACCCTGCTGAACCGCTACAGCGTCGAGAACGGCAGCAACACGCCGGATTTCATTCTGGCCGAATACATGCTGGCGACGCTCAAGGCGTTCGAGGGTGCGTCGCTTTCCCGAGAGCGCTGGTATGGGCAATCGCTGCGCATCGGGATGCCTTCCCCCACCAAGCCGAAGGAGTGAGATGTGAGCACCCTGCCTCAGTTCATCCCGAGATTCGGCTGCCCGCATTCGTGGCATCCGATCTCAAACGAAACCATCACGATGTGGACGAGTTCCGCCACTAACAGCACTCCTCCGCGCACCGCGACCGCATACCAAATGCACGAATGCCGGCTATGCGGCGGCCACGAATTGCACCCCGTGAGGAGAGAGCCATGACCACCCCTTCGAGTGAGAAGCCCGGGCTGACGGAGTTGCTGCCGTGTCCGTTTTGCGGCGAACGCTCTTGTATTTCGATTTCTGTCGAGCATGGGCGCCCCAAATGGTTTGCGTTCTGCCCGCCGTGCAATGCGCACGGCCCGTGGGCCGACTCTGAGAGCGAAGCGTGCTCGGCGTGGAATACGCGCACCCCGCCCGCGACGCTGACTGAGGAGCAGCGGGAGGCATTGACCATAGCCGCTGACTGCATGGATTTGTATTCGCCGGGATCGGCCGGCAATGCCGCCATAGCAGCCACCCTCCGCGCCCTCGCCTCTCGCACCCCGCCCGCCCGGCAGGAGGTGCGCCCGTGCACCTGTCACCCCGACGACAATCCGCCTGTGCCGTGCCCACGCAAGTACGCGCTTACCGAGTGTCGCGATGCAGCCTCGGTGCGCAGCACAGGGGAGAAGTGCGTGAGGTGTGGGGGTAGTAGAGTTATTTTGTATCACGCAGACGGCGGAACCAATCCACCGGCAACGGCTGAACCTTGCCCCTCCTGCACCGCCCCTCCGGGTGGCGTATGAGCGCGAAGACTATGCCGGCGTGGCCGCAAAGATCCACGATGCTTGAACCAGAGCCTTTGGCCGCATGGAGAAAGGAGGCCGAGTATCAGTTGGCCAAGTCAGACGCCGCGATGGCGAGGCTGAGGGTGGCGGTGGAGGCGTTGAAGCAGATTGAGGGTGACTGCGCATTCAATGAATGGCTGTCATCGCTCGTGAAGGCGTCGCAAACCCTCGCCCTCATCGGCGACCTGCCACCGGGGAGGGAGGGGTGAGCTACAAGACGGGCCTATACGCATGGACTTTTGTATCGCTGCTCATGCTGGCCGCTTCCATCTTTGCCGCAGTGACGATGGATGGCAGGCCAAACGACCGCGCTTTCGTGCTTGTGTGGGCATTCGGCAGTGGTTGGAGCTTGAGTTTGCTTGTCCACGTCGGGTTCTTCGACCTGCACAACATGCGAAAAAAGAGAGGTGATGAATGACAATCGCAACCGTGTTCGGAGATCAGTACCAGGCGTTGGTGGATGAGGGGAAACGGACGGTGTTCTTCCAAGACCACACGGACCCCAACAGTCACGGCTACGGGATACAGAACCTGTCCTACGAGGAACTGTATGCGCTGTTCGCGTGGCAGAGACGCCGCACCGAGGCGATGTCCATGCGTCTGTCATCGACTGTCCGCCTGCTTGAGGGGATGGAAAGCATCCCTGGCGTTGATCCGGATTGGCCGTGACCTACTTCACCGTCGAAGAAGCAGCCGAGAAGCTGCACATGGGCCTAGACGCCGTGCGGCGGAAGGCTGCCGAGGGTAGCATCCCGGCGCGCAAGGTGGGGCGGCGGTGGCTGTTCCATCCGGATCTGCTGGACAAATACATGAGGAACGAGTGGCAATCTATAAAAGAACGCCCGGGGGGCCGTGGTGGGTTCGAATCACAGTACGCGGCAAGTCTATTCGCAGAAGCGCCGGAACATGCGACCGACAGAAAGCCGAGGAATTCGAAACCGCGCTCCGCGACAGATACTGGCGGCAAACGAAACTAGGCGAGACGATCTACACGTGGGAAGAAGCGGTTGAGCGCTACAAGAAGGACGCGGCCTGGCGAGAATCCACGAGGAAAACAAATGAATTTTCCCTCACATTTTTCGAGCGTCTCAATCCGATTGCAATTACAGCCATCAACGCCGAAGTCATACGAGCCGCAAGAGATTTCGTTGAGCGATCGCAGACTCAATCTTCCGCCAACCGAATCATGGCTGTGTTTCGCGGAGTCCTTCGGGCTTGTGTCAGATGGGAGTGGCTTAAGCACGCACCTTCTGTACCTATGGTGCACATACCGCAAACAGAAATTGCGCCGCTTGACTCTGAGCAATGTTCGCGACTTATCTCTCAGTTGCCAGAACATCTAAAGGGTCCGGTGATGTTCTCAGTTTTAACAGGCCTCCGCATGTCTAACACACGCGACCTCACGTGGGACCGCGTGGATCTCGAGGAAGGTCATGTGACAATTCCAGCGAGCCAGTACAAGACGAAGCGCGATCAGCGCTTCCCTCTATCTACTCAAGCCGTGGAATTGCTGTCTAGGATTCCACGCCGCGAAGGAAGGGTATTTCTGTATGAAGGACGACCAATCACAGGGAAGCTGGGAGCGAGGGCCTTTAGGAAAGCTCGCAAACGCGCAGGGCTGGATGGGCTCCGATGGCATGATCTACGGCACACCTTCGCTTCTTGGGTTGCCCAGTCCGGCGCGAGTGACCGTGTACTCCAAGCGCTCGGTGGCTGGACCAGCCCCAAGATGGTGGCTCGCTATGCCCACCTGAAACCGTCTGACCTGCGTTCATATGTTGACGCAGTTGGCACTTTCGCTGTCACTGGACAAAAGCACAGCAAGACAAAACGAGCGAAAAAGCCTATAAAAACGGTGCCCTCTATCTGATTCGAACAGATGACCCCTTCATTACGAATGAGGGGCGCGACTGGCGACGGATGGTACTACACAAATGAAATCAAGGCGTTGCGAGTGCATGGGATTGGCGATATCAGGCGAAAAACGGCCTGAAACTGCCATGCGCGAGCACATATGTGGGCACACGGCTTTTACCCCCGGTGAGACCAGAACAAGTCTCGCGACAGAAGCTAACTAGAACCAAAAGGACCCCCATGTTCTCCTACCTCCTCTCCCCCTACGTCCTCATCCCCCTAACCATCCTGCTAGGGATCGTTGCGCTGGCGCTGATCACCTACAAGTACATCCCGAACAAGACCGGCCGGGTGTGCTTGGTGTGCGGGGCTCATAAACACAACGCCGGCACGATGTGGAAGTGCGCGAAGTGCGATAGGGAGGTGGCGGAGTGAGGTGGCTGCACGCAGGGCTGCGCTGGCTCGACGCCCGCCCCTGGCGCTGGGTGGCGTTCTTCCTTACGTGTATCGTGACGGTGGGGGCGATACTTTATTGGAGAGAGGAGATAGGTGGCAGATGAGCTGGATGCGGCGCCGCCGTGAGATGCGTTCGCGATGGTTTTGGATTAGGGCCTATTACGCCACTTACTGGCGAGGGAAGAGGTACGAATGAGACTCATGAAACGCTATCCGCCGTTTGAAAACGAACTGATGCGTTACCAGCCCTATGAAACCTCAGACCGTTGGGGAGACACCGTTGCGCGAATGCGTTCGCAACCCGATGGTCGGTACTACCTCGTCAAGGACGTGCAGAATGCTGTCTTCGATGCCTACAACGAGATGCAGAATTTGATTGAGGAAGCGCGCAAGGCAGGCAAGCATGGCGTGGCTGCAGCGGAGCGTGGAGAAAAGGCGCTTAAGGCGCTCGGTGAGGCTATCTTCCCGAGGCCGGTCGATACTGAGAAGACGGCGAAGCGCGCGGTGCTTGGGAAATGATTGAGTTTGGAGAGCGGCCGGTCGCGTCCGGCTCGGAAAATAGGTGTGTTGCTGAGAGCGCTGGAGGCGCAAGCCGTTAGTACAGCCAGCCCATTAACCGCGAGGGCGGACGTTACCGCTTTGGGTGTTCTTTAGGTCGCCGTGTCGCCGGAGATCGATCTTGGAGGCAACATGAGGCACGCTAGACGGAGTTCCTGCACCTATGCTGAAGGAACACGGCCGGTAATCAATCCGGCCTCTCCCTATCCGCCTAACAGATAACCGCCACTTATCCGCCACCCGGATGAGCCCGCTCCCACCTTTCCACCGCCTCAGCCGCGATATCCGCGTGCATCTGGCAGCACTTGCACGCCGTGGCACACGACGCGATGCCACGAAGCGCGGCAAGCAGTGGCGTGACGTCGTAGCGGGCGGCGTATAGCCGCGCCTCGGCTTGATATGCGTCAAACATCAGGGGTTTTTCGTGCTGGGGCATGGGGTTAGGGGCTAACTAACTAGGCGGGGAATTAGTCACAGGTACTTGTGCGTCAGGTACTCAAGGCTGACGACCATCGGGGAGAAGTACCCGTCTAGCACCTCGTGCGCCATGACGACGCCGCGCCAGTGCTCGTTGCCTTGCTGAGTGAGATACGCTTCGTGGTGGCTGTAGAAGCTGCCGGCGATGATGCCGATCTGCATCCGCCCGCCAAGGGACTGGCAGTGGATGTCCAGCCCCTGCATGTGGCCGGCGATGCAAGACCGCCCCTCGCGCACAAGCTGGGCGCGGGCATTGGGGGCGCCAGACTTCGACTGCATCACGCGGCCAGTGGCCGAGCGTGGGAAGAAGTGGCAGTAGCTAATCCCGTCAACCACGACGGGCTTTAGGAACTCGTGCGCCTCGATGCCGAACTCCGCGAGTTTGAGATCCTCAACGCCGATGGCGCCCTCAAGGCGTGAGTCCTCGTCCACGACGCGCTGTACGCGGTGCTCGTGGTTGCCCATGGTGAAGATGATGCGCGGCTTGTAGCCCTTGGCCTTGCGTATAGGGGCGAGGAACTTCTCCATGGCGGCCTTGCCCGCCTCGACGTCCGAGCGGTAGCGCCTGCCCTCGAAGCACAGCTTGCCCCGGTCGTAGCTCGAGAGTGAGGGGAAGTCCCACCAGTCGCCGATGATGATGATGACGTCGGGGCGCTTCTCAGCCGCGTAGTTCCCTGCCGCGAGGATATGGGAGATGTCCACGCCCAGCTTTACCTGGGTGTCGGGGATCAGGAGGTGCTTGGCGTGTCTAGGGTTTCGCGTTGTGCGCTTTCTAGGTTTTGCTGCTGCCCACCGCTTGACGGTGGTGACGGCTTCCAACTGGGCGCGCAGGTCGTCGATGGTCGCTTGCAACGCCTCTGGCGTCATAAATGCGGCGCCCTCATGCGCACTTGCATGATGGCGATGGCCAGCGCCTCGATCAGCGCCTCATCGTTGCAGAGCTCCGTCCGCCCCATCTCGTGGAAGAACGCATGGGCCCACTCGTGCCAGAGGGTCGCTCGCCAGTTCTCGGCGTTCGTCCCCTCGGCAACCATGATTGACCGACCCTTGAGATCGCAGGCCCCTGCGGCGTCGCCCTTCGTCATCACGTCAATGCGGGCGACGGGGCGAATCTTGTACTCGGCGAAAGCGACCGGCAGGTAAAACACCTTCGGTCTGCGGCGCTTCATCTCGCCCTCACCCACCCCTGAAGCGCGTCCAGTTGCGCAGCTACCTTGGCACAGTCGTATCCGTAGGCTGTGATTGGCCGTTCAATATCGACCTCAGCCGTTCCAGACTCACGTCCGGGGGAGGAGTCATCAGGTCCGCTGGCGGCTCCGGCTGGGCCGTTGGCTTCGGGCAGGACGGGATGGTTGCGCACCCGAACAATGACAGGGCCGAGAGGACGAGCAGCAAGCTCGTTTTGAAGCGAAGTGACTGTGCGCTGAAATTGGTTGGAAGCATTCTTCGCAATCTCCTGTTCGTGCTGGCGGGCTTTCTGTTCCTGCTCGACCTGCCAGCGTGCCGCGTCACGCTGTACGGTGAGGATGGCGTTGGCCTTCACCGCGCTGTTGGCCCTATGCGTCTGCCACGCGAGGGCCGCGAGCAGCAGGCCGCCAGCGATGAGCCAGACGCGGATCATTTCGACTCGCTCATAAGTTCGGTCTTCCTGTCCGACCCGTGCGAGCTACCAATCCAGTAGCCCACCACGTCCTTGAAGCTGCCGGCGAGCACGCCGACGAGGACCAGCAGCGTTTCCTTCACCCCTGGCGGGAAGTCCTTTTCGCGGTAGGTGACGACGAACAGAGCCGCGATGCAGCCGAGGAACGCCATGATCACGAGCACGGAAACCGCGCACTTCATCCAGGGGCCGAGGCGGTCAAAGTTCACAGGATCTCCAACGTATGTTCGTCGCTGTAGGGCAGCAGTCGCTTCAGGTCGATCATTGCGCGACGTGAGTTCGTGACCATCTTCACGCCCTGGTCATCGATGGCGCGGCCGTAACCTGGGGCGATGCAGCCGCGAAGCTCCCGTGCATAGTTCGCGACGTGGATCAGCACCAGAGCTCGCACGTTCGGCCGCATGGGGTCTTCGTAGTGGATGACGTCAAGGTCTGGGTTCACCAGCGCCCATGTATCCGGGTGCGCCTCGCTGCTGTGGCGCTCCAATCGGTACACGCCGGCCGGCACGCAGGACTCGCCCTTCCGTCCCCCACGGGACAGCGGCGTCGGTATCCACGGGCGCTCCATGGTCTGCGCCAAGAACACCTCAGCGGGGGTTGTGAACGTGAGTTCGCCTAGCGTGCAGTCCGCGGAGCGGTAGTTCCGTCTCAAAAGTAGGTTCACGACCCCAGCCCCGCCTTCCGCCGAAGAAACGAGATGTCGAGCTCGTGCCGCGTCAGCATCCCAGCGTGGTCATGCTTGTGCGCCCTCAGCGCCAGCACCTCGCGCTCGAGGTTCGCGATCTTCTCCGCATGCACCGCAAGCCCTACCGCCATGCCGCGCTGCACGCCGAAGTAGCCGGCCACCCACGGGCCAGCGACCGACGTGACGGTGAGCAGGACTTGGAGCCAGGTTGGCACGTTAGAACAACTTGCCCGCGAGGTAGGTGAGGAGGTGTGTGAGGACGAAGACGTGCCAGACGCGGACCTTGCCGCTCGGGATCGCGCTCAGTGAGAGCGCCGTCTTCAGGTTCTTGATGATGATCACTCCGCCGCCGCCGCCAGACATAGCTACTCCTTCGATTGATCCAGTTTCTTGCTAATCGCGTCTTCCGGCTTCTTGATGCCGGCGGCGATCACCTTCGCGTCGAGCTCTAACAAGTAGTACTCGAGCATTCGCGTCTCGCGCTCGGTCTGCGTGAGCTGCCACATCGAGAACGCCGCCGACCCGAACGCGAGCCCGGACAAGATGCCGAGCACCACCGCAGTGGTCATGCCGATGCCGTGGAACTCGTTGCTGTTTGTCGCTCGCGCGGTGTTACCGTGGTCACGTGAGAATTCGTCCGGCAGATGTGGGTCCACGGGTTTGCGCCTCATGGGGTGATGATTTTCGTAATCCCTGCGCTGATGGCGCCACCGAGAAACGTGGACGCACCGACGATGACCCATATCGCGCCACGACCTTTGTTCATCGTGTCGCGAAGGTCCTGCACCGTCTTCGTAAGCTCTCGTACCGACTCCGACAGGTGATCCACAGAGGTGGATAGCCGGGCGTGCTCGATTTCGAGTTGGGTGATGCGGGTGTCAGGGGTCATGCAATGTTCGCCATCGCCCGCCAGCCGGCGCCGGTCAGGATTGCGCCAGGGGAGCCGCCAGTCGCCGGGGACGGGTGCCATCGCGTGTCGCCGTTGGCATTCGTGCCAGAGGCTGGATTGGACGAGTTGATAAACTCAATGCGGCACCCCGTGCCGCCGTTGCTGAACACGTTGGACGCGTACTGATTGCTTTTGTCGAAATTCGAGCCAGTGCAGGTGCCTGCCGTGCCGACGCAGGCCGAGGAGCCGTCGTTGATCATCGTGGTGTTAGCAACCCGCACGTAGGTGCAGTTCGCGAGGTTGAACGACAGCCCCGAGGAGCCCGTCCCCATGTCAATCACCGCATCCCCAACGTTCACGTAGTCGCAAGAGTCGGCCTGAAAGCCGATGTACGAGCCTGACCCGGTGCCGTGGATCGTGAGCCCATTCGCCTTCACGTGGTCGATCAGGGTGAGGTCAACGGGCGCCGTGACAGACGCGACGGTGATCGTGACGCTGTTCAGGTTAAGCCCCGACAGGGCCGAGGTGTTGATGCAGCTCACGGCCTTCACGCCGCTATCGCAGACGATCTGGGAGTTGGAGAAGTCGCAGGAGCCGGCCTCCTTTACATACAGCGCCGCTTTCGCATTCCCGTTCACCTGCGCCTCAACGCGGATGCTCGAGGCAAGACTGTTGTTCACGACCATCACGCCGTACCAGTTCGGATCTTCGATCTGCTCGCCGATGAAGGTATGCGGGCCGCGCGGGGTGTTGATCGCAAGCGCGCCGGGGGCCAGGGTCTCGTTGGCGGTGTTGATGTTCGTGTTCTTGTACTTGTTCCGTCCCCCGCGCATGTTCCTGCACCCCTGCAGGTAGATCCCTGCGCCTGATGAGCCGCTCAGGATCGCGCCGTCAATGTCCGCGCACTCATTGTCGAAGATGTCGATATCCTCGATCTCACCGTTCAAGTTCGTGCGGTAGCAGACGATGGCGTAGGCGCGGGTGCCGCGCGTGATGTTCCCGTTCAACTTGATGCCACGGCAGTAGGTGTTAGCCACGCCGCTCGTGTTCTGCACGAGGATGTTGTAGTACGCGGTGGAGGCGACCATCGTGTTGCCCGTGGCTTCGCAGTCCATCGAGTAGTCGAGGAATCCGATGAGACCCGCATCCGGCATGACCGACGCCTGCCAGTCGTGGCCGTAGCAGTTCCGGATGAAGATCCGCTTGTTGTTCGACGAGGTCGTGCCGGCGACCTTCATAGCGATGAAGGACATCTCCGTAAATCGGCACCGCTCAATGGTGATGTCATTGGACTCCGCCATGTTGATGCCGGCGTGCGTCGCCGTGGACGCGGTGCCGATGAACCCGAGGTCGTAGATCAGCACTTTGCTGATGGACGTGAGGGTGAAGTGGTTCGTGTCCGCCACCGTCTGGCGAATGACTGACTTGAACATTCCGTCACCGTAGACGGTGACGTTCGAGGAGAACACCACGTCGTCGCTGATGCGGAACGTCCCCTGGGGGACGTAGATCGCCGCGCCACCGGTCTGAGCCGCCTGGGCCATGGCAGCCACGAACGGGCCATCATTAAGAGTGGAGTCGTCCCCTACCCCGCCGTAGCGGCGCAGGTCCCCGGGCGGCCAGGCGGGGTTTACCGGGGTGACGCCAGCCAGCGTCTCGGCTGAGGTCTGCGATCGACTATCGTCAAATTGGTGGTTGAGGATCTTGTTGATTGTTTCGCGCGCGCGCCTACGGTGGTTGACGTTATCCAGGTCAACCACGGGGAGCTTTTCCAGGCCCATTGCGCTACAGTTCCCGGCTCAATGGCTGGATTGCCGAAAGTTGTTGATTTGGCGACATACCGGTGGGCTAAGGCCGTTCGCCTTGAGCTTCGGCAGCTGCTAATTCTTTCCGGAGGCGTGCCACTTCCGATTCAACCGCCGCACGCACCGTATTTGACGCCGGTCCCATCGTTGCCAGGCGCTGCACTTCGAGGTCCAGGCTCGCGATTTCTTTCCGAAGTTGCGCCGACGTGCGAGGGGCCGATCCGCCGAGCGCTCCTCGCGGTGCCACGAGCGGTTGCGTGGCTGGCCCTCCGTTCAGTAGGTCTGCGTTAGTGCCGCGACCGACGAGCGCCTCGCGCGCGGCGTTCACGTTCCTCTCCGTCATCTTCGTAGCCGCGCGACGACCGATCACGCCTAGCAAAGGCAGGGTCATGCTGGCCCCGCCCGTGAGCGGCGCGAGGCCGGCGCCTGTACCAATGCTCGCAGCGGCTGCTACGCCGCCCGTCGTCGGGTCGAACTTACCCAGCGTGCGCAGGGTGTTCTCTACCTTCCCGCCTTCAGCAACGCGACGCACAGCTGCCTTCTGCTCTTGGGTGAGGAATCGCATACGCCGGTCGTTCAATGCCAGTTGCTTGAACTCCTGCCGCAGCGCGTGTTCCATGCCCGCCTGCGTGTAGTGAGCGCCCGCCTTGATCTCCGCGCGGGTGATCATTCGATCAATCATCTCGGAGTTCTTCTTCCGTCGATTCAGCGCACGCGCGGCATCGTTCGTGCTGAGCTCGTCGATCTTCGTGTCGAGCTCGTCCACAACCTTGCCTGCCAGGCGCGCATCCGGCGTGGGCTGACGCGTGACGGGGTTAAGGTCGTCTTCGGCATCGAGCGCGATCTTCCGCAGCGTCTCCGCTTCCTGAAGCGTGAGCGGCTTACCCTGAGCGCCTTCCAGCCGCTTCAATACGGCCGTGGTCTTCGGGTGCAAAGTCGGGTCAATGCCCTCCTTCGTCACCATGTCGCGCACGCTGGTCAGCGCCTTGCCGTAATTGTCGGCCGACACCATAACGCCAGAGTCCTTGGCAGCGCTGTACGCCTCGTTCGTCGCCGTGCGCAGCTGTTCCGTCGTCGGCACGTCAAACTTCCCAACCGGCTCATACGCGCCGTTCAGCTTCGGCCCCGGCTGCTTAGGTGCGCCCTTCGTGATGCCTCGAGCGCCGATCAGTGACGGCGCGATGTCAGCGAGGGTCTTCACAGTCGCGCCAGCAAGCGGGGAACCGGTGACGTCCGTAGTCTTCTCGCCGAGGTAGTTCGTGCCAGCGGAGTACGCCTGGCCGGGAGCGGCAGCAACCTGCGAGAACCCTTTGCCCACAGCGCTGCGCGGCTCGTAGGTAAGCGCGCTCTGCACCTGCTGCACGCGTTGAGCGGCCTGCGGGCCTTTCAGTTCAGGCACGAACCTGCCAACCGTCTGGTTCCACAACCCCTGCCCTGCGCCGGCAATGCCGGAGAGCGGGAGGGCGCCAGCGCCAGACGCCGCCTGCATGGCAGCCTCGGCAGGGCCTAGCACGTTCTTCGTCTCTGTGATGTTCTCCGGCGTGAAGCCGAGCGCCTGCCCAGTCTTCTCTGTGGTGCCCTGAATCAGCGACTGGAACGGATTCATGCCGCCCGCGCCTGCGTAGACGTCGGGGAAGGGCTGCTGCGGAGTTGCGTTGTAGCCAACCTTCGCTGCGAAGTCCTGAAACGACATGTCGGAGTAGAACTTCTTGTGCAGTCCTTCGGCCAGTTGCTGATCCGACATGTCCGAGTACTGCGGATACTTGTCGCGGACTTCCTGAAACGTCGGCATCAGCGAATCCCCAGCGGGTCGTCTTTCCCACCGCCAGAGCCGCCATTTCCACCACCCTTAGCGCGCTCCTGATACTTCCTCTGTAGGTAGTCGATCGTGTCGAGCGCTGCCGCGCGGGTTTCCACGGGGATCGTGGTGTCGCCGATCTGCGCTGCGGCCTGTTGGTACAGCTTCACGTCAGCGTCGGACTGCGGGCCTTCCATACGAGGCATGTTGGTCATGAGGCCGGCCTGAAGGACTTTCAGCTGTGCCCCGGCCTGGGCGCCCTTGGTCGAGACACCGAGAGATGCGGCCACCTTGTCCAAGCCAGTGCCACCGAGTGAGCCGGTGGAATCCTTGAGCAGATTGCGTGCTTCCTTGGTCATGTCGAGCACGTTCACAGCGTTAGACCCCTTGGTCATGATGCCGCCAGTGATCTCACCCTGCGTCTTGCCGACAGCACCGCCGCGACCTTCTGCCTGCTTCACCGTCTCAGCGGACGCCGACACCTGCGGAAGCGTGGACAGCGGGGTAGTCTGCACGCCGCCGCCAGGAAGACCCTGCACAACGGTGGGAATCTGGTTGATGTCGCCAAGCTTCCAATTCGGGTTGCGCTTGAGCTCCAAGTACCGCTTCTGCTCCTCTGGGCCGAGTCCCTTGTAGAACTCCCACTCCTGCACCGATGACGGGCGCGAGGTCTGGCCGCCAGCCACCGTCCAATCCTGATACGAACCCTTGTAGCCGTTCTTCACGGCGTATTCGTATTCCTTAACGGACTGCGGGCTCTGGTCCTTCGCCTGCATGGCGCCCATCTGCGCCTCCATGTACTTCCGCTTGAACTCAGCGTCCGCCTGATCCTGCTGAATCTGCTTCGCCTGCAGAGCCGACGTGCCGAGTATCTGTCCGAACGAGCGCGGCTGTGCGGAGGGGCCGGAGTTAGCGAGCAGCGCGAGGCCGAGGTTCGGGTCCGATAGCAACCCACGCAGCCCTTGGCGCGGCTGCTGCCCGATGGCAGCGCCAGGCGGGAGCCACGACGGCCCACGGCCCAGAAGTCCGCCTAGACCGCCCATTGCGCCGCCGGTAGGCATGCCGGGGTTCAACATGCGATAGAGCGGGCTGTCAGGGTCCATGGGCATGAAGCTCATTAGAAAAGCCCTCCCAGGATGCCGGCGCCGAGGAGCCCGGCCCACGGGCTACCGCCGCCAGCGGTCTTCACGCTCGAACCGTAGCCACCGCCAACGCGGCCCAGGTAGCGGTCGAGCGCAATGCCAGGCGCATCCAGCTGCTGCTGGTTGTAGCCCTCGCGCGCGGCACCGACGCCTAACATGCGGTCGAAGTCGGCGTACTGGCCCTGGTTGAGCTGCGGCGACATGGCGAGCGTCTGCTGCTGGCGGTCACGCTCGGCTTGGTAGTTCCCACCGTATATCTGCGAGGCGAGGTCGTTAAGCTGCTGTGAACGCAGCCCCTCGGATGCATCGACGTTCCGTCCAGCGCCTGCAAACTGCGACGCCAGCTGACCCTGTGTGGCCATCGCCGCGCGGTTGAACGTCTGGTCGAGGTAGGGGTTGGAGTTCAGAAACCCACCGTTGAGCGTGTTCTGCGCAAGCCCTGTCGCAGCCCCGGTGAACCCGTTGTTGCCCGCGATGGACTGAATGCCCTTCAACCCGGTCTCAGTCTCGCCCGAGATGGGTGCGACGACGTTGTGGCCAGAGTCGTAGATATTCCGCGCCTGCCCCATGCCGTACTCGATGTACGGGCGCTGCCACTTCGGCGGCTGCGACGTTTGCGTCTGACTGCTCGATCCCATCTACAACTCCTTCTCGAGGATCACGCCGGCCTGCGGGTAATCCAACACTCGTTTCCAGCCCATTCGCCCCTCCACGCGCACGCCGGTGCAGCCAATTGCCTTGGCCCACTCCTCGATGCACGGGAGAACTAGTTCGATTGCTTGCTTGATGCCTTGCGACGTGCCGCACGCGGCGTGGATGTCGCACCGACTGCCCTTGGGCGTGTCGGTAATCTTCGTCACGACAATGCCGGCTATCTTTCCGTCATCGCCCTGCAGGCCCCACAGCTGCTTCTGCGCAATGCGCAGGTCAGCGCGGATTGCTTCCGCGTAGTCGTAGCCTTCCAGCTCGTACCTTTCTAAGTGGTGCCCAAACGCGGGCCATAGGCTGTCGATTTGCTCGCAGCCCAGGCAGAAGACGTTCACGCACTTCCTGATGGGCCTGCTTTGAATTCCAGCCCCGTGGCCTTGCGAAAGTTCCCAACGATCTGAACTTCTGCCCTGTGGTACTTCGCATCCACGCGGAAGTCCGCGAATCCGGTGCGAGTCGTTGGCGTAGTGGTGGCCGTGTAGGTCGGCACGCTCGCAAGATCATTGCGCGACCCGATGCGGACTGTGACTGTTGGCGCCGTACCAGTTGACTCGACGTGCGGCTTTACGCCAGCAACGAACGCACGGCCCGCAGTATTCAACTCCACGTCACCGGTTGTGAGTAGCGCCGTTCCGGGTGTTCCGGTAAACGTGGACATCACGCCGCTCTTGAAAGCGCGTGGGCGGAAGCTAGCTGCGTTGAATGCCATTGACTAACCAGTCCGATGTTTCGTTGGCCACACTCCACTGCTTACGCTCGTAGTTGAAGTGCAGGATCTTCGTTCCGTTGAGACTCCACATCACGCATTTGGTGTCATAGTCCACCGCGCCAACGATTGCCGTCCCTGGAGACGCCCCGATCAACGTTCCGAAATACTTGTCTATCTTCTCGTTGCTGATCGACGTGACACTTACGCCGTCAGTCACGAAGAACCCGAGGCCTGAAGCGAAGTACGCAAGGCCTCCAACCTGTACGATGGAATTCGGGTAGAAGCACCCGCGACCGATGTCGATGGGGTCGAAGCTGAATACAGCCGGAGGGCCGGCATAGGACATGCGGGACACGCGGGCGCGCTGAAACACTATCCCGAACTGGTCGCCATTCGTGATGCCAGTCACGGTGCCACCAGCGGCCGGCATGATTTGCGATCCGGCTTGCTGCGCGATGGCGGTAGCAGAATTAGGCGTTGGGAATGAGTCGTAGTCGTTGATGCCGCTCCAGCGGAGCGTATACGGCCCGGTGGCACTTCCCGGCAAATCGCCGAGAACGAGGAACTGGTTAATCACCGCTACGTGCTGAGCGGCTGGCGCAGTTCCGGGGGCCGAGCCCAATACGGACGCGCTCGAGCCAATCGTGAATCGCTGCGGCAGGTCAACCGCATTCGTGCCGATGATCACATTGTCGAACTGAGCGAACCGCCAATACTCGCTGGAGGTGTAGGCCCCGCCCACCGTTTGAAACACGTTGGTCAGCGGGTTGATGATGAACAGCGTGCTTTGATTGCCGGCCACGAGACCGTACACAACCGCGCCAGACGTCGGGTTGCTGTTTGCATACGGGTATGCGCCATTCACTCCCGCAATCGCTGTCGATGATCCGGCAACGAGCGGCACATACGGGACATATCCGCCGTCTGTTGGGATCACATTCTCGGCAACCGTCAGCCCCATGTTGCCAAGATCAGCTTGATCCGGCATCCAATCGCCGAAGCTGACAATCGTCGATGCGAGGCTCATCCCACGCGCACCTGCATCGGGCCACCGGAAATATTCGTGGCCTTCTGGAGCTTCTGGTACGCGTCGAGCGCGGCGCCGTAGAAGCCCTGCCACGTGCCGATCTGCTCGGAGTCCTTGATCAGCGGAGCGGCCTCGAGGAGCGCGCCGTAGAGCAGGAGATCAGGCGCGTTGAGGATGAGATAGTGCGCAACGGCATCAGCGCCACCAGTTGAGTAGCTGCGAAGCGCCGTGGGCTTGGCGTAGTACGTGCCGCCAACCGTGAAGTTGGACGACGGGTACGGGCCGTATTCGAAGTTCGCGCCGTTCCGCGCAATCAGGTTCGGGATGCCGCTTGAGCCACTACGCGGGTAGTCGTCGTATAGCTGCGAGAGCCCAACCGGCGACAAGCGCCGGGTCGGCGTCATCGAGATATAGACATTCTTCCACGCGAGGAACCCGGACGGAACCGCGCTCACGCCTGCGGACATCGCGGTTGAGTACGAGGTCTCAAGCCACGGGCCCCAGTTCTTGGGGTCTCGGAAGAACCTCTCCTCCCAGTTCTGCACGAAGACGGGGATCTGCGAGGTCAAATCACCGCGCGATAGCCAGTCAGCGACATTCGCTAGGAGTGAGGTGTAGCCCGTGGTAACAGCCATTAGTTAGCCTTTTGTCCGCTGGTGTCTTCGACCAGTCCGCGAGCGTAGAGAACCACGTAGAAGTCTTCGTCCCCCGTCACCTGGAACGTTTGCAGGTCGAAGCGGGCCATGAGGCGCGGCAGCCACCACTCAGGTGGACGCTGCAGGATGTGCGCGTTCCGCCCATCGGACAGGACCTTCTTGGCAGGTCCCGTGCTGATCGAGATGAACGCAACCGCCTCCGTAAGGCGCATCAGGTGATCCAACACCTCGTCGATGTTTTCCGGCTCTATATGCTCCAGCACGTCAATGCAGGCGATCATCTCGGCAGGTACTGGGGGCGAGGAGTACGCCTCCACGCACGGGTCGTAGGCCTGGTACTTGAACTTGTGATTCACGCCTTTCAGCGAGCGGCCAAGCGACAGGTTCGACCCGCAGCCATAGTCGAGCAGGTGATTCACCTCTAGCTTGTTCAGCATCTCGACGATGAGAGGCGCGTACTTCGCGCCTGTGACGCCGTAGTTGCCCTTCGCGTGCAACTCTTCCTGCGTCTTTTTGTACTCGTCCGTTATGAGAGCCATTCTTTCCTCAAGCCCTTGTAGTGCCACACGAGCGCGTCCGAGGTGTCCTCGCGGCTCTTTGGCGTCCAGTTGTAGCGATTCGCGTCGAGCTCCAAGACCGAGTAGCCACCGCGCTTTGCGGTAACAGCCACGGCCATCTGGTCGCCCCACCAGCGTTGGAACCTGTCCGGCAGTGCGCGGCAGACATTCGCCGACACCTTCCAAAAGTCAGTTCCCGTCGAGAACATCACGCCCGTGTTGTACGGACAGACCTCGGCCATGTTCACGCCGTCGAAGTGGCAAGCCACCGTGCGCCGCGTGAGCGCGACATCAAAGTCCCAGCCCACGTTCAATGGCGCTTTCACCACGCAGTCGTCGTCGAGGATCAGCATCCGCGTGTGCGGATAGGCCGCGAGGTGCTCAAGGCGGAAGGTCATCATCCGCCCGTCATAGGGACGGCGGATCACCTCGTCGGCTATGCAGTCCGTGTCAAGGTCCGACATCTGCACGAGCTTCACGCCCGGGTGATGCCGGCGCACCGACTCCACCATCAGCTTGGCCCAAGGCCGGTCGTTACCGACTAGGACGAATGAACACTCCTTGATGCTCAAGCACGTTTCTTCAATCGCTCATAGACGTGCTTCGCATGGACGCTGTTCGCCATGAGGTCAGCCCATGAGCAGGTCCGCACCATGTCCTTGAACGCCGCGACCCAAGGGCCGTCATGGTAGCCGCGCGTCTCCGCGTGGCACGGCACGCCCTGTGTGTAGTGGTATAGCGAAGCGCCCGTGGGGTCGGTGTACCCCACGGCAGCGTTCCACTCAGCCGGGAATCGCCCGATCTGCATCCCCGCGCCGTGGTCAGTCCAAGCGAAGTCGAGCAGCTGGTGCGACTCGTCATCGACGTAGGCCGGAGTGAGCACCTTGCAGTTGTCGCAGTTGAACAGCATCGCCGACGCCCACTCGAAGCGCGCCTGGTCCTGGTTCACCAGCACCGGTGATGCGTAGTCGTCGTTATCGAACAACTCCGCGATGTCGCCCGTGACGACCATGTCGGCGTCGAGGAACAGCGCGCGGCCACGAAAGCCGCATAGCCATGGGACGATGAAGCGCGAGTACGTGAACTGCGTGAGGCCGCGACGCTTGACCGGAAGGGTCTTCAGCATCAGCGGCGTCATCGCCACGGGCTCGGAAGAATTCTGATAGATCGAGTGCTGCAGCACGCTGTAGGCGAGCGGCTGGCGCTCATCCACTCCGACGAAGATACGGAGCATCAGGTGCCCTCCGCAATCAGTAGGTCGTTCTCATATGGGATTTCAAACCAACCAGAATCGCTGGCGTATAGCTTCTTGCGGCATTCCGGTAGCTTCGCAAAGAAGTATCCCCACCCATTCCCTGCGGCCACATCAGCCCGCATTGCCTCTCGGGTGATCATCGGGAATCGTTCGTTCGTCATGTACTGCATATGCAGCCCGCCAAGTTCATCGTGAACGTATCCGGACGGCGCAATTCCTTCATGCGGGATGTCGTATCCGTCAGTCCAAATTCGCTCAATAGATGCCGGACTTTTCATACGAACTTCCTCACCTGCTTCGCGACTTCCGACAGCGCGTAGCCCCATCCTTTGCCGTGCTCAATGAGCTTCACATCGGGATGGAACGGGAGGCCGGAATGGAACTTCCAGCACTTCCTCTCTGCGTGCATCGCCATGGTCTTCACGCCTAATGCGGCGGCGAGATGCACAACAGCGGTCGGGAGGGAGATGACCGCATCGCATGCGGCAACCAGTGCCGCCGTATCGTCGTAATCCTTCGTGAGCGTCGCCCACGGGTATTGCACGAGGTCAACGTGCGGGTGTTTCTTCGTGAACTCCGCAATCTCGTCCGCCGCGTCCTTGTACTGAAGACAAACCCAGTGCGCGTCGATGGCAGCGAACACCGGCAGCCAGTCCTCAACCGCCGCGCGGCGAAACTTCGCGCCCGTCTTCGGGATGCCACCGGACCATGCAATGCCGATCACCGGCTTGCCCTTTGATTGAAACAGCGCCTTCCACATCGCGGTGCGCTCAGGGCACGGCGTGAGGTAGGCGCCAGAGGGGAAGGACTCCTGCGAGGTGCGGAAGAACTCCCCACACTGGCCGAGCGCAAGGGACGCATCGAAGTCCCTATCTTCCTTGTCCCACGGCTTCGTGCCGGGCTGCGCCGCGCGCGTGCCGTAGACCTTGGCCTGCGGGAAGGAGCGACGGAACAGCGGCGCCAAGCGCTTGTCCACGTCGAGGATCACCTTCTTCGATACCGCAATGGCATCAGGCACCATCGATGCAAAGCAAACCTCGTCGCCGATGCCCTGCTCGCCGTACAGGACCACCGTCTGGCCCATCGTGCCGTCCCACTCAGGCTCGTTGTTGTATTGCTCGAGCGTGCGCCACGACGTGCCCAAGGTCAGGTGGTAGTTCTTCCACCCTTCCGCGAAGTTCCCAAGCGCGAGCTGACAGAAACCCAGGTTAGACTTCCCGATTTTGCTATCCGGGTTGAACTCCAAGCACTTCTTCGCGTGTTCGTGTGCCTCTTCAAACCGTCCGTTATCGATGCATAGGGCCGCGAGGTTCCCATACAGCATCGAGCGGGAGTCGTCGCTCTTGGTGAGCGTCAAGCCTTTCTTGTAGCTGCGCTCTGCCTCATCGGTCAGCCACAGATCCTCGGCCGCGCGCCCGTAGTTCAACCACGACTGCGATGCCGTTGGCGCTACGTTTGTGATCTGCTGATAAAGCGCCTTGGCAACCACGGGATTGCCAGCGTTCTCGAATGTGTACGCCGCGATGTCCAGGGCGTGTATGTCGTGCGGGTCTTCGAGCAGGTAGGGCTCAACAATGGCCCATGCTTCGTTGCTCTGTCGCCGCTCTGCGAGCTGCTTGGCCTGCCACAGGCGCTGCAGCTTCTCGTTGCTGATGACTGCGTTCATCATCCTTCCGTCGTCTTGCCGCCCAGATCGTGGACGATTTTCAGCTTCCCACCGTGGTTCAACTGCGTGCACTTCAGTGCAGGCGCGTGGGTGTTGATCTCAGCCAGCAATCGTTCGGTATCGTCGCTACCGTCGAGTTTGAACCCACGCGCTCGGAACTTGAGGAACCAGATGGGTGGAATCTTGGCGTATGTCCACCAGGACTGCCTGATCCCAGCTGCGTCGATATTCGCGTTGGCGACTTTCTTGTTGTACTCCAACACGGGCTCGATATCGGCCTCCGAGCGGATGTGTGCCTCACCGGTAGCCTCGTCGAAGTCGAAGTAGTGGGTAATCCCGGTTACCGGGTCGTAGTCGAGGATCTCGCTCACGCTGTCTCCATGAAGTAGGGGCCCCGTGATGGGGCCCCTAGCTAGGTCACATCAGGTGCACGCCACGACCTTGGACGAAGCGCGCCAGTTGCGCGCCACCAAGGCCCATTCGGCGATGATCTGATACTTCGTGCCGTCGCCCGTCTTCGCGAGCTCTCGCTTGAGCGGCTTGCGCAGCCAGCGAATCGCCCAGAAGTCCGGATCGATGTTGAGCACGACGCTCGATCGCATGTACCGGTGCAGGATCACCTTGTGCGTGCCGAAGTCCGACACGATCACGTTGGCAGCGCCCACAATCGGCGCCTGCTGGCCAGCCTTCACGTCGATAAAACGCGTTGCCTGACCGGCGAAGCCGTCGATAGCCGCCTTCTGCACAGGACCCGCAAGGATCGTTGACGGGTTGCCGCCCTGAGCCCACGCGCCCATGAGCGCCTGGTTCAGAACCGCATACGTCAGCGAGCCCGTGGTCGAGCCGTCAGTCGGCGCAGTGCCGGCCGTGCCGGAGGTCACCGCAGGGGTCGTCGCCGTGTTGGCAGTCGTGGTCGCACGCACCGCGTTCGCGGTCGTCGAGCCAGGGTCAGCCGTCACGCCGCCGATCCAGCTTTCCATGCCGGCAGTCGAGCGTCCCGTGGCCGCGCCACCCACCGTCGAGATGCCGTTGCCGGCGATGCGGGTTTCGATGTCGCGCTTCAGTTCGCGCATCTTGACGATGGCGCCGCGAGCGACTTCGCTCTTGCGTCCCGCCTTGACGACAGACTCCAACGAGTCGGACACGAGGAAGGTCTTGGAGCTGATCTGCAGGTACGAACCGTAGCGGCTCGGGGGAGTGAGCGAGGCGAACGAGGCGTCGTCGCCTTCCACCTGGATGTTCGCGCCCGGCGCCGCGAGTTCTTGACCCAACCACTCGGTGTAGGTCGCGTTGGCTTCCTCGCGGTCGAGGTTCGAGAGGAGGTAGGTGTCCTCGGGGAAGAGGTCGAAGATCACGTCCGACAGGTCTTCTCGCAGACCGCCGGTCGAGCTGACACCGTAGGTCAGCGTGGTGTTAGTCAGAACAGTCATTCATTGCATCCTTGACGCTTGCTTGCGTCTCGCCCGTGCATGGGCGCTGGGGAGTTAGAAACGGCTCTCCAGTCGCTGCGCGATGATTCGAGCCTTGTCGGCTGAGGTCGCGGCGCTGGCTTGAGCCTTGCGGAGCGCGAGGTCGTTTTTCACGGCCTGCGACATGGGGCGCTGTTGCCCGGGTTTAACCATCGGGGGCGCCTTGGCGGCGGTCTGTACGGCCTTGGCCTTGCTGGCCATCAGCTTGTCGTACTGCATCGCCTTGTGAAGAGTCTTGATGTGGCGGGGATCGAGGTCGATAGCGGCCAACTCAGCGTCGGTGTAGCCATCGGTCTTCGCGTGGTCGCGCAGTTCTTTCAGCGTCGCCTCAGACCAGTTCGGGATCTGCTTCGAGATGGCGTCGAGGGACTTGGTTTTCGCCTCGCCCACGGCCTGCTCGTACTTCTGCCCGAACTCCTGTTGCTTCGCCTGTAGAGCGCGCGCGATTGCCTCGCGGTTCTCCTTCCACTGGTTGCGTTGAGCGAGCAGGCGCGGCACCTCGGAATCAGGCACCTTCTCCCACTCGATAGGCTGATTGAGGACTGAGTCGTAAGCGCCGAGCTGCGTGAGCTCGTCCTTGACGCTCGCCTCGAACTCCGTGCGCAGCCGATGCAGGCGCCCCTGCTCGTGCACGGCTTCCCATTCCTTCGCCTGATTGGCGATCTTCTGGGTTTTCTGCGTGTAGTCCCGCTCCTGAAGGATCGCCTTCTCAAGCGCCTTCGGGACTTGATATCGCTGGCCCTCGTACTCCACTTCCGTGAACTCTTCGGCAGGCGCTTCCGCTTGGGATGCCGTATCGACATCCTCGGCGGCCGGTGCTGCGTCCGTTGGTTCTTGCTGCTGTGCAGCTGCCGCCTGTTCAGGCGGATCGTCAGTGAGGCCGAACTGTGCCGCGACTCTGTCGGCAATACTCATCGACTCCGGCGCCGCTTGGGTGGCCGGTTGGTCCTGGGTTTGCATCTATCTACCTTCTGCTGTGATAGCCAGCTGAGAATTCAGCTGGCGATTGGCGGCGCTTCTCATCTTCAAGCGCCTTCTCGAATCTCTTTCGCTCCTCGAGCCTGTGCAGGACGACCTTGCCATCCCGCACTGCTTGCTCAAGATGCCCCTTGACGCTCGTGAGCACCTTGAGCATGAGCCGGCATTCGTGAACGCCGGCTTTGTCACGAATCGGGGCTTCCTCGATGTTCGCGATGATCTTCGCGCGCAGCGTTTCGAACGCCTCGTTGAGCAGTGGGTCTGTGACCAGCTTCTCCGCGCGGTTGGCGCGCTCGATGGATTGCTCGGGGGTCACGACGTCCCCACCACGCGCCCGTCAGCACCGCGCTCGACCTTTTGCGAGGCGATGACTTGACCGTCCGGCGTGAGGATGTCCACGCCCTCGGCACGCCCGTCCTTGCCGCGCTTGATGCGTCGCTTGGTCTGCGTGATAGCGTTGAACATCTCGCCGATCTGCGAGAGGGAGGTCTTCATGACCTTCTCCAATTCTCCGAACTTCTCCTCCGCCGTCTGTGCGCGCAGCCGGGCGCCAACGACTTCATCGTCAGACTTCGCGGCGTCCATGTTCTTGAGCTTCACCTGATGCTCACCCTCGAGGTGTTTCAGGTTCGCCTGCGTCTGCGCTTCCTTGTCCTTCAGGTGCGTCGCATGCTCGGCCTTCATCTGCTCAAGCTGCGGCTGCATCAGTAGCTCGGCCTTCTTGATCTCGAAGTCGCGCACGCTGTCGCGCTCTTTCTGTGCGACGTCCAGCTGCTTCGCCTGCAACGCGGTCTCTGACTTGATCTTCTCGGCCGCGACGACAGTGACGTCAGGCTGCGGCGGCTGTTGCGGCGGGGCCTTCGAGGGCTCGGTAAGGAAGCGCTGCGGGGACGTCATGTCGCAGGCCTTGATCAACTCCATGCCGGCCTCGTAGACGTTCTGCGGCTGCACAATAGGCAGGCCACCCATCATGGCTTCCTTCTGGAAGTTCATGATCATCATGAGCTTCTGAACCAGCGCATCCTTGTTGCCAGCCGCGTAGCCAACCGCGATACGGAAGTCGCTGCGCTTCTTCCACGTGGACGGGTCAACCTCGACCCACTGGCCACGCAGCTGCACCACCTCTTTCTGGTGCCCGGCTTTGAGGATCAACTCGTGAACGATGCTGAACAGATCCTCGACGCCGGTCGCAATGATCCGAGCGATCTGCTCGACGCGCTGCGCCGCCATCGACGACAACTGCTGAATGCCAGTCGCCGTCTTGTTCATCGCGTTCTGGTCGATGCCGGTGAAGTACCGATTGGTCCCGGTGCGGTTCTCGCGCACCTGATCCATGTACTCCAACCCCTCCATCGCCTGCGGGAACACGAACGGCGTGACAAGGGGCATGACCTCGTTGGCGGGGATGCCGCCCTCCTCGATGCGCACCACGCCGCCCGGGCGGTTCATGAGCATGTCGTCGAGGTTGACCTTGCTCGTGATCGCGTGGCGCGTGTTGTTGGACAGGTAGAGGTTGTCCAACCCTTGGCGCAGGATCGCGGTCTTTATGCGCTGGATGTCCGCCGTGATGTCCGCAATGGACAAGCCCACGTGACGGTGCGGAAGTGGGTTCGGCACGATGCAGGCTACGGGGATGCGCCCCACCTCTTCCTGATACAGGATCTCTTTCCCAACCCGCACGACGTAGAGGAGCTCGGCAATGCCGTCTTCGTCGTAGTCGTGGCGAATCCAGATCGATCGCACTTTCACGCGGCGCATCGACGGGTCTATCTTGTTCTCGCCGTCGCTGTCTTCTTGATACTGGTCGCGCGCCTGGTCTTCCTGCGTCTCAGGATCTTCGCCGCTAGCGATGTCGTCGGCGACCTCAAAGCCCTCCGAGCGCAGCATGGAAATCGTCTTGAAATCCCAGTGCTCGAAGTAGTCGCAATCCGACAACCGCCATGACGGCGTGCGCTCGGACACCTTGCAGCGCTCAGGGGCAAGCACCCTGATGCAGACCTTGCCCTTCTCGCTGCGGCGACGTAACTCGACGTCGTAGAGGATCGGCGGCGGTTGCATCACGGGCTGGCCATCGGGGCCTGCGACAGGCTGCCCGCTCATGGGATCGAGGGCCGGTTGTGGCTGGTAGTCAGGGTCGGGGTAGGCCCGCTGACCGGTAACCTCTACATCCTTGTCGGAAAGCAATGCGGCAATCCCTGCTTCGGTCTGCCGCTCGTAGCGCTCGACGGACGTCTCCACGCTCACGTCGCGATACGCCTTCGCATACGCGTTCTTCGTGAGCAGCGCGTCGGTGCACCAGTTCAGGAAGATCTCAAACCAGTTGTTCTTCTGCGTGACGACGTGGTTGAGGTACTCGCCCTCCTGCTTCGCCGCCTCTACGTCGTCTGGCCCAATAGGCGGCAGTTCCACCACGCCATCGCCGTTCGCGAAGATCCGGCACAGCGACGGCTTGATCCACTCGACTGTCTCGAACACGCTCCTGTCGATGACGGACGAGCGCCCCTCCATGACCGGATCGACGTTCTTGCCGAGGTACAAGTTGATCGCATAGGCACGCTCTGCGGCCAATTGGCCGTCAGAGTCAGAGCCATAGGCGTCAGCTTCCTCCGCGTCGATTGCGGCCAGGAGACGTTGGGTATCAGGCATGCGAGGGACCGGCCTTCTGCTGCGAGTTCTTAAGCGAAAGGGTGCGAGGACGTTCCTCACATGCCTGAGATTCGTGTTTAGCCAGGATTTCGTCCAAGAGCTTCAGTCGCGTGGGTGACGCGAGCCCTTCGAGCGCCTCCACCTTCTTCTCGAGGATGCGAAGGCGGTTGAAAATATCGACGCTCATACAACTCCTAGTCGCGGATAATTTATGACCCGCTTGACTGCAAATTTGTCGTTCGTGGCCTTGTCAGCCACCAATGCGAGGTAACGGAACCCATCGGCGCCGTGCGAGGCGTCGTCGTGCATCGGGGTCGATGCCTGCCCGTCCACGTTTACGCGGCGGCGGTAGCGGCCGAGGCGATTCACGAGCTCGCTCGCGTTCGTCCTGTCGATGAAGACGCGACCGAATACCTCGCGCGCCTTTTTGATGCCCATTTCGATATCAACGTTCGGCACGATCTGCACCGACCAGCCGAGCTTCTGGAACTGCTCCATGGCGCTGGCACCCGTGAGGTGCTTGGCCTTACCGTCGTGTGGCAGGAATAGCGTCCCGTAGTTCAACTTCAGGTCGTTCAGTTCCTGCGAGTAGCTAGGGATATATCGCTCCCTATCCTCGATGTACCGAATGACCCGTATCTCTGACGCCAGGCGCTGAAATAGGATCAACGACATGTAGTCGTTGAACCCCAAGTCACAGACCACATGCACTTTCAGCATAGGGTCATACGGCGCGTTGCAGAGCCGGTTCTCGCTGCGCAGGCGAGAAACTTCCTTGTAGTAGATCGCGCCTTCGACGGCCGGGCGGCAATGCCCCTCGTAGATGTGCGCGAAGTCGTCAGGCGACTTGAGCCGCATCTGTTCGCGCTCAGCGTCGAGCACCTTTGAGCGCCAGGGGTTGTCGTAGTAGTTGATCTTCACCACCTTTGCGCCAGGTGGCGGGTCAACGACGAACCTTTGGTAGGTATCGTCGGTGTCCATGTCGGGGTTGAACGTGACGATGATCTCGGAGTCAGGAGCGCGAATCGTCGGGATCAAGATGTCCCAACTGCGCTTTGATACCGATTGCGCCTCTTCAACCCAAGCGCGCTTCAGACCCTCGAACGACTTGATCGAGTCCCGCGTCTGTGCCGAGAGGCCCGCGAAACGGAAGAACGTCCCGTTCGGCGCACGGATCTCATCGCGCAGTATCTCGTAGAAGTTCCCTAGCCCTAACTCCTCGATCTGGTTGCTCAGAAGCTGGTGCACTGAATCCTTGATGGACTTCTGCACCTCGCGGAAGCAGCCAATCGGCAACGGCTCCTGCGCGCCCTGCAAAAGCAGGGAGCGGGCTACGCCCCAGGACTTCCCGCCATCTCTTCCGCCGTAAGCGACCTTGTAGCGCGCCGGCTCAAACAGAAACCCCAGCTTCTCCGGGAATTCGAACTCAACCGGCGTCATGCCTTCTCGGCAGGCTTGACAAGCTTCAACACCCCCGCAAGCTGCAACGGCGCATCACCCTCATCGCCGCCCGTGATCGCCTGCGCCGGCTTACCCATCCCCCTATCGAGGATCGAGTTACACGCCGCGAGCTTCACCTTGGGGTCAGTGGAGTTCATGAGCTCCACGAGCTCACGGATAGCCTGCGGGCAGTGCTCGAGCGCGGCGGATCTCACAACCGCGATCTGCGCGCGCTGCTCTTTCGTCATGCCGCCCGGGTTACCGGACTTGCCTGGCTTGAACTGGGTGGTAGCTTTCCCGCCGTCTTCCGTTGTCATTTCGTTACGACTGCCTTACGGCTTGGTCGCCTAGCTAATAAATAGGTACTGCGCGAGATGCCGGGACTCGAACCTTAGAGCCGCGCAGGACTTCCTGCCGCTCGCGGAGCCACCACTTAAACCGTCCCATCACTGGGTAGGTGGTCTAGTCATCACCCCGAACCCACGGGGGTCATCTCGCGCTATGCCCGTTTTCGCCGGGCCAGTTATCCCAATAGCTCATCAGGGAGGACTATCCGGTCTAACGCTATCCGGACGCGGGCGGGCGCTACCCGGCCATGCTCAGTGCAGTAGGAGGAACTCTTCGTCCTCGTCTTCAGCCGCGCGCAGAGCCAGCAGGAGCCGTAGCTCAGCATTGGCCGACTCGCTCGCGTAGGTCTTCGCAATCGCCTCTCGCGTGCTGTCTGCAAGCGCCGCAAGGTCATCGGGCACCGATATCGTCGGCGCCTTGATGGCGATGGGCTTGACCTTGCCAAGCGCCACGGCCTTGGGCAATGCGCGTTCAACAATCTCGTCGGCCTTGTTCCTCGCCGCCTTCTCAGCAAGCGCCTTTGCCTGCTCGAGGATGCTGGCGACTTCTTCCTCACTATCGGCCTCGAAGATCTGACCTTCGATGCGGATCGTGTAGCGGCGAGTGCGCGGGCGACGCGGCCGACCGGCACCACTCGATGCTGCGCCAAGGCTCACCGTAATCGTCACTGCAGAGCCGAGCACCGCAGTGCTGCCGCCCGTGGGGGACTGCGAGATCACAAGGCCTGCAGCCACACTGCTCGAGTACGCCGTGGCGACACTCGTCGTGAAGCCGGCGGCGCCGATGTCAGTCGTCGCCTGCGCCTGGGTCTCGCCCACCACGTTCGGCACAGTGCCCGTAGGGGCGGCTGCGTCGATGTTGAGTAGCAGCGGGAGAAGCATCAGCCCACTCCGAGTCCCGCCAGTTGCTTGACTGTTACGCCGCCAGCAACGCCATTCGTCCAGCTATCGATCTTGATCGTGCCGATCGAGCTGTCCGAGACGAGATAGAACCCGCCCTGCCCCGTCGCGATGTCCACACCGGTTGTGTTGATGTTGTAGGTCGTGCCGTTCACGATCAGGTTAACGTTCGTGCTCGACGTGCGCTGCAGGCTCATCGTGAGCGCGACCGACGCGGTGTCGATGGTCGGGCTCAACGACGGCGTAGAGACGAACGAGCCGTTCGACGCGACGCGTACCGCTGTCACCACCTGACCGGTGAGCTGCGAGGCGCCGATGCGCGCTTCGAAGCCCTTGTTGCTCGACCCTGCGCACGTCAGCACTGCAATCGCAGCCGAACCCGGCACCGTGGCGAATGCGCCCACGGGGATGACGATCTCGGACTTCTGCGAGGAGTCCGTGCCGTTGTACATCGCGAACGGCGCTTTGAAGTTCGCCGTGAGCGCGCAGAAGCCAGACCCGTCAATGCCAAGGTCAGCGAGCGATTCGCCCGAGCCCGTGTCGGCTAGCTGCCAGTTCGAGTCGTGCGTGGCTAGCGTCGTCGCTGAGCCGGTAAAATTGTCGGTTGCCATCTACAGCGGTCCTATCGTCGTGACGACAGTGTTGGTGTCGTCGTACTCGACGAGGTACTTGCCCGCGACCGAGGACCAATGGCCCTTGTTGATACGCACTTGGCGCGAGGTGCCAGACAGCTGCGTGAGCGGCTGGATCACGCCGACTTTCGTGGAAGCGCCCACCGTGGCCGCATCGATCATCTCCACGCGGCGCTGCGCGCCGGTAGTCGTGCGCCGCGACATGAAATGGTCGTCCATGTAGAGCTTGCACTGCTCCCAGGCGCCGTAGACGAATGCGGAGTTGCCGAGGTAGTTCTGGTAGATGAAGTATCGGAACGGATTGCTATGATCGCCCGATCCACGGAACAGCACGTTCGTGTACGTACGCGACCACGTGTTAGACGGGTTCGCAACTTCCGTCACCTTCACCCGGAAGGTGCCGTTGCTGGTCCCTGCCGGACTGTTCTCTTTGAAGAACGTCTCAATGCGGAACCACGCATTGCGAATCATCTTCACCGGCCCGCTCGAATAGTCATCAGGCGGGGAGAAGTACTGAGCCCAGTCAGCCGCTCCCGTAACAAAGCCGGCTAGGAACACGTTGTCGTTCGCCGTGACGTGCGACATGTACGCGCTCGGGTCGTTGCCATCGACAATTTGCGGATTGCCGCTGCCGGCATCGTCGTTCGTCAACCATCGGTTCACCTTCCACTGGAGCGTGAGCGCGTCCATGTGGGGGTAGTCCCAGTAGTAGTAGGTGCTGGTGTAGAGCTCTTGCCAGCCGGAAGCGCCCCAGTCGTATTGCTGTGTGCCGCGAGCATTGCCGCCATTGATGTCCGACTCGCCGCGCGCGGTGCCGTCGTACAGCAGGGACTTGGTCCGGTTGAGCGAGCGAACGTTGCTGTAATACCAGTCCGCCACGGTTGAACCGGAGAGCTTCGTCCAGCCACTGCGCGAGAACGCTGTGTTGTTTGTGCCCGATTCGATTGCGCCCGTGAGGCCGCCCAGGAACTCGTTGTCCGGTAGCTCCGTGCTCGAGACGTTGCTCGTGAACGTGTACAGATCGCCGTCAGCGGGCGTGCTGCCCCCGCCACCGGATGAGCCGGAGGTACGCAGTACGAGCCGGCCCATGGCTAGAAGTGGTAGAAGTTGTAATCGACCGAGGAGCCTGGGGCCGTGCTGCCAGCTCGCGTCGTTGTGAATGCGATGCTGATAGCGGTTCCGAAGGCGACGCCGCTAGGGAACGTGACGTTTGCAGCGGAGCTCGCCGGAATTCCGAACGACAGCTTCGGCGTCGTCGTGCCGAGCGTCACTGAGCCCGTCGCGAGGTCGAAGATCTGGCAATACGCAACTGACGCGTTCGGGTTGTAGATGTAGTAGCCGTACAGCTGGCCCGCAGACGCTTTGACAGACGTCACCGTCGTCGTGATCGAGCCAGCAGCAGTGTTAAGGCCACCCTGCGTGTGCGGCTGCTGCGTGACGATGAGTTTGCGGTCAAGCGTCATGCGCGCCGCACCGGCGTCACCCTCGTCTACCGAGTCAGTGCCAGTCTCATCCGCCTGGAAGCCGGACATTGACACGCGCGTCGTCGCGGGCGTAAAGGCCGCATCGTCAACGATGTTGCCCCAGTTGGTGATGTTCGTGAGCGTCGAGCACGTCGTCACCGTGCCGATGGTCGAGTCCGTGGCGGTGACCACGCGCTGCGTCTGCGCACCCGAGGCGCCAGTGCCGGTCGAGGCTGCCGTGCCCGCGTAGTGCGGCGTGACGCCCAAGTAGCCCGTGTTGACGCTACGCAGCCGGTCCCACGTCGTGCCGTTGTAGCCCATGCCGAACGTCAGGCACATCTCCTGATCGTTCTCGTTCGTCATCGCATCGCCCGGGCGCTGTGCCGAGCCCTTGGTGACGTGCGCCTTGTACATCACCTGGATGCGCAGGCTGGTCGTGAGCGTGCCGCCGTTCGTGTAAACGAGGCGGAAGTACCGAGCCTGCACCGGGAGCGAGATCAGCTTGCCAGTCGTCGCCGCGATGGTGAACGTGTCGGTGTGATCCCAGTTCGTGTTGTCGGAGCTCTGCTGCAACGACAAGCCATCGGTGGCCGAGGCGTGGGAACTGAAGACGTTGATCTGGATGGTCGAGAAGTCCGACACATCCTCGCCCGTGCCGGTGAAGGTCGCAGCACCCGCGAGGTTCGACGTGGTGCTGTTTGCCGTCGAGATGAGCGTGTCGCCGATGACGTACATCGCGCGGCGCACGCTGATCGCGAGGATGCCGCCGTCGCCAGAGTCGATGAGATCCCTGGTCGAGCTATACGCACCGACAATCGGGATGCCCTCGGCCGTGCCGAGCGTGATGGCGGCGTCGTCTACCTGGCCGGCGATACCGCCAGCACCGATTGCCACCCACTGTGCGCCGTTCGCGTTGACTTTAGCTGGAGCGTAGTCGCCGACAGCCGGGGTGAGAGCTGAGAGCGTGTCTTGGCGGACGTAGAGCGGCGTTACGCCGGTGTCGGTCGCGCCCGCAACAGAATCAACCGCCTTACCAAGGCTCGTGGCGCTAGTCCCAGGAACGACGCTCGTGACATCCACGTCGCCGATGTCAACGCCAGAGTTGGCGGCAAGCTTGCCAATGGCATTCGTGCCAGCAGGCAAGGCGTTGCTGATAGCCGTGACGGCCGCAACCGTGGTAACCGTCGTGACCGTGCCAACGTTTAGCGTGCCAGTCTGGACAACAGGCAAGGGCGCGGCCGCGCTCACCTGCGTCGCCGAGTCAGCCGCACCGAACTCGAGCTTGACCAGCTGGTGCTTAACGCCGCCGATGTCATCGGTCGCAATGACGTCGCCGCCAGAGCCTAGATTGAGCGTTGTGTTATCGGCCACGGTTACCTGCAGGCGAAAAAAAGCCCGCCTGTGACAGCGGGCTGAAGGACGAGCGCTGCGTTGGAGCGCTGGTCAGGGGGAAGAAGTGCGCGGGGCTATCTATTCGACAGCATCCCCACGCTAGAGTCAGATAGTGCTGTCAGTGCGCACTTACGCGCAAGCCAAACTTCGTGCGCACGAATCCAGTTCACGTGAAACGTCCCCGGGCTCGCACGCGATGATGAATGCGTGCGCCGATTGCAAGTGATCCCAGTAGCGGCGCAGCGGCAAATTCATCATCGGGGCCTTCTGCTTGGCGTAGCCCGCAAAGAAGTAATGCGCCCACACGACGGCATATGGCGCCTCCATCTCATGGGTTGCGGCCATCTTGGCAAGCGCCACACTGACCAGTGTGTAGTCGAGTGGGTCATCGCTCACCAACAGCTTCGGCTTGAACGTGTGCTCACCTGCGCCAGGGCCTTCGATGATCAGCCGGCCCAACAACGACAGCGGCGGCCAGCCGTTGTGCGTGCCATAGACGAGCCAGCGCTTGTGCCGGCCCCACGTTTGGCACTGGTGGTCTACGGAATTGATCATTTTGCCTCCGACACGGCAGAAACCACCGCCTTGATGCACTTGGATTCCCACGATTCCCATGCAGCCTGTATTTCAGATTGGCTGGCATTGCGTGCTTTGAGAGCCCGCATGGTTTCTGCCCACTCCGAATGCAATGGCTCGCTCCAATCGTTGGCAGCCTTTGGGTATGCGCTGCAGCTTCTGCCCTTGCTGAGATTCGTTAGGGTGCTCATCCCGCGCTTGGCAATTCGCACTTTCTCGTAAGCGAAGGCGTCGTCTTCGTCCTCGAACCACGCCACCAGCTTGGTAGTGACTTCAAAGCCCGCTTCGATGATTGCGCGGATGCGTTCGGCCTTCTTGCCAATGCCGCCATTTTTGGCATCGTTGACGTGCGAATCGCAGCGATTGCCCTTGCCCTTGCCTACGTAGAACACAGAGCCGTCTCGAGGGTCGATCAGCTCGTACACGTAAAAACCCCAGGATCTGCAAGCGTCGTCTACCCAGGCGATCATAGGTACCTCTCAGATATCGCGTTAAAGCTGCGTGTATTGGCGTAGGAGCGGCGATTGGCATATACCCCCATGGGGTATAGCTGGGTGGTTGTTAGGCGCGGCTTGCTCATACCGCCTCGCCTGGCGTAGTGGGCGCAGCCGTCGCGGCAGGCGCATCCGGTGGCGGGGGGAGGGGTTGCCAGGCGACGGCTTCGTAGTAGCGGCTGGGCCAGATGAACTTGCCATTGCTTTTTTCCGCGATCGTTACCTGCGTTCGGCGCTGCCTACCGTGGAATAGGTAGCTGACCAATACGCGCTCGCCTTCAGGCGCCGTGGCTATCGGTTGCCAGCCGTTACCGCCACTCATCCCCCACCCCCACATGCGCTCGATGTGCAGTCCCCAGATCCTGCGCTGAGGATTTCGTCGTGCCGTTTTTCACGAGGTTGGGACCTAACAACCTTTGGTTGGGACGGGCTATTTTTCGGCTCTGATTTCACTGTTCTATCTCCTATAGTCCTTACCGTCCTAACCGTCCTATCTCTAGAAAGAGTTCTTAATGAGATAAACGGTAGGTAATAGGCATTTGCTGGCCCCGTTATGGAAATGGGGGTTGAGGATGGGGAGTTGGGACGATTCGCAATCCAGGCGGCTGAATTGCCGATTTCGGTTGGGTCGTTGGGAGGGGTCATTTATCGCGTCCCATCCTTGACGTAGGCCCAACGACGAATCCCATGCGTCTCTCGCCTGCTTCGACGCCATCCGAGGGCTTGAAGAGCCTTCGCAACGCGCATTTGTGCGGCTCTGTCCCAACGTCCCGTGGGTATGCCAAGGGCGTTCTGGAGGATGTCGTTGACCCCGAGTTCCGTCAGCGGCTCAGCCCGTTTGATCCAGTACGTCTCGCCGTGGTCTGACTTCGGTAGCTCGTGCACGTAGCGGTCGATGAGCTCCTCCCAGGCGTCGCCATGCCGGCGTGCTTCTGCCTGTTCGATTTGGTCGCCCATGGGGACGTCGTAGTGGAGCTCGCCGCGACGGACGCGTACGACGGCCTCGGCGAATAGCTGATCGCGGTTCGCTTTCAGGTAGTCGATGTTCACGGTCTTGCAGACGAACGGCCAGAAGCGGCGGGCGCCTGTGACGTCACCGTTCCAGTCGCCTGTATTGTCCGTGGCTGCGAACACACACTGCCTTGGCCGCGTGACGGCGTGGCGCGCGTACTTCCTTCTGTACCGGTCCTCGCGGATCGTGATGAACGCTTTGATGTGCTCTAGGTCCCGCCCACGGAACGACGCCATGTCGGGGATTTCCCCTAACCAGCACCCCTCCATGACTTGGAGGAACTCCACATCACCGAACCCGCGCGGGAGGGAGACGTAGAACTCCCCGCCGAGGATCTCGAGCGACGTTGACTTCCGTATCCCTTGAGCGCCCTCGAGCACGGGGATCGTGTCCACCTGACAGCCTGGGTAGAACGCCCTGCGCACCATAGACATAAGCCAGCACCGCCCTACGGCCTGGTGGTAGGCGTCGTACGGCGTGTCGTATGCGTCGGTGAGGAAGGTAGGCAGCCGCTCGATGCCGTCCCACATAAGGGCGTCGAGGTACTCCGTGAGGGGGTTCCGCCTCCGGTTCTGGAGGAAGGCTCGGAAGCCGTCGCGCATGGCGGAGAGCGAGAGCTTGTGCCAGCTCAGCGTGCGCTGCAGGTGGACGAGGAGGCACGCGTCATCGTCGTCGGTCCACTCCCTCGGCCGCTCAGGTGCGCGCCAGGTGGTCAAGATCCGCTCGCGGAACGAGTCGTACCAGATGGTCTCGTCGTTGAACTCCTTGGACCCCTCCAGTACACGCGTCACGTTGTCCGCCGTTGCGAAGGGGCCGGACTTCGAGCAGTCCAATGCGTAGCGCTCCCACAGGATGGGTGGCGCCACAGTGGTCGGGAATTCCAAGACGTTTGTGCTCACGCGGCTCTCTGATCTTGGATGGGGGCGCTGCTGGCTGCGCTCGCGCGTTGCACGTCCGGAATGGCCTGCGGGATGTGTTTCAGCGCGGCGAGTTCAATAACCGCAGCGAGCAGCAGCTTTGCGTCTGTGACTGATCCGCGCACGTCGTATTGAGCGAGGTTCACCAGCGCTTCGGCGTAGACGCGGGCGCGCTCGAGTTGCTTGAGGTTCATACAACTACCTTGGCGCGCACGCCCTGCAGCTTGCTGGCTAGTAGCGCATCTCCCATCGTCTGGCCGTAGGCACAGAGCACGATGCCGAATGGCGGCGTAGTCGTATTCCCATTGCCGTTCGCGCCGGGTCGCGAGCCGCGCTCGAAGTAGATCCTGCCCTTCAAGAAGAGCAGCGCATCAGCGGCGCGCATATAGTCCTGAAAGTCGTGCGTCTCGGTGCGTGCTGGCATTAGGGCTATGCCATTGCCGTGCGCTACAAGGCGCTCATACCAGACGCGCTTGGATGAGAACGGCGGGTTGAGCCACACAGTTCCGCTCCACGCGGCGGCCAGTCCGTTGTCGGCCTTTGTCAGATGCCGCTTCGCCGGGACCGTAGAGGGCGGCGATCCTGGGCTGCATGGATCAAGGTCGAACTCAACCGCAAGCGCGCGGAACATCCATGAGGGTGTGTACCACTCGTCGTTGTCATTGCTGACACCGGCAGTCTCGAATAAGACGGCGCTCATGCTTTCTTCTCCTTCCCCCGCTCTCGATGCTCCCGATGCACCCACTTCTCCCCATATACCGCCTGGTGATACTCGAAGAACCGCAGGCACCGCTCCTTGCCATCGATCACAGCGCGGGAGCAGACAGCCATGGCCGCCATCATTTCCTCTATGGCGTCCCTCGCCTCCTCCGCATCCGGGCTGTCCGACACGGTGACGCCGAGGTCTCTGAGTCTTTCGACCAATCTGGCTAGATGCGGGGGGACGGCGTAGCGGCTCATGCTGCGACCTCGATAGGCGTTGCAGTGCGCGCGATAGATAGCAGTACGTCTCGGAATTCGATGGGCGTTGCAGCCCGCTGCTTGGCGGACAGGCGTTGGCAAACTCCTGTGCGAACCGCCCTGCGCCTTTCCTCGGCAGAGTGGAAGCCCTCATCCATGCGCTCCTTCGTCCCGCACGTGCCCCACTTGAGCTCAGGCAACGCCACGCCGAACGCGTATAGCCAGGTGGCCTTGCGTGCGCGATGTCCGTAATGCCCCTGCTCCACGCAGCAAGTCCAACCGCCATGAAAGTCAGCCGGTATCCAGCCACCAGCGCGGGGAGGTTTGTTTAAGCCAAATGCTGTCCACGCATGCGATGCCTCGGGATGCTCAAGCACACCGCCCCAGGCTCTGACTGATGCGAGCGCGGCAGCAAAGCAGCCGTTGTCGTCGCCCTTCTGCCGTCGCACGCGCGCGGATGGGCCGCCGCTCCAATACCTACCCCAGCGCTCGCACGGCGGATGCGCAACCACTGGCCACGGGCCGGCGTACTTGCGCGCATCGCGCTCCACATCCCACGGGTCCACGCCATCAAGCCCGTAGTAGCAGCCGTTCGTCTGTACGTAGAGGGCGGCGATCACCTCTCATCCCCCTGCGCCCGCTGCAGCCAGCGCTGATAGACGGCGTCGGCGTCTTCCTGTGAGCGCACGCAGCCTGCGATGGCGTTGACGTCGCGTAGCTCCTCGATGCGGGCAAGCTGGTGCGGGGCGAGGCGGCCAGCCTCGGTCTTCCCCTCAAGCTCCGTGTAGATAGGCACGGTCTTGTTGAGCATCGCGGGTGTGATAACGACCAGCGTGTAGCCGACTAAGTCTCCGGTCCCGTTTGGCCCGAGGCCGATAGGCATCATCGCGCCGCTAGATAGCTGCACCATGCCGCGACGGTTGCGGTACAGGACTCCGCGCTTGAGCGTGGCCCACATGGACTGCACGGACTTGACGACGCTGGTTTCCTTCTGCGTGCCGGTCTTGCGTGACGGCGCCTGCTCGATTTCGGTCTCGCCGCCCATGAACGCGAGCATGTTGCGCACGGAGCGGCGTGAGGGCTTGGTGGGGAAGCGGCGGGTGCGCGTGGTCACGTCTGGTACTCCAGAATGAATCTGAAGTCTCGGCCAGTGCGCGCGTTGCGCAGGCGACATGCGGCATATCGGCGCCATCGGAAACGGCGCTGGCGGCGTAGCATGATGCGGTAGCGATATTTGAGGCGCATCACATCCACCCCGGCGGGTCATCGTTGTCTAACGCCAGCAGCAGGACCCAGAGGAGGATCACGCCGGTTAACACCCAGGCGATTGTTTTAGGGTCAAGCATGGGTGCGCTCCTGAAGTGCTCGCCACAGCTCCCTCCCCACGAACCGCCCCAGCGGTGCCTGCTCAGCCCAGCGGGCGCGCAGCTTCACGCGATGGCGGCACTGGTAGTGGGCGCCGTCCTTCGTGACCCGGGACAACGGCCTATCGCACAGACGGCAGCGGACTACGAAGGGTATGGGGTCCCAGCGGTAGGCGGCTGATAGACGGGTAGGTAGATTGGCGGATGATGGGGAGAGCTTCATGCTGCGGCCTTGGTGCGATGTTTGCGCCGAGCCGTAGCAGTCTTTTTTCCGCCAGGCGTCCAAGTTGCCGGACCGCGCAGGTAGTTGTGCGTGCGGCAAACTGGGACCACCTCCAATGGGCGATCGTATGAACGGTGCTCAAGAACTTGAGCACGGACTCGCTTCCCTTCTGCTTTGCAATCAACGCAAAACGACTCACACGCGCGCTTGATCTTGCCGTCTCGAATTGCGCGCATCACCTTGTTGCATATCTTGCCCTTCAGGATGCGGTACTCAGCGTCGCAGTCAGCGCAATGAAGAGGCACCCTCCCGACCTGCTGAATGAAAAACACATCGCCGCATGCCCTGCACGCGCATTTGCGCTCTTTGATCGTGTAGCCCCTCATCGGACCACCTTCAAACTGGCGCGCTCGTCTGCCTTCTCGATTCTGTCCAGCTTGCGGCTAACAACCTCCATGAGGTCTCGAACCTCGCGCCGGAGCGACTCTGCTTCGTCAGCGGGGCAAATCCACGTGATTTGATAGCCGAGTTGCTGCGCTTCGAAATCAACGGTTGCGGTAGACCCGCACTCATGCGCAAGGCGCTTGATCTGAAGCACCTCTTCCGGTGACAGCTTGTGAGGCTGGTCCGCGTTCAAGCAATTGCGCAGTTTCTGCGTCGCGTTCGTTTCCGACGGCCAAAGCCTCCCTGCCACGGTCTTGAACCCGCCTGCTGCGGCGATGTCAGCACCGATTGCATCCGCGACTGAGTCATGGAACAAAATGCCCTGCTTCATATCTTTGATCCGTAAAGGTTGTTTTAGAAAAACAGGCACAAACAAGGCGAATGCCTAACCATTCGTCCTATGAACAAACAAGAAAAATGCCTACGGGGATCGCCGGTTAAGTCGCATGCAAAAATCGACATGGGCGCCCTCCCCTCGCGGGTGGTAGTTAGGCAGCGGAGTCGTGTCGGAAGGTGTCAGGGCAAAGATCGAAGCGGCTCAGAACGCCATCCGTACTTTTCTCTATTGCAAGAGCCGCTTTTGCGGAGACGGGGCGAGTGCCGGCTATCCACTGGGACACCATCGCTTGGTGGACCCCGGCGAGCCGCCCAAATGCCGCTTGCTTTATTCCATGCGTCTCGAGATATCGAGCAATGAGCCAAGCGGGAGTGGCGGCAGCCTTACGTTTCATGACGCATATTAATAGCGTCGCTATAGGGCGCCGTCAATAGCATGCTGGTTGCAGGGTTAATAGCGTCTGGCCACGGTTGCGCCATGGCCGCGAAAAAAGCGAGGCCTGGACAGGGAATTCCGGACTCGGTCAAAAAAACGGAAGGGAAGGCGTTACACGACCTGTGGAAGCGACGTAAAAAGCGCTCTCAAGCCGAGTTCGCCCATTCCCTAGGGTTCACCCAGGGGTACCTGCCTCAGTTCTTCGGTGGGCTGCGGCCACTAACCGTCGATTTGGCAAGCAGGTTTGCCGATGAGCTGGGCGTCGATATAGGGGACTTCTCCCCCCGCCTGGCCCAGCAGTTCCATGCAGAGCTTACGGCTGCTGAATGGCCTTTCCGTGGCTTTACGCGCGCCCAATACGAATCCCTTACCCAAGCGCAGCGTGCCGCTGTAGAGGGGCTCGTCAACGGATTCCTACAAGAGCATGCGGCCCCCGCCTCTAGACGGCTTCGCCGCGTCGTCTAGCCGGCCTTAATAGCACCGTCAGCGAAACCTTACGCCAGACCCTGACCTTAGGGCCCGGAGTGTTACAGCACGCAAAAAATTAATAGCCCCGCTATTGACAGGATTCATAGCGTTGCTATTATTCGCTCACCTGCTCCCCACCCCCGAGGCCAAGCCGATGAGCACGAACGCAAACGACATCCTCAATGGAAACGGCAGTCGCTACATCACCCGCACCGGCGCCGGCCGCCGCGCGAACCGCGCGCAGGTGGAGTTCCGAGGCATGACGCTGTGGGTGGACTACTTCGCTGACGGGGCGTGGATGCCGGCGACGGGCGACGACCCTGCGGAGTACCCCACGGCGGCGGTTAAGTCCGTGGAGTTAGAGGCTCGCGGCCGCTCGCAGTCCGGCGAGTGGGTGAAGGTGCTCGTGGACATGACGGAGATCCTGTCGGAGTTCCATGACGAGATCGCGGAGCGCATTGAGAGGAGCTGGCAGGAATGAGTCGCGCCGACAACACGCCGCAGCCCGGCGATCTGCTCGACATCGCCTACATCAACAGCCTGCCGCAGCCGTTCATCGGCCGGATGCTGGGCGGGTACCGCTGGCCCATTCACGATTTCGAAGTGCAGACCGGGCTCATCCGCATCGATGTGTGCGGAAAGCTCGACGTGGTGCATATCGCCGACTTCACCAGCTTCCGCGATGCGAACGGCCACGAACATCCGGCCGAAGGATTCTACATCGATGCCACGCAAGAGGAGCGAGACGCCCCGGCGTTTAATCCCGCCCTCTCCAAGGTGCAGCCATGACCACCCCCGACCCGGTGAAGCGGTATGGCGGGACCGAGTACGCCGAGAAATTCGCACACATTGAAAATCGTTTTTCAGTGAACGCTGATGGGTGCTGGATTTGGAATGGGTGTGTATCTGCAGATGGATATGGGCAGATGAGATTTCGTGGAAAAACTGTGTATGTCCATCGATTCATTTGCGAACACTTCCACGGGCCCATCTCCGCTGGTCTTTGCGTTGACCATCTTTGCCGTGTTCGACGATGCGGCAATCCAAATCATTTGGAAGCCACAACGATAAGCACGAACAATTTTCGCGGGGAACAGAGCTTGCGTACTACGTGCCCTAAAGGGCACGCGTATACATCAGAGAACACGCGCCGCGACAAAGATGGGCACAAGCGCTGTCGTGCATGCGGAGACGCAAGATTTCGTTGGGCGTACTCCAAAAGGCTTGCCCGTGCTGCTTTTGCCGCCCTCACCGAGCAGCCCAACAAGACAGCACATACCGAGAAGGAGAGCGGACGATGAGCATCCAACCAAGGCCAGCTACTCCAAAGAGCGTTCATGAGACGGTGATGCTCTATCTCCGGACATTTCATGGATCAGATGAAAACGAGCCGGTGACTCTGACGCTCACGTATGACGAGCTAGAGGTTCTCGAAGACATGACTGGCTGGTACGTCAATGACCTGCCAGAGAAACGCGAACGACTTGCGTCGCTGGCGATGCAGGGGCTGTTGACGAACGCTCCGTTAATCGATCTGTACAACACGCGCAATGATCCAAGCGCCATGGCGGTTTATGCGCGCGATGCAGTGAAGTGCGCCGACGCCCTACTCGCCGCCCTAGCCAACGATCAGAAGGAGACCCCCAAGTGACCCTCACCAACGGCCGCGAGCAGCCCGCCACCGAGTGGCTGCGGGAGATGTTGCGCCTGGAGACCGAAGGCGCGACGACGCCCGCGCAGAGCGAGGCGCTGCGCATGGAGCAGGAGGAGCAGGCCGCGCTGGAGCAGATGGCGTCGGAGAGCGGTATTCGTCGCGTGGAGCAGTTGCTCGAGGGGGAGATGTCCCGCCGCGTGCTCACGCTGACGCCGTCGATGTGGCGCGAGATGTCGGCCGTGGAGCAGCGTGTGATGCTCGATTGGACAGAGCGGCGAGTGAAGCTGCTGTCTGAAAGGCTTTGCTTTCAGCGCAACAACATTGGATCGGAGCCCGACGTGCCGGAGATGTATCGGGTGGGGGCTTTGTAATGCCTGCCCCCTCCGCACTCGGCGCCTTCGCCTGCGTCATGGCCCTGATCGCGGTGGCTGGGGCTTACGGCTGGCTACAAGAACTACGGGGGATTTATGGACGACGAAGACAGCGACGCCGCACAGGCGTGGCATCAGATCGAAATTGAACTACGTGAGCTACAGGAGCTAACAGATGTCTATCGCGACGATGATTTTAGGTACCAGCGGCACGGGCAAGAGCACAAGTTTGCGGAATATGAATCCTGCAGAAACGCTGCTGATTCAGACCATCCCGAAGCCCCTGCCCTTCCGCTCGAAGGACTGGCGCCCGCTGTCGAAGGACGGGGGGAACATCATTGTATCGGCCGACGCCGCGCAGATCGTGACGGTGATGCAGAAGACATCGCGCCCGATCATCGTGGTGGACGACTTCCAGTACCTCTTGGTCACTGAGTTCATGGCTCGAGCCCACGAGACCGGCTACGGGAAGTTCACCGACATGGCCGCGCACTACTACTCCGTGCTCAAGGCTGCCGGCGACTTGCCCGCGCACAAGCGCGTCTATCTGCTCTCGCACACCGACAGCAACGACGCCGGCCAGGTGAAGGCGAAGACCATCGGGAAGATGCTTGACGAGAAGGTCACCGTGGAGGGCCTTGTGACCATCGTCCTGCGCACCCAGGTGATCAACGGGCAGTACGTGTTCAGCACGCGGAACAGCGGCAGCGACACCGTGAAAACGCCGCTCGATATGTTCCCCGACGAGCACATCCCGAACGACCTTGCGGCCGTGGATGCCGCCATCGTCGAGTACTACTCCCTATCCCAGGCAGCCGCCTAACTTTTTCTACCTACAGGAATTACAGACATGTCTCTGAAATTGAACACCGCCGAAGCCCGCAAGGCCGACAAGACCTCCTCAGTCATCCGCGAGACCGGCTCATACAAGGGGGTCATCACACGGGCTGAGAAGCTCGTGTCGAAGAACGGAACGAAGGGCGTTGGCTTTTCCTTCAAGGCCGACGACGGCTCCACGGCGAACTACCTCGACGTTTACACCGAGAAGGCGTCAGGTGAGCCGCTGTGGGGCGCGAACCTCGTGCAGGCCGTGCTCTGCTGCACGAAGACGAAGGATGCACCGGAGGGGAAGATCACCGTCGAGAAGTGGGACCGCGAGGTGAGCGAGGTGAGGAACGTCGATGTGTCTGGCTACCCGGCACTCATGGGCAAGCGCATCGGACTCGTGCTGCAGAAGGAGATCCAGTCTCACTACCAGACCGGGGCCGATCAGGAGCGCATGAACATCGCGCGCGTGTTCGAGGCTGACACGGGCTTCACCTCCACCGAGATCCTCGACAAGGCGACGAAGCCCGAGAAACTCGCGGAGTTCCTGAAGACCCTCGCGCCTGTGCGTGACAGCCGGAAAAAGGCATTCACACCGCCAATGGCAGTCGCAGCATCTTCTCAGGTCGATGACTTCAACGACGAAATCCCCTTCTGATTCAACGAGTTACGTAGCATGTCCGACGACGCACTCATAGCTTGGCTGGCAGACGGCGCGCAGCCCGCGCTCACGCAGGAAGAAATTGCAGCGCGACGCCATAGCGCGTTCGCGCTGCGCTTTTCCCAGTCCCTGCGCCCGTTGGGTGATTTGGGGATCAGCGAAGAGGAGCACGAGCTCGCCGTGGCGCGCAACGTGTACGAGGTGCATCGCGCGCTGAACGTCCTGGGCGATGAGGAGTACTCGGCCGTGTGGTCGCTGCTCTCAGCGTCGGACAGGCGGGCCATCAAGGCTTACGTCGATATTGGGAAGCGTTCTAACTAACCCCGCCCCGGCCTTCGGGCTGGGGTGGGAGGAGAGAGATGATGCCTGTACTGTTCTACGGAATTTCCTGCATGGTTCTTGGCGTCGGCCTGATATTTCTGGCTGGAGGAATGAATACGAAATCGCGTTTGCTTGGCCTACTCATGACCATCTGCGGATTTCTCCCGTCTCTGGTGTTAGGCCTGCAGTTAGCGGGCATCAGGGTGTCTCAGTGACCCGCCTCCTCCTCGCCATCACGCTGATAGCAGCCCTGTCCGGCTGCGAGCACCGCATCAATGAGGGCGAGATCTACGCGCACGGCCACCTTAGCGAGCAGACGGTGATGATCATGATGCCGCTGACTACTTGCAG
>Ga0134123_10000169_pt1 | contig 43163 bp, 36 predicted proteins | sample KB303_FD_96460 | JGI IMG/M metagenome (GOLD analysis project Ga0134123, IMG submission 96460) | Terrestrial soil microbial communities without Nitrogen fertilizer from Kellogg Biological Station, Michigan, USA - KB3-0-3 | ecosystem: Environmental > Terrestrial > Soil > Unclassified ...
AGCTGAACAATGGACCGGCCCGGCTGCTGTGAAAAATTAAAATTGATTCTGATTTCTGCATTATTATTTTCCACATCATCAATTCGCTCGAGCCTTTCGAGCATTTTAATTCTCGACTGTGCAAATTTTGCTTTTGAAGCTTTATATCGAAAACGGTCAATCAGCTTTTCCTGCTCTTTAATATATTTTTCCTGGTTTTTAAATTGAGAACGCTGCATTTCTTCACGCATTGCTTTTTCCTGCAGGAAGAACGTATAATTCCCTGAGTAGGAAATCAGTTTTTCATTGTCCACTTCAACAATTTTTGTAACCACACGATCTAAAAAGTAACGATCATGTGAAACAATGACTATTGTGCCTTCATACTCTGAAAGATACTCTTCAATCCATTGAATGGAGGGTAAATCAAGGTGGTTGGTTGGCTCATCCAATAACAACAGGTCGGGTTTGGTCAGCAGAATTTTTGCCAGCATTACTCTCATTCGCCATCCGCCTGAAAATTCTTTGAGCGGCCTTTTTAAATCAGCCGTTGAAAATCCAAGACCTTCAAGGATTGACTCTGCCTTATACTGGATGTTATATCCATCCAGCGCATCATATTCGGTTTGTAAATCATGCAGGTGATGAAGTGTGTCTTCAGAATGATCGTGCTCTAATTTTTTTAAAACTTCTTCAATCTCATCATGGATTTTGTTCTCTTTTTCAAATGCTTCCATGGCCACGTGCAAAATACTGTTATCGCTTTGATAAGAAAGCAAATCCTGGTTAAGAAAACCGATGGAAAGATTTTTTCTTCCTGTAATTTCTCCCGAAGTTATTTTGTATTCTCCGGCAATGATCCGGAGCAAGGTTGATTTGCCGGTGCCGTTTGCACCGATCAGGCCGATCTTTTCTTCAGGCTTAATGTGCCATGATGCTTCGCTGAATAAAGCCCTTGCACCGAATTCGAATGTAATATTGTTAAGTACTAACATGTGAACGCAAAATTAGCATTCCATTTGCGAAAACCAGTTTCATCCCTTGTTCCATCATTATTTTGAATTAAATAAAAAAGGCCATCTCAAAATGAGACAGCCTTTATATTACTTGAATGTTTTAAGATTATTTGCTTACAACTAACTTCTGCTGATATAATTTTTCAGAAGAATTAATATTGATTATATAAATCCCGCTCGGCAAATCAGAAGTATTGATATTGAATTTCATTTCTTCCTGTGCATGGATAGGAGCGCTGTTAACCTGGCTTACTTTCTTTCCAACAATATTGTAAATCTCAATTGAGACCTGGTCATCATTGGAGGAAACAATACTTACTGTTGTATTGCTTAAAGCCGGGTTAGGCCGTACAGAATAACTGAATATATCCGATCCGTTTTCCAAAGCAAATTTTGATTGTACCGGGCAATTCAGGTAGCCAAGGTTCGCTCCGTTATCATAATTTTTATTTACTTTATTAAGGGCATCGTTTAATTGAGAGATCGTATAAGTGGTTGTGCATCCTCCCAGCCTTTTATTTGCTTCGGCAAGCAATTGAGAAACCGTCATGCCATTAAATGTACCGCCATTAATAACCTGGTTTCCAAGAAATATGCTGCTCGTATTGAAATTCGGATCATAAGCATCGAAACCTAAAGTAAGAGTAAGCGCCATTGCCTGGCCAGCGAGAGTGTTGCTGATGCTTCCTCCGGGGTTAGTTGAAGTTCCTGAAGGCAGTACTGCCGGAGTACCGCTACTGGGTAAGAAATTGTGAACCGCCAGTGCTGAAGTAAGCTTTAATTTATTGTTACAGCCAATTACAGCGCCCTGGGGGAATGCAAGAGCAAATTTTGCATACATATAAGCAGCAGGATTGTTACCGTTTGGAGGAGCTCCCCAGCCGCCCATGGTAACAGAGCGTCCGTTGCAAAGTGAAGGCAATATGTCGCAGCTTGTATAATCTGAACATCCGTTTGCATCTGTAACAATCACAAAATATGAACCTGCGGCTAAATTTGTAATTGAACTGGTATGTTGATGGGGGTTTGTAAACCAATCATAGCTATAAGGCGCAACACCTCCTGATACATTAGTCGTAATAGTACCCGGAGCATTGGGAACCGTTGAGGTGCAGTTCACCTTAACTTCGTAAGCCAGGGTTATATCTGAATTAAGGTCAAAAGAGCAGGCTTCACTTCCCTGCCAAACGGTTACAGATATTGGCCCTTCGCATAAACCGGTAATTGTTTGTGTGGTAGCGCCATTGGACCAGAAGAAAGAAAGATTTGGCATATTTTCCAAATTAACTATCGTGGCAGTGCCACTGCAATCTCCTTTACAATTGGTGGGCGTAACGTCCAATCTTACCTTTAATAAGCACTGGGCATTTGACTGTGTTTGAATGACCAGAAAGCCAGCCATTACCATAAATTTCAAGAAATTTTGTTTAATTGTTTTCATAATTTTATTTTTTTTCCGCAAATAACATATCCCTAAAACGCCTTACCCTCATTTTTTTGGTAAATGATCTTTAATAGAAGGTGAACAATTTATAATTCAGCATACAGTTGTCCCTGCTTAAGTTAAAAGCAACACTTTGAGCTGAGAGGTAGAAAATTATGAATGGAGAAAAACCATGAAAATTATTCGGGAGCCCCGTCATTCACCCATTTCTGCAATTGCAAAAGAGTGCATGCATCTAATGAATCAGAGGGAGGAACCTCAGGCATCTCCCTGAGATTTAAAACCCTTTCCTGGAATTTTCCGCTATCCACCTTGGATTTAATAACTGCATATGTGGTATAATCAAATCCCGGGGGAGCATCCGTTCCATGACAATCGCTGAAAGCAGTGCAGCGGGTTTCAAGTATATTCTTTACAAAATTGTTATATGTAATAGCATTGATGGTATCGCAGGTAATAATTATGGCCGTGTCAGGCGGAGGAGGGATAACAGGCTCCGGCAAATCACGTTTGTCATAAGCGCAACTACATACAGTTACGGCAAAAGCCACTACACCCACCCAATAATTTACAAAGAATTTCAAACCGGAGTATTTAAAAAATCAGTTATTCTATAAAAATTTTCCGGATACTTTTTTTATTGTCAGTAAAAAGTTCGACAAAATAAATTCCGTTTTTCAAGCGCCTGGGATCAATCCGGTAAGATAAAAAATAATCTCCTGATGATTTTATTTCGGAAAGCAGCAATGCCGCAAGTTTCCCGTTTGAGCTAAGCAAACTTATTTCAACCGGCCCTTTATCCTTTACATTATAACTCACATTCAGCACCTCGCTGACCGGGTTAGGGAACGCATTAAAAAGAAATGCATTTGCATTCACTGCATTTATTCCTGATGTATTTATTACAAATATCCTCCCCTTCATGCCAAAGTCTGCATGTGGCGGGCAGAAATAATAATGAACCCCCACTCCAAGCTGGGCAGGATAAACATAACCACCTCCATAAGGCGTTGAAAAACCACCCGGAAGAGCAACTACACTGGCTGAATCGGTTGCTGTATTATAATTTGACTGGCTAACTTCCAGTGAGTAATGCATGTTGCCGATAAAAAACCGGACAGTATCTCCGAAATTAATAGTAATACTGTCAGGGGTATACGCATTGTTATTATTTGTAATGGTCCATTTTACGCAGAAACCAGTTGCCGAAATCAGGAAAAGAAAGACACTAAGAGTAATTTTCTTCATAAAGACTTGATTGATTTGGTTAATTATGGTATGGTATTAGAGTTCAAATATATCGTTTCTGAAATTATTATTTTATGAACGAAAAATATTGTTGTCAGAATACTGTAATTTCTTCATAAAATGGAAAAGAAATGGAAAAGAACTTTTTCAGAGAGAAATCGTATTCCTTAATATAGTTTTACATGAGGATAAAAACATTTGATTGCGTGAGGGGTTATGGCGCCCTGGTAGTTTTATTTGCTCACCTCCCGGTGTTGGCCGGATCGTCTGTGTCCAAACTGTTTAATTTTTCTGTTTACCAGTTTAATATCGGCTATATTTTGCTGGATATGTTTTTTGTAATGAGCGGCTTTTTAATTACCTCTATAATTCTTCACGAAAAAGAAAAAAACACTTTTTCATTTAAACAATTTTATCTTAACAGATCGCTGCGCATTTTTCCCATTTATTATCTTACGATTATCCTTGTTGCTGTTTTTATCTCCACTGATCATCTTATCTACCCGGTTTTTTTTATCGCGAACTATTTTTTTGCGTTTCATAATGAAGTGCATCCTTTAAACAATACCTGGACGTTAGCTGTAGAAGAACATTTTTACCTGTTCTGGCCTATACTGTTGTCAGCATTCAGCTTTAAGCAATGTAAAATAATAACGGGACTTATTATTCCTCTCATTGCATTCATGACTGTGATTACGGCTCCCTACTTATTTGAATCCAATGTAGCGGGCGAATTTGTTTATCTTGGAACCACAACGCGTTGCCTGTCTATTTCGCTGGGATCATATCTTGCATTTAATAAAAGCTGGCTTACTAATCTGTCTAAGAATGGTTTTAAAAAAATAATTTTTCTCTGTATAGGAGTGTATGTACTATTTTATTTCATGCCTGTGCTGCCTGTGCTGAATAAAGTTCCTCAATATGCGCGGCTTGTTTGCATTGTACCTGTCATTTCAACATTGCTGATTATTATTTCGTACAGGGTGAACTTCAGCGATAATACGCTAATTAAAAAAATAATTTTCAATGATGTTATTAATTATATCGGGTTAATGAGCTATGGATTATATCTTTTTCATTATCCTGTTTTTTATTTTTTCGGAATGATTGACTGGCAAACACCCGTTACCAATGACGCTTTTACTTACTGGCTTGCCATACTCTCAGCGTTTTTATTAACTGTGGTTTCGTATCACTTTATTGAAAAACCGATTATCAGCTTTGGAAGAAAAATTACTTTAAACAAAAAAACCAGGGATTACGAAAGACGTTATGAAAACATCTTCGTGGAAGGGTACCGGAAAAGCAGCACTCTTTAATAATTTTTCTATCAGCTGCAGCAATATCACAAAAGACAGGGCGGGCTGCTTTTACTTTCACAACGCTTGTAAACAGAACGGTTTTATTTTATGAAGTTCAATGCAATAAAGAGAATAACGATTACTATTCCCAGCAGGGCAATTATAAAAAGGTAATCGGCAATTGTTTCAAGTTTTTTTTCAAGCCTGGTATTTTCTGTCCTGATGGACAGGAATGAAAGAATAGAAGAAGTCGCCAGGAAAATAGAAATGATTGCGGTAAACTCATCAATGTAGGTGCGTTCTCTTTTATCAGAAACTTGCACAGCAGTGAAGACAAACAGGCAAAAGCCCAAAAGAGTTGCCGAAGTATTTAATATGTGTTGCGATGTCTTGTTAGCCATTCAAAATATTTTCATGGTAAAACGTAATCCATGATTATTCATTGTTCAGCTTATACTTTTTGAAATTTCTATTCAGCACCCGAATTCAGCCCATTGTATTCCTTTTTTGTCAACCTGTACTGGATTACATTTCTGTATGCTGAATTAACTTTGTAATGCTCTCTCATCTCAGCTTCTTTAATCATTTTATTTTTCATCATTACTTTTCCCGATGCTATATTATCGGGGTAATGAGTAGCATAAATTTTATTCAGGTCCAGGCTTCCGAAACCGAATTGCAGGATTGCAGCGGTGGCTTCTGTTGCAATTCCCCTGCCCCAAAACGGTTCGGCAATCCAATAGCCGAATTGACCACTATTATTATTTTTATCCAGATGCAAACCGATCTCCCCGATTAATTCATCATTTTCTTTTAACGTAATTCCAAAAACATAGCGCTCCTTATTTTTAAATCCCTGCAGCACAAAATTCAGACGGTAAATGGCATCTTCCTCGTTATATGGAAAAGGGATGTTGAGAATTTGGTCAGAAATTTTTTCATTGTTGCAGTATTTGAGCAAAGAAGAAATATCTGTGTGACGGATTTTTCTGAGCCTTAACCGGCCTGTATTTAATTCGGGGAAGTCTTTCATGTATCAAAGATAAAAATTTGTTCATGCCATTTCCCTGGTTTACAATAGGAGAAATTAAATAATAAATTACTTCTTATTTTGAATTATATTTTGGGTAAGATAATTTTCAAGCTTTGCTGCATTTTGCTTAAGGCCTTCATCTGCTTTAAAAGTTTTAACTACCGTTTCAAACATTTCAGTTGTTTCAAACAACACGGTCCATTCCATTAAAGTTCCTTTTTCCCCGGGCTCAAAAATAATTGTGGCAATGTAATTGGGATTGAAATGCCGGAACACAATTTTTTTAAACAGCACAATTTCTATAAAGACGCTTTTATTAGGATAATTTTTTCCGTCAGGGCCGTGCAGGGTCAAAAGCCATTCACCGCCTTCCACCACATCCATTTTACGAATGGTAGTAGTAAATTCATCCGGCCCCCACCAATTTATAATGTGTGCCGGGTCAGTCCAGGCCACCCAAACCAGCTCAACGAGAGCGCTTAACACTCTTGTAACGCGCAGTTCCCGGTTGGCTATGCCGGAATTTATTTTCTCCATGGTTGTTACCTGCCGGCCGGCAGTCAAGCTGCTGCCGTTTTACTCTTGATCATTCTGGTCACTTTCCTAATTTGGATTTAATTAATTCAATTAAATTGTCTGATACGGAAGTTTGCGGTAAGTCTGAAATGTCATATTTGTCGGGAGTGAAAAGCTCCATAAGTTTTTCAATATCTAATTCCGGTTTAAATTTATTAAATTCAATCGCATCTGCTTTAGCATTGTAAAATGCAGCGACTCTCAATAAATATTTAAATACTCTGAACAAGATTTGCACTAAGAAGATAAGTAACACAGATGCACCTATTCTTATTGTTAAACTTGTAGAAAGAAATCTCTGGTCAGTCGTTGCTGCTTCAATCGGTGGAAATACGAGTAAATAAAAACCAATTAGAATTACAATTAGTGTAAAAAAGAAAATCCCAACTGAAATGTTATTGAAAAGTATAGCTCTTAATCGAATTCTTTGTACAATTGATTCTATGGATTTGTTAGCATCATATTCCCGGTTATCAAAAATCACAAGAGGAAGCATGTTCCAGGGAATTATTAGCAGAAGGCCACTGAGAAATATTACCGTTGAAGAAAAAGAAAGCAGGTTGCTATAATAATTGTCAGCAATCAAATAGTGATTTATCAACACGACAATAACTGTAAATCCAAGAAGAATTAGCCCTATTATTTTTTTCATTTATTTATATTTTAAATCAGCTTTCGGTTGATTTTTATTTCTGCTAACATTTAATATCCACTGAAAAGTTATTCATTTTCAAACAAAAATATGGTTTTCCTCAACTGCCTGGTAAATATTGAACATTAAACTTTCTTCCATTCAATATTCCAAAAATTCCTTATATAAACATTGTATGTATGCTTTTGCATTTGCAACGTCATCAGGGTTGATGTTTTCTTTTCCTTTTGATGCACTGATTTTACCTGTATCAAAGTGATAAATAAAATAATTTTCCGGAAGCACCCAGCTTAATCCGAAGTCGAGAGAGATATAGGCAAAGTCATGCCGGTTGGTATTGAAAATATTATTGCTCCAGGTAAAAGCGGCATGGTTCATATCGAGCTGTGCAAGCAGGGTGGAAGCAAAATCATTCTGATTAGCCAGGCGCTCCAGGATGGATCCCTTTAGTTCCGTTTTGATAAGGTTTCCGTAAAACATCATGGTCATCCTGCGCGCTGCAGGGTTATCATAATCATTTTCTTTGGGCATCCTGTGGCCGTGATCGGCAAGAAGTATAAAAATAGTGTTATTGAACCACGGTGCTGACCTTACCTTTTTAAAATAATTTCCAAGACATTGATCCGTATAATAAGCCGCCCCGCGGAATTTATCAGGATCGTTATCATTCCCGAAAGGGTTTTTTATGGGAACTTCAAATGGCTCATGGGTGTTAAGCGTTAGTAATATGGAAAGGAAGGGCTCCTTTTCAAGGTTGAGGTCATCAGCCTGGCGGTTTAACACATGCTCATCATAAACTCCCCACTTGGTGCTGCGCATAGACACATCAAAGTCATCTTCCGTAACCAGCTTATCGCATCCCGAATTCAAGAGATAGCTGTTCATATTTGCAAAACCGATTTCACCTCCATAGTAGAAAGAAGTATTGTAATGCATGTTTTTAAATTCACGGATAACAGATGGAAGCTTCTCTGTTTTATCAGGATGGCGGATAATGGAATTATTGGGCTGTGCCGGGAATCCGCTCAGCACGGAAACAATGCCCTGGTCTGTACGGAAACCGCTTGAATATACGCGGTCGAAAAGAATACCATCTTTCGCCAGCAGGTTAAAATTTGGCGTTACATTTTCCTCACCGTGCAGCGCTTTTATGATATCAGCGCTCCAGCTTTCAAGCATGATGATAACTACATTGGGCTTGCTGCCGCTGTCAACATTAAAGATGAGGATGGTGCTGTCATTTTTTACATCATATAACTGCTTTACCCGTTTTTGCGCTTCAGCATCATCAGCATAATGGTAAGGGTTTTTATTGGTGATCTGTGATTCGAGCAGGCTGTGCCCGAGGAACCAGATTGGATTGGTCGCCATTTGATTCAATAAATGTCTTGTCGAAAAATAAGCAGAGCTTTCGCTGATCGGGACAAGCTGGATGCCGCCTCTTGCACCCAATGCAATCAATGCACAGCAGGTTATTAAAGGGAGGGCTGTTTTGAATTTTACTTGCGAAGGATCGGGAAAAAAAGTTTGTACAAAGCGCCTGTAAAAATAATAGAACAGTATAAAAATTATTGCCCAGATGGAAAAAGAAATAAGCCATTCTATATTTGAAATAGATGCGTATACTTCTTCAGGCTGGGATAAATAAAAAAATGCACGCGCATTCATAATAGTGCCCCAGGTTTTAAAAAGGGAAATATTTCCAAGAGAAAACCCGGTGAAACAGAAAATTACAATTGCGTGAAAATACCGGTTGATTGATTTTAAAATTTTCGCCTGGAAAAGCAATTGAAGGAGCAGCATAAGAGCAGGAAAAGCAATCGTATAGGAAATACAGGAGAGATCAAGGCGGATGCCATGATAAAAAATTTTTATGATTTCCGGAAGGGGTGCGGTGCTTGCTGCTTTAAATTGTACAAGAAAAAAAAGTATCCTGAAAAAGAAAAAAAATGCCAGCCAGAATATGGTAAGACGAACTAAAAATTTTACTGAAGTAATCATCGAAAAGAATTATTGTTCATGAATAAGCTGACCCGTTCCGGTTACAGAGGTTGTTAAATTATGAGGATTGCCAGAATAATAAATATTGCCGATAGATTCAATACCTGCATACATTTCATCCCTGACCTGTATCCTGATATCACCCGATCCTTTGTTAACAATATAAGCGGAGTTAGCTTCAAGCCCCGTGCAGTTTATATATCCGTAACCGAACAGCCAGATATAATTTAGCCCGGTTTTGCCCTGTACGGTAACATCGGCAGCCCCTGTATGGATTTTTACAAGGATTCGCGCCCCGTTAAATTTAAAGTTCATCGTGCCTGATCCGTTCCAGTTATCGAACACAAACTCATAGGTCGTAAGGGTATCAGCAAATGTAATATCCCCTGAACCCCAGTTCACAAGGTTCACTAAATCATTGGTAGTAACGTCCACAGTATATATATTATTGAAGTTCCTTGCCCAATTGCATTTGTTCTCATTTTTAATATACAATACGCTATCCTTAATTTCGGTAGTAATGCCGTCAATTAAATTATCGCCTGCAGTGACTTTTAAAGAATAATCCGATCCGAAGTGCACAACCAGGTCCACATTATTTTTCATGTCAATCCTGTTGAAAGCAGCAGCGGGCCGGTCAACCGTTATTGTTTTTCCCGTGCTTTTAAAGCAGTCAAATAAATGATCTTTTTTACAGGAAGAAAAAACGAACATCAGCAGAACCGATAAGATTATTTTTTCATTTCTTATCATTTAATTTTATCAATTATTTTTTAATTCACAATTCACAATTCACAATTTCACTCCCACTCCCCATTCAAAAAAATCAGCTTTAGCCCAGTGCGATTTTAAATTGAAACACGCAAAATAATTTTTATAAAAACAATACCTCCATCCGAGCCGGTGATACATATTTCCATCTGACTTATAACTATTGTAGAAATATCCACCCATCTGGACCAGCATGGAGAGATCCGTAAAAATTAATTCGTACGTAGCGCTCACCCCTGCACGAGTTCCATCAATAAAGCCGTCCGTATTTACAGAATCATTTTCCAGTCTTGCGATGATTGACTTATCATAATGTACATCTAAAGCTAAACCGATCGCACTTTTTCTTGTAAATTGTCTTAAACGTGAAGCCGAAAAAATCATTACATAATACCCCGGCCCTTCTACCGGGTAAGTTTGCTTAAAACCTCCTGCAATATAAAGTGAATTCCGGTAGCCGGGATGAAATGCCGGAAGCGAATCCCTGTTTAATGGTTTGCCGGTGCCGAAATATTGAATTACACCTGCTTTTACAGCGGCAATATTAATTCCGAGGTTAGGGACAACTGCGCTGCCGTTAGAAAAATGCGTCAGGCTGATGCCCGTATTCAGGAATGTTTGCCTGAGCACTTTCACTTTCGCATCCATTGAAAAACTGATGGTTGAGTTCCAATGTGATCCGATTGCAATATTTTTATAATTCGTCTTCACATCGAATTTTTTTTCAATGTAACCCACGCCCCAGCCATATTGAAAATTAAATTGCAGGTTTTTATTTTTACCGAACCTGAAATCAAAATAAGGAACAAGAGCCTGTGCAAAACCAAGCTGTTCGGGATTTCCAAGATCAAAATAAAAATATTTCAGGCCAACCGATGGAAAATTATATGCACGCTGCCAGGTTTTTTTGCCCGTAGTGGGTTTACTTATGCTGATCTCAAGCCCTTTCACATGGTCCTTCTGTAATGGAACAATGGTTTGACGGTGAGCAATGATAAATCCATACGAATAATTTGCAGAGAAGGCAAAAGTTCCCGTTGAGGAATCAGGTACAACCTGTCCGTTTGTTTTTTGAAACAGCAAAATGGTCAACAGGAAAAAGGCGGAAATTTTTTTCAAACAGGAAAATTTTAAAGCCGCAAAAGTATGCAATTGACCTGTTGGATACAGGGAAGATAAGGTTAAGATTTTTTGTCGGGAAGCTGAAGGAAAACATCCCAGTATTTTTCTTTGGTCATGTTTTCCCAATGTATGATGTAATACCTGTATTGATAAGTCTGAACCTGGCAAAGGATCATGAACAGCACAATTAAAGAGCTGAGGAATATTAATTTGATTTTTGATTCAAAAAGTTGATATGTAAAGGCCAGCAGCAAAGCAGGAAAAACATAATAATCGATCAGCACTCTCGTGCCGAAGCTTCCGCCATACCACCAGTTGCACCATGAGGAAAGCACATAAATAAGAAGGGTGCAAAAAATAATCAGCGAGTAAAATTCAAACCGGTTTTTTCTCCATAAATAAATAAACCCTCCGAGCGAAATAAATGCAACGGGCGTATAAACAAAAAATCCCTTTTTGTAGCTGAACAGGAAATTAATAAAATTCGGATGTGCCCAGTTAAATTTTTCCTCACCGTATGAATAAACAAAAAAATCTCCGCATTGTATTTTGTAAATAATAAGCTGGATGCTGACAATGCCGCATGCCGTTAAAACAGTTAGAATGGAAGTTGTTTTTTGTTCGCGCATTGCTTTCATTCCAGCAATAAATTTTTCCCTGCTGCCGGCAATAAAAGGCAATGCAAGCAAAATAATTCCATTTACAGGACGCACCAGGATGATCAGCCCGGCCAGTAACGCGCAATAAAACAAATCTCTTTTCTGCCGGCCGGTAAAATATTTTTTTGAATACCAGGCAAACATGCTGATAAAAGCAAAGGAATACACATGCGACATTCCCGGTTCGCAAACGGTATATAAAAACAGGTTGGTTCCGAAAGCAATTGTACAGAGAATAAAAGCAATAATCGTTTCTTTTACTTTGTAAGAACGAAGTAACCTGCGGATATAAATCAAACCGGTCAGCAAGTAAACAATTGCCCCGATATTGATGAACACAGGATAAAGTTTGGAATATCCGTCATCCGGCTGACCGGTAATTTTTGCAATTAAATGCGCGCAGGCAAAAAAAGGAAATTCTGCGATGGCAACACCGGCAAAATATTTATCAATCAGTTTTCCATTATGCGCGGTGCGAAATTCATAGTACGTGTAAGGGTTATAATATTTTTTTTCGATGGAATCATAAAACCCGAAATTCAGGTCATGGTAAATAAAAATTGCAGGAAGATATGCGTAATAACCTTTTCCATCCACTTCAATAATATCTTTCCAGTGATCTTTGCCCCATTGGGTATTTGACGCATACCATGTAGCAATAAGAGCAATAAAAGGAATGGCAGCTTTATATATTCGCATTTCGCTAAAGTAAATAATCCGGATTAGCTGCTGCGGATTTTTTAAATTCTGACAAACTTTTTTCCAATAGCTTTGTAAAAATTTTATTTAATGGATGAAAAATTAAAAGCATTTGAGCGTTTATTAAACATCATGGATGACCTGCGCGCAAAATGCCCGTGGGATAAGCAGCAGACATTTGGAAGCCTCCGCCACCTGACCATTGAAGAAGTGTATGAATTGGGTGATTCGATTCTTGAAAATGATCCGGAGAATATCAAAAAAGAATTGGGAGATATTTTGCTGCACATTATTTTCTATGCAAAAATTGCTTCGGAAAAAAATATGTTTGACATAACGGATGTGATCAACCGTGAGTGCGAAAAGCTCATTCACCGGCATCCGCATATTTACGGAGATAAAAAAGTGCAAAGCGCAGAAGATGTTTCAAAAAACTGGGAACAGTTAAAATTAAAAGAAGGAAATAAATCCGTGCTGGAAGGCGTACCTGCATCATTGCCCTCAATGGTAAAAGCCATGAGAATCCAGGAAAAGGCGCGTTCATCAGGCTTTGACTGGGAAACAAAGGACCAGGTTTGGGAAAAAGTTCTCGAGGAATTAAATGAATTTAAAAATGAAGCCGAAAAAGGAAACCAGGATAAAATAAAAAATGAATTCGGTGATTTGATTTTTTCACTGATCAACTATGCGCGTTTTATTGATGTGAACCCTGAAGAAGCCCTGGAACGGACCAACATTAAATTTATAAAACGGTTCAAATTTCTTGAGAAGTCCGCTGCTGAAAACGGAAAAAAGCTTGCTGACATGACGTTGACGGAAATGGATAAAATATGGGATGAAGCAAAAGCGAAAGGGATGTGATCAATAAAAAATATCATCGATGCTTTTAAAACAAAAAAAATGAGGAATTTGCTCCGCAATGGATTTTTGCATGGTGTGGTTTTTACAGAGGGTGGAAAGAGCATTGAAAACTTTTAAGTAACATGCATAGTTTCCCGTAAGGCATGTTTATTTAAATTATATTTGACAAAAATCTGTTAATTATGGATTATAACCTGCTCGAAAAAGTTAAAAAATATGTGAATGATATTTTTCAGGAAAAGTACGATAAGAGATCAACGTATCATTCTTTTGAACATACCCGTGAAGTAGCTGAAGCGGCTGAAAAAATAGGAAAAGGATCCAATCTTAATAATGATGAACTGGAAGCGGTAATTATAGCCGCGTGGTTTCATGATACCGGTTATTTATTTCAGCATGATGATCATGAGTCATTGAGCGTGAAAGTTGCTGGCGAATTTTTAAAATCAAATAATTATCCCGATGAAAAAATAAAAAGAGTTGCTGATTGCATTCTTTCAACGCGGATGAATTATATTCCTGCGAACTTAATGGAGGAGGTTATTCATGATGCCGACTATATTAACCTTGCCAACCCCGATAATTTTAAGCAGTCAGAATTGTTAAAACTTGAATCAATTAATTATGGCGGCAAGGAACCGGACGAGGAAGAATGGCTTACTGCCGAGCTTAAATTTTTGCTGAATCACAGGTATTATACTGCGTACGCAAGAAAAAAACTGGAAGAAAAAAAATTTGATAATATTAAAAAGATTAAAAAGAAGCTGAAGAAATACAGGGAGAATGAGGCATTGATTTTTAATCAGCCCTCCCCTGAAAGCAAGGAAAAAAACAAAGCCGAAGCAGCAAAAGAAAAAGCCCAGCAGGCAGAACAAAAAGGTATCGAAAAAAAAGAAACTATATCAATTAAAGGTTTTGAAACCATTTATAAGCTCAGCTCCACCAATCACATGCGCCTGAATGCCATTGCAGACAGGAAAGCAAATATTATGCTCACCTTAAATGGAATTATCATTTCAATAACCATGAGCATTGTGGCCGCTGATTCAGATTCCAACCCGCGGTTAATTATTCCTACCAGCATCTTAATCATAGCCTGCCTGATCACGATCATCTTCGCCACGCTGTCCACCCGTCCTAAAATTACTTCGGGCACCATTGAAAAAGAAGACATTGAAAATAAAAAAGCAAACCTGCTTTTCTTCGGTAATTTTTCAAGAATGAATTTTGATGACTTCGACTGGGGGCTCAGGAAAATGATAAGAGACCAGGATTACCTTCACAATTCAATGATTATGGATTTTTATAATCTGGGAAAAGTATTAGATACAAAATTCCGTTACCTTCGTGTGTGCTATAACGTTTTTATGTACGGAATTGTCGGGGCTGTAATCTCGATAGCAGTGCTGATAGCGTTGGGCTATTAACCCTTTTAGTTATTTCTTCGTTCCATCTTTCTGCCCGTTTTCAGGAAGAGAATTCAGTAAAGGTTCCAGCGTAATATGCCGGTATTTAATGGTGCCGATGTATTCGTATTCATCCTCGCTTTTTTCCGCTTTAAACCAATTCAGTGCTTCTGTGATTTCATTTTCCGGGTAATTGGAAAGTAATTTTTCTGTCATCAGGATGTATTCAGAATCTTTGATGCTGTTTTTTAAAAGCTTATGAACTGCAACCACATCTTCTCCGATAAGCTTAATCATTCCTTCAATATACGTTGAAGTCATTTCGGCAGCATGTAAAATAATTTTAAGTGCAAGTTTGTTTGAAGAAGTATATTTTGCAAATTGATCAGGGAACTCATTTTTCAATGATTCCAATTGCTGAGTGAAATTGATATAAAAATTTTTACACTGATCAACCAATTCTTTGAAAGAAGGCAGCGCTCCAAACCGGTAGAATAAAATAGCGTCCCCTTCAACTTCACCTACTTTAAGGTTTAAAGTATTTGAGGTTACAATATTTCTTAGCAGCGGAGGAATAATTTTCCGGCTGAACTCTAAATTGGTTTCTACCATGAACCTTGTGAACCCTGTTATATCCGGTATGCAGATTAAAGCCGGACCGTCTTCGTTCGATATTTTCATTCAATTTGATGTGTAATCATTTCCACAGGTTGAGCAAATAAAAACCTTAAGCGGATTTTTTTATGAAGCTTTAACAGGTAAATGTACACCTTTACATATTAATCCTCAATGAACCTGCTGTAAGTCATAATTCTCACCATGGATCCTTGAATTTGACCTTTTAAAAAACTGTTCCATCTATGTGCCTTGTCATTGGATCGGGCAGTGTTTAAAAGAATGATTCAGGAAATAATTTGAAGCACGTCAGGCAAATTTTCTTATTATTGCATGAATGGGTATAATATTGGATTAATTGTTCAGAAAGATATATCTGACATAATAAAGTTCACTCTTAAATAAAAAATAAATATGAAAACAATAGTGCTGATCAGGCATGCGAAATCAAGCTGGAAATTTCCGGAATTAAAGGACGTTGACAGGCCGTTAAAAAAAAGGGGGTTAGAAGATGCTTCGTTAATGGGCAAAGTGCTGAAAGACCATGGCGTAAAACCTGATCTGATCATTACCAGCCCGGCTGTAAGAGCGCTCACTACAGCTAAAATTATAGCGCAAAAAACCGGCTTTGACGAGAACCAGGTTATTTCTGAACCGAAATTGTATCTCGAGTCAAAATCGAAATTGCTGAAGGAAATCAATGCATTCAATGACATGTACAATACCATTTTTGTGATTGGTCATAATCCGGGTTTGACGGATTTGGTAAACATGCTTTCAGGAACTGAAATTGAAAATGTTCCAACCAGCGGGGCTGTGGCAATTCAATTTGAATGTAACAGCTGGCAGGAAGTTGAAAAACGAAAAGGCAAAAAGTTATTTTTTGAAGTCCCGAAAAAGTACAGAAATAAAGTTGAAAAAACTGAAGAGCAGGTACTTTAACAGGGATCTTAGCTGGCTGTCTTTTAACTACCGCGTTTTACAGGAAGCTAATAACAGGGAAGTGCCGTTAATTGAACGGCTGAAATTCCTTGCTATCTACTCATCTAATCTTGATGAATTTTACCGCGTACGTGTTGCGCTTCACAAGAATCTTCTTTCTCTTAAAATTAAAGCAAAAGAGAATGGTGAAGTAAACAGGAAAAAGCTTTTGTCCCGGATCAAAAAGAAAGTCGGTAAGCAGCTCAATGAGTTCGGGGAGATCTACAGGAATACTTTATTACCGGAGCTTGCACAAAATAATATCCGCATAGTTAATGAGGAAAATGTAAGCCGGGAGCAATCAGATTTCATAGACTATTATTTTCAATCAACGATTCTGCCTGAATTAAAGCTTATATTTTACAAAGGAAAAAACGATCAGCCATTCCTGGAGAACAGGCAAATTTATTTTGCACTTAAATTAAATCATCTTAAGCCTGAAGGTAAACATAAAACCGAATTTGCGATCTTAAATATTCCTTCAGATAAAATTCCCCGTTTTGTTGCTTTGCCATCAAAGGAAAACCATCATGATGTTATTTTCCTCGATGACTTGCTGCGCCTGTGCCTGCATTTTCTTTTCAGGGATCATGAAGTAATGGCCTGTCATTCTATTAAAATTTCGCGCGATGCAGAATTGTTTCTTGAAGATGCTGATGACCTGGTGGAGGAAATAAAAAAGAAGCTGGTTAAAAGAAAAACCAACCCTCCTTCGCGCTTTCTTTATGATGCCTCCATGCCGAAGGATTTGCTGAAGCATTTAAAACGCACGTTTAATCCTGCCAAGGAATTCATGATACCCGGAGGAAGATACCATAACTATGAAGACTTTTTTGGGTTCCCTTCACCGGAAAATCCAAAACTGAAGTACCCCGTGCTTGAAGAATTGAATCATCCTGTGCTCTATCATAAAAAATCTTTTTTCAGCGCCATTGCAAAATGCGGACAGATATTGCACTTCCCTTACCAGGATTATAAATATGTGGTAAATTTTCTGGAGCATGCCTCCTCAGATCCTCATGTAAAGACAATTAAAATAACGTTGTACCGTGTTGCTGATGATTCCAGGATTGCCAATGCTCTTATAAAAGCAGCCGCTAATGGAAAAAAAGTTTCAGCATTTGTGGAAATAAAAGCCCGCTTTAATGAAATTTCAAATATTTACTGGTCGCAGCAATTTATTGACGCAGGCATCAAAGTGTTTTACAGCTTTAAAAAAATGAAAGTGCATGCAAAATTATGTATGGTGGAGCGGGAGGAAGGAGGTAACCTTGTTCGTTATGCCTATCTTTCTACGGGGAACTTTAATGAAAAAACAGCCAGGATTTATTGTGATCATGGATTTTTTACTGCAAAAAAAGAGCTGACCAATGAAGCGAATAAAATTTTTGAATTTTTTAATGACCCCTCCCTTAAACCGAAATTTAAAAAAATATTAGTCGCTCCGTTCAATATGCGATCGGGGATTGAATCGTTGATTAATAATGAGATCAAAAATGCAAAAGCCGGAAAAAAAGCGTCTATGATTTTAAAGATGAACAGTCTTGAAGATCATGAAATGATTGACCGGTTGTATAAAGCAAGCAAAGCAGGAGTAAGCATCACGATAATCGTACGCGGCATTTGCTGCCTGGTGCCCGGTATGAAAGGCTTAAGTGATAAAATTAAAGTAATCAGCATTGTTGACCGGTTTTTGGAGCATGGAAGGGTATTTATTTTTAATAATGATGACGATGAGAAAATATATATTTCTTCTGCAGATCTTATGTCAAGAAATCTTAATAACAGAATTGAATGTGCTTTTCCTATCATCGAGGAGCATATTAAAAAAGAGATAAAACATCTCATTAACCTTCAGCTTAATGATAATACAAAGGCCCGTAAGTTGAATAAAACGCAAAGTAATCCGTATAAAAAATCTGCGAGCAGAACAAAAGTCAGGACTCAGCAGGACACGTATAAATATTTAAAACAGGTATTTGAAAGTGCAAAAAATTAAGCGCTAAGCTTCTGAATTTTACCGGGAATCCTGCAGGGGCAGTCACAAAAATTCACTTCCATTTTAATGCCTTTTGCAGGGAAATAACGATCTGGTTAATATAATCTTTCTTTTTGCTGACAATCGGTTCTTTATGGCCTTCAGCTGTTACAATATGAACTGCATATTTATCTTTCATACTGATTGACATTAAAAATCCGATCAGTAACAAGACGGCACCTGCAATAACAGCAATCCTGTTAGCGGTTAATATGACAGACCCCAAAGACAACGAGTCTATTTGGGCACTTGAATAGAGATGCATCAACCCTGTAACTATTCCGGCAATGCCCAATAATATCAATAGAACCGCTGGCGCCAGCGAAGCTTTTATTATAGCAGTGCTTGCGTTTACGATCCCTTCGAGTTTGTACGCGGTTTTTCCTGTAATAAATTCTGTGTTTGTGACTTTGACGCCATGTCCGTCAGTATAAATTGTAGATTCCATAAGTTTTAATTTTTATCTTAAAATGACCTTAAAAAAATATGCCATTGATCTGTCAGGGGTCAGAGTGAGAATTATGGTAAACAGATTGTGAATTAATAAACCGGAAAGGCACAAATTTTTTAACAGCCCTTATTTAAAGGATACTATGAAAGTTAAAAAGAAGTATAAGATTCTTATTGGAGTCATTGTTCTGATCATTGTTATCCGCCTTATTTTACCGTATGTAGTATTGCATTACGCCAACCAGCGGCTGGCGCATATGGATGGATATTATGGACATATCGAGGATATTGACCTCGCTCTTATCCGTGGCGCGTATGTGATCAATGAAATTTACCTGAACAAGGTGGATTCGGGTTCCAGCCGGCAACAAACAAAATTTTTTACCTCGCAGAGTATTGACCTTTCTCTTGAATGGCGGGCATTGTTTCATGGTTCCATTGTGGGCGAGCTGGTTTTTAATTATCCCGAATTAATTTTTACCAAAGACAAAACGGAATTGAGCGATGTGAAAAAAGATACAACTGATTTCAGGAAACTTCTTGAAGATTTTATGCCGTTAAAAATTAATCGTTTTGAAATCAATCATGGTGACATTCATTATACTGATAATACATCCGATCCCCCTGTGGACGTTTCTTTAAAGGAGACTCATATCCTGGCGCAAAATCTTAAAAATGTGATTGAAGATAAAGTGGAATTGCCTGCTACTGTTGATGCCACTGCATCGGCATACGAAGGGAGCTTAAACTTTAATATGCGATTAAACCCGCTCGCCAGGAATCCCGCCTTTGACCTGAATGCTGAATTAAAAAATACAAACCTCGTGCTGCTGAATGGTTTTTTAAAAGCGTATGGAAATTTTGATGTGCACCGGGGAAAATTCGGCCTCTTTACAGAGATGGCGGCAAAAGACGGAAGGTTTAAAGGATATGTTAAACCCCTGATAATTGATTTGGATGTAGTGGGACCCGAAGACAGGCATGACAGCTTTTTTAATAAAATATGGGAACGCCTCATCGGGGCTGCGGGAATGATTTTTAAAAACCATAAGAAAAACCAGGTGGCAACAAAGCTTGAGATGGAAGGTGCGTACAGTAATCCCGATCAACATGTTTTCGGGGCGATCTTAGAGGTTCTCCGAAATGCATTTATTCATGCACTCCTTCCAAGCGTGGATAACCAGATAAGCATCAATTCAATTAAGCCGGAGGAGAAAAAAGAGAAAAAAAATATTTTCCAGAAAGTTTTCGGATCAGGCGATAAGAAAAAGCCGAAGGCTGAACCTTCAAAAGATAAAAAACAGAAATAATTTTTCTTTTCTTTTAATGCAGTTAATTTTTCATCAACCGGTTAATACATGTCCGGTGAAAGATACAATAACCTGAAAGAGTCGCGCTGCAGGCTGCAATAAGGAAATAATTGTAATCTTTATTGCGTTCAATAATTTCTCCTGTTACATCATTTGTCTCCTGAATGGATCCATTTTGGGGAACATTGAAATACTGAATACGAAAATACAAAATTATTTTTCTTCAATCTGATCCGGGATGATAAGACTCTTTCATACATTTGACCATCAAAAAAACGTATGCGTGCTTATTTTCTTATAATAATTTTTTTTAGCATGTCTGTTACTTCAGTATCCGCATCAGTCATATCTGATTTTGATGAATCGCAGTTCCCTGATACTTCCATAAAACAACAACAGGAATATATATTTTCACCTGATAGTTCCTACCTGTATTCAAAGCCCCGGCCTTTTCAATGGGCAAAACAAATTCCATCTGATTTGGGAAGATTTTTTAAAGTATCGTTCAGCAAAAAAAATTTATGGAAAACGGCTGCGATTTTAGGAGCATCAGCCATCATGGTTGTGTATGATCAGCAAATGCTGGATGGTACGCAGCATTTTGGCCGCCAGATTCATATTGACGGAAAAGAAACAACGGTTGCCCCAATACGCTGGACTATTAAACTTGGTGACACCAGGGTTTATATGCCGCTTTATTTTCCTGCTAATTTTAATACAGGAATGTATTTTCTTGGAGATGGCTTTACTCACTTTTCAATTGCAGCGGGTTTTTGGACAGTTGGAAAAATAAAAAAAGATAATCATGCATTGCAGACTGCAAGCCAATTGCTTGAATCATTGGTAACGATAGGTATTATTACTCAAACATTAAAACACATTACCGGCCGTGAAAGCCCCTATACGAGCACTACCAAAGGCGGAAAATGGAAATTTTTTCCAAACCAGTCGGAATATGCAAAACATGTTCCCAATCACGATGCATTTCCATCCGGGCATTTGGCAACATGGGTGAGCACCTTTACGGTACTTTCAGAAAATTATCCTGATTGTAAATGGATTCCTGCTGTGGGTTATGGTTTGGGAACCTGTCTTGCTTTTGCAATGGTAAATAATGGCGTTCATTGGGTAGCAGATTATCCTCTTGCCATAGGTATAGGATATGTATGCGGGAAAATTGTCGCTGCGCGCGGGCACGAAGTGAAATATAATAAAAAATTTTCCTTTCTCAGTAAAGCAAAACCCGGCATTGTTCTTCCATCTTTTTCAGGTCATATAACGGGTTTACAGGCAATCTGGCAATTGTAACGGAAAAGGTTTTTTAACGCAAAATCTTTCTTGCTGTTAAGAAGTTAAATTAATGTTTGAAATAGTATCATTGAAAAAATAATGAAAGTTTATATCAGTCCGCGCTGCCTGCTCATCATTTTAATTTTACCGTTTGCCAGTTACGGCCAATTTACAGACACGCTCAGTAATAAACCCGCAAAAAAGAAATTTTCACGGACCGAACTTTTTGTACCTGCAATACTAATCAGTTCATCTCTCATTTCATTTACAGATAATGAAGTGCTGGACAATGAAGAGTTTTTAGAAGTGCGAAGCCACAATATTTCTCATTTCAATTCATCCGTTGATAATTATTTGCAATTTTCTACTGTTTCCATATTATTTGGCGCGGAGCTGTTAGGTGAAAAAGCAAAAAATGATGTGCTCAACCAGGCGCTTCTGTTAATTAAATCTGAAATTATTGTGAATGTGATTATTCATCCGTTAAAAAGAATAACAAATGTAGAACGCCCGGATGGTTCAGGCCATTCGGCATTTCCATCCGGTCATACAGCCCAGGCTTTCCTTCTTGCTGAATTTCTGAATAAAGAATTGGGAGATAAAAGCGTTTACTATAGCATAGCGGGTTATTCCATCGCTGCGTCAGTGGGATTGCTTCGCATGGCGAATAATAAACATTGGGCATCTGATGTTTTAGCAGGTGCGGCTATAGGTATCTTTTCAGTTGATGCTGCATATAGCATCCATCAATACCGATGGAATAAGAAGAAAAAATCAAATACTCACCTGACTTTTATTCCCTCATATTCCAATGATGCACTGTTATTAATGATGAATTTATCTTTCTGATATGGTTTTGGTTCTATCCCAGTTTGAATTTACAATACAGCAGCGATTTTTATTTTTCTGATAATTGCGGGCAATGCGATAAGCAAAAGCGGCTGATGATATTTAATCCTTATCGTCCTCTTCTTTTTCAGCGTTCTTGCTCAGTACATCACCTTTTGCATTGAGCAGCACCTCGTAAGATTCGTTTCCTTTTTCTATTTCGGCTTCATAGCAAGTTCCGTGTTGTGCATTGTCAATTTTGCTGGCTTCTTCGGTCTTAAAACCGGGAAATTGCTTTTCAATTGACTGTTTCACTTCAGCGGGAAGTTCTGAAACTTTAATTTCCGCTTCTGTTTCCATCCACTTTCCATCCGCAGTGAATGAAGCCGATTGTTCAACCTCGTTTAATTTAAAGCCTGCTTCATATTCATTCGCTTTTTCCATTTCCCAGTCAATATCTTTTGCTTCCGGGAATTTAGCTTTGAAAGCTGAGGTTACTTCTGCAGGAACTTTATCAGCTGTGATTTTTTGTGCGTAAGACGTTACACAGAAGAAAGCAACGCCAAGCAGCAACATGATTTTTTTTTTCATTTTTCTTAATGGTTTAATTTGTTAATTATAATTGTCAGAAAATGTATTGTAACGTAAAATATACTTAGGAATTCTGGCGGCTTCTCCTTTTTATTTTTCCTTCACTTTTTCCGAACTTAAATTAAATCCCAAAAAAGACTTTCTTCTTTTATTGGCTGATTCATCAAGAGTGATCAGTTCATTTGCCTGCACAAAAAAATAATCATCTTCATCAACCAGCCTGTCCTTTATTTTCCTCGTGATGCACACCGAAACTATTTCTGCATTCGGAAAATTCTTTAACGATCCGTATTTGGCCATAAGCCGGTTAAAATTTTCCTCTTCGCGTTTGCTTAACCTCACGAACTCTAATCCATACCGGAACATGAATTGGTTATCTGAATTGGTTAATTTCATGACATTAAAAAATTAATGCGGCAAATTAAAGAATAGTACCGGTAATTAAAATGAAAATTCACTGCCCGTAAAGGGTTGTGGCGGTTTTGCCCCATTCCATTCTCTCTGCCTTAACCGAGTCAGCAACTTTGAAGCTTGAACCTTGAATTAAAATGTAAAATGTAGAATGTAAAATGTAAAATCTAGAACCTATACCCCAAGCTCATCATCATTCCATCCTTATAAGGCAAAAATCCCATATCCACTTTATTTTTATTACTGCGTGATCTCTGGTACCTGTGCAGGCGGGGTATTGCCCATCCGCTGGCAGCGCCAATCACGTAACCCGCAATTACATCACTCGGGTAATGTTTACCGGCACGCATGCGCAGGTAGCCCTCCACCGCAGGCACGGTGGCAGCAAACACCCACATGCCTGTTTTTATGCCCGGTTTCATATTAGGGTGATAATCCGTGATAACATTTGCAAACAAAAAAGTGGCGGCAGCAGTTTGCGAAGTATGCCCTGAAAAAAAAGATTCTCTTGCTCCTGATCCTAATTTAGTTTCGATAGGTAAATCCGGGTTATACGCATAGGGACGTGTGCGCTTTGTCAGGTTTTTACATATAGTTGTTACTCCGTAATTGAAAAGGTAGGCTTCGGCAGCCATTATTGCAAGCGGCAGAATATCCACGCTCGTGTGATGCTCGGTGAGGAACGCAATGGGTAAAACGGTAATCCCGAACAGCACATAATCGCTCGCAGTCCCGGCTGATGTGGACCAATAGCCGGTGGATACGCGGTCAAAAGAATTTACCGAGTTTTTATCGAGCTTGCTGACTTCCTCCGCAGTTAAAGGAGCGGGCTTATTAGACGATGTCAGTATAAATCCGGCCGCATACACGGCTGAAGCACCAATAAGAAAGGGCCATTGTTTTCTAAACTGCGTATAATATGGTGCATAGATGAAAGTATGCACATTGCCTGCACATAATACGCAGTGGTCTTTTAATGTATCTCCATTATGTACCTGGAGTGTATCCCCCGGGGTGAGCGTATCCTTTTCCACCTGGGCCTGTGAATTAAATGATGCGAGCAATAGCGCAAATAGTATTTTTAATGTTGCTTTTTTCATAATATATTTTTTTAAAATAAGAATCCTAAGCTGACTGCGTAAAGTTTTTCCTCTTTCGAAATGGCGTAAGACACGTTTACAACAGACATTCCGAATGGCGTAATCCAGATGCCGCCACCATACCCTGCATGCCATGTGTCTGATATTTCATCATCATTCCAAACTCTTCCCTGGTCATAAAATCCCAGCACCCCGAAGTGTGCGGGGAAAAGATACGTGCGAAACCTGAAAAGTGTAAGGCGCAGGTCTGCATTCATAAAGGCTGCGCTCCTGCCTGCATAACGCCCGCGCAGGTAGCCTCTTAAATTACCGGCTCCTCTTTCTTTATTCTGTCCTCCAAGTGTATTGGCCTGGTAAAATTCAAAATCGCCAATCAGGTGTGATCCTCCTGCACGCAGTGCAATCACGCTTGAGAAAGGGAGGGGTATATACAGGCTCACATCACTTTGCAGGTTGGTAGGGTGCAGGTCAGTGTTTTTAAATTCAGTTTGGGTAACAGCGCGAATACCCCATTTAAAACCCCTTAATGTCATCACTGTATCATCAATATTCTGAATTTCATATTCGAGGGCGCCTCCACCGAAGTTTCGCGCTTCAAAATTCTGTATGTAAGGTTGCGCTGCAGGTGAGCTGATAAACCTGCCGGGTGTGTTTTCAATTTTTATGTAATCGTACACGGGCCCGATTTTTAATGACTGATATTTTCCTAAATGTCTTTTCAAAGCAGTGCTGATATGTACCTGGTCATAGCGCAACCGGAAATAAATGCGCGGGGTTGCATCCCCGATAAATGTTTCGTTCCCTAAACCGTAAAAGTTCGTTGTGCTTTTGGGAGCAAGAGCAGAAACATCCGTATTGATCCCCCATTTTCCGAAAACATTCGTAAAATCGCCTGTGTATTTAAAGTTAAATGACCCTCCGTTCGTAGCAACGTTGGCAACAATCCTTTGGAAATTCGCATACGGTTTTTTGCGGAACGCCTGGCGCTTGATCACAACACCTCCGCCTATAAAAGCACCATCATCCACGTTATATCCGAAAAACGTAGCCGGTGCCAATAAATTGTACTGGTAGGATTGAAAGCTATAGTCATTAACGCTTTTTGAACCGGAGGTCAGATCCTTCGCTTCACTTCCGGGGTTTAATATATTTTTCTTCTTATCATCATACACCCGTGTTTTTTTACACCAGCCGCTTACATGCGATCCGTCTGTAATGCTGTCTTTCCCGTCTCCTCCTATTACACGCACCAGGATTCCTTTCTTCGTTTTACCTGTAATATTAATCACATCATCTCCGCCAAAAGCGTAAATCCTCACTTCTTTTGTTTCATCCGTTTTAAAAGTACGGTCATAGATCAGCCTGCCCTTTTCGCCCTTTTCCGAATCATATACTTTTACTGAAGTACTTTCATTATCCAACCGGTTTATCTCGTAAATTTCTTTTTTATCGCTTCCTATTACATCCACATACAGCGCGAGGAAAGCATAATATTTTTCGGCAAACTCCGAAAGTTTATCTCTTCGTGCTTTTAATATGGAAGTGATCCGGGGGCCATCAATTTTATAAATGGTATCAGGAAACTGCCTGATGGAATGTTCGATTTTTTCATCCGTAAGTTCTTTCTTCAGCTCACCGGCAATATGGAGCCATTCTTCTTTTGATAGTTCTGTCAGCAATGCATGATCAAGGTTGCGTGCATTAAAATTCAAACCCGGAACATCCCTGATATCATTTTGAAAATCCTGGAATTTCCTCAATACCCATTTGCGCCCGGCTAACCAGGGAAACAGCCCGTCAAATTTTGCGAATGCCTGGTCGCGGTCGCGCGGAATGGGGACATAATATTCTTTTGTTGCTTTTAATAGTTTGCAGCGTTCTGCGTTGGTATTATCACAGTCAACGGTTCCCCACCGCCACTGGTCTTCATGCCGGTCCCAGTCATTTATCCAAATATCAAACAGCCGGCTTTTCAACAGAACATATTCATCAGGCTGGTTGGCGTTATCCTCATGAAGTTTATCGAGCATTTTAAATGTGCTGATCGCGGTTTTGGCATTACCGAAGTTTTCGACACGCGGCAAATTGCCGTCTGCCCGCTGTTCAAATAACGCCAGCTTGTTTGCAAATTCTTTCCGGTATTCTTTCAGTATGGCGTCATTAGGAATGTACACCAGCTTGGTATTGCTGTGTAAAATGCCTGCAGCTTCGGCAAGGTCATCCACTACATAAGGCGCATACGGATGCGTAGTGGATGACTGGTCCCTCACGACATCAGCCGCCAACGTATTCTTCATAGTTTTTCCAAGTAATCTTTCCGGGTACTTGATAACCTGGCGCAATGCGAATTGCTCCCCTTTTTGATTTTGTAAACGGAGAGACAATGTCTGGAATCCTCCCCCTTTCTTGACAATTTCAAGGCCGCCCTGCTCATGATGAAAATCAAGTAGTGGCACCTTTAACGGGGTGATCCACGCTTTGCGATAATGTTCTCCTAAAAACAGTTTTTTAAATCCGCCTACCTTAAGGTCTTTATCAGCGGCTATCATGATCGTGCTGTCTCCTATTGGCACACTTGTATCAATGGCAGTGCTGTCACCCGGCTTTCCATACACGTTATCTTTAAGCCTCTTCCTGTAAACAACGCTTCCTTCTTTTTTATTTTTATCAGGAACAAATATTTCCATCCATACTTCCCCGTTTTGCAGGTAAGTTAATTTTACAAAACCTTTTGCCGCATACGTAAAGTCTGCTATTTTATTTCTGCCTGCCCATTCTGTTTTGTTTAAAGAATTTGTGATAATGTAATCCTGCTTCTCATATTTAAAATACTGGAAGTTGGGTTCATGTGCAGATGCATACGTCACATTATTATATCCCGCAAAAGATCTGTATAAGCTCCTTCGCAACGCTTTGTAAGGCGGATAGCCCGCATCATTTTTAGTGCCGATACCCCCGCGGTAAATGGGGTAGAGCGATCCTATTACCGGTAACGGAATATACAGGCTGGGGTGCAGCATGGTTAAAGGAAAAATATGTTCTTTAAATGAAAATAATCCTCCGTGATGTCCCAGGCTGAAGAGCGGGTGATGGCCGAGAACAAGAATATTTTTTCGCTGATTGTTATCTATAACGTCTTTTAATTCATTCGTCCAATCCAGTTCTTTTTTAATGTCGCAATTATTATTTCTTTCATCTTTATCCTGCATCCACCACATGGTATTTACAGGGACAATAACCAGGTCATCCGTCAGGTTAACCTCTTCAGGGCCCGGGCATCCGTTTCCGGGTAAAAAAATATTTTTTTTCCCCAGTTTATCTTCCACGTAAGTTTGCGTTCTTGATAAAGACTCCTTCCGCTTCTTTTTTCCTTTAATTACATCGTGGTCGCCTGCAATAAAAAATATTTTTCCTTTATCCTGTGACAGGTTATCGAGCCGTGAATTGATTTCTTTTTCCGCTTCTTTTCTCTTCCCGTCATTTTCATCCGGCAGCCCGTTCTTGTATATATGATCGCTCAGGAAAATAACTGCGTGGTTGCTGTCAGCATTTTCAATATGCCGGTGAAGCATGTCCAGCACCTGGTTTGATGTATCGTGTTCACCCTCATCAAGCCCTCCCAGCAGGTACACTTCATATTTCACCGGGACCTCAGGCATTTTTTTGGTGTCCCAATCAGCTTCTTTTCCATTGTAGAATGGTTTTTGAGTGCTGCATGAGGAAAGTAAAATTCCCGAAAAAATATAAAGAACGTAATTTTTTATTTTCATAAAGTGCGAGTAAAATGGTTACCTAAAGAATCATTTTTTCAAATATAAAAATTTCAAAATATTTCCTTTACCTTTTCTTCCCTCGTTTGAGATGTACATATTACCTGCCGAATCAAAGCCAATGCCTTCAGGCTGTTTGAATACCGAGGAAGATAATTTTTCCACATTTTTTATCGTTCCGAGGGAATCCAGCACAACCAGTAAATTCGCGGTAGAAGAAATAACATAGATATCGCGTGTAAAAGGATGAATGGAAATTCCGGAAGGCTGAAACGTGCTTTCTTTTATTTTCCTGTATAACTTCATAAAGTTATGGAGAACACTATTATGACTGCCATGAGCAAGCTTTTCCACTGTGTTTACATTAATCAGGTAAACAGGCGTATCGGAGATTTTTTTTGAAGAAAGGTCAAAACTATAAATCGCTTTATTGTTTTTATATTTTTTATCAATCCCCGGACTTCCTTTACAGGCAATCAGCAAACGGTTATGCTTATCATCATAACAAAGTCCTTCGGTATCGTTTTGTGAAGAAAGCCCCGTCACATATTTATGATGAACAACAGCGGCTGAAGTACCGCTCAAATTGGAAATCTCGAATATTTTTCCGTCACTCCGGATGATATAAGCCGTATCGCCCGCAATTTTTAAATCCTCGTAATCTCCATCTTTTGCAAACGCAATTTTTCGTGTCACAACACCTTTCCCCAGGTCGAAATAAAAGATTTTGCCATCCTCATCCTGGATAAGCGCCACTTCTTTATCTGAAATGAAGCTCAATCCCGAAACTTCTGCAAGGCTGTGCTGAAGAACGTATTTTTCAGAAGGCTCTCTTATATTGTAGGGAAACTCAGTTTTTTCTGACAGGGGTGCAGTACATCTCGAAATAAAAGTGGAATAAATTAAAAGTACTACCAGCCCGAACGAATTAAAATGATTTCTTCCCGTGTTCATACAATGCCGTAAAAGTAGCTTTTAGGAAATTAATATAAAATAATGCCACTGCTTTTAAAATGATTACTGCCTTATCCCCATAGAGACATAAGCCTAGTAATATTTACATCTTCCACTATTCCGTGCCGTAGGTACGGTACACTTTTGTTGCCTCCCTGCAGGATGCCGATTCCTTCGCATATTTTTTTACCAGGCTTATGTCCCTACCGGACTAACGACATTACCTGTTGACGTCTTCAAAGAATTTCAAACTGACCCGCTATCTGATCTTTAAAAATATTTAACTTTACTAAAATAAATCATAAGAAAATGGATAATCCGGTTAACAATACTGAAACACCATTCACCTGGGAATTCAGAAAAAACAAATCATTTCTAAAAAATGGCGACACCATAATTCTTGCGTTAAAGCCGGGTAAAAAGAAATCGGCAGAATTTGACTGGGAAAACAAAAAGTATCGTATTCGCAACAGGGGTTTTTGGAACCCGGTCACCGATGTAGAAGAAGACGGAAAAAAAATTGCATCACTCAGGCGCACGTTCAGGCCCGGCAGAACGTTCATTCAGTTTGAAGAAGGTAACAGGTACACCTGCAAAGCTCAGAATGCTGTACTGGTGAAATTTGTTGTCTATTCGGATGATCACAAAGAATTGATCAGGTACAAATTAATTTCAAAGTATAAAGCTTCCATGCACCTGGATTTTCACCAGGCAGATATTCCGCAAAAGGAATTGATCATACTTATCACCCTTAGCTGTTTTGTTTTCAGGGGTATTTTAAAGGAAAATGATTTTGCCAGCCTGCAATCTGTAGTTTTTTCAAACGCTGAAAAAATCAGCGCGCCCACAGTCATTGAATTTGCTTAAAACATCGTTATCCTGAATTATTCTTAAAATTTTTTTTTGCGGCAAGACGGACTGAATGTGGCATAAACTTTTGCTTGCATACATAAAACAAATTCTTTTTTTATGAAGTATTATTTTCTGATCTTTCTCTGTGCAGCATGTTTGCTTTTTTATACCGTAAGTTTTGCGCAAAAGGCCGAAGAGCCGACATTCAGGGTATATCTTATCGGTGATGCCGGAGATGATGATACAACGGAGGCAACGCTTCTCGATTTAGGAAAAAAGCTGCATGAAAATTCCAACAGCGCTGTAATTTTTCTTGGTGATAATTGTTACAGGGGAGGGATGTATGGAATGTTACCCATGAAAGTAAAAGGATATGACGGAAGCAGGATAACCCAGGCACGGGTTATGTCACAATTAAATATTTTAAAAAACTATGAAGGATCGGCATATTTTATTCCCGGCAACCATGACTGGTGGAACTATACCAATTTAAGCAAAGGGAAAAGGGCTTTATTGTCAGAAGAAAAATTTATTGAGAAAACATTGAAGGGAAAGGATTTTTCAAAATTGAAGAACGGGGATAATACCTTTATTCCTGATGAGGGCCATCCGGGCCCGGTAATAAGAGAATTTAATGATAATAAAACACGGATAATTTTTATAGATACGTACAGACTTATACTTGCAGAAGGCGATCCGAAAAGAGACACTTTTTTATTAAATACTTTTTTTCGTGATATGAAAAAAGCGCTTGCCGATGGCACGGCTAAAAAGCAAAAGATAATTGTCGTTGCACACCATCCCATTCATGCCAAGGGAAAACATTCGCTTCCTTTAGCAGCATGGCAAACCATGTTCAGGAGAATAGCAGATGCAAATACAAATTATCCTCCTTATAACATTATGGCATTAAGGCTGGATAGTCTTTTGAAAGAACAACACCGCCCCGATATTTATTATGTTGCCGGCCATGAGCATTCGTTAGAATATTTTTTTAATGACAGTCTTCACTATCTCGTGAGCGGGGCCGGCAGCAAAACGGACCATGTGGATTTTAAAGAAACAGTTAAAGAAAATGAATATTTTATCTGGAATGAAGAAGGATTTTTCGAAATACAATTTTACGGACGTTATGAACGTGTGCTCATGTATCACCGTAAGGACCTTAAGTCAAAATTAGAGGTGCATTGTATTGCAGGATGCGAATTGGAGAAATAATTTGACTTGATGATTGGGCAGGGACTAAAACAAATATTTATCAGCTTTATAGATTACTTAAATTTATAAGTCATCGCAATTCCATGAATGGTTCCATTGCTGAACGGCATAAAACCTAAATTCCTGTTTTTAACTTCCCTGTTTTTGTGAAAATGCGGAACTAAAATTCCGCTCAACGTTCCCACTGCTACTCCGGCAAAAAGATCAGACGGAAAATGTTTTCCCGCAATGTGCCTCATATAAACAGTAGTACCTGTAGCAGCAATTGCTACCCCGTACAAGACATATTTGAAATTCGATTCCGGGTGATAATCCGAATATACTTTCGCGGTAAAAAAAGTTGCTGTAGCCACTGTCGCAGGATGACCGGCAATAAATGCGTCTTTATTATTACCGGTTGTACGGTCAGCCGGAGGAATCGAAGTGTTATATGTTGCAGGCCGGTAACGGTCAACAAAATATACGCTACCCGAATAAATCAAGCCTGTTATTGCAAAAGCTTCGAGGTACATTAAACCTACTCTCCCGGCATCATGCCTTATATCTTTATCTAACAAAAGTGCAAACGGAACGGGTATAGACCCGTACAACAAATAATCACTGTTTTTATCTGCAGCCTCATTTGTTTTGCCTGCTGCCCATCGGTCAAAAGAAGGAATATTGCTTTTATCGAGATTTAATATTTCCTCTTCTGTAGAAGGCTCTTTGCTGTATATTTTTGGAAAAGCAAATGCCGACCATGCGCATCCAACCGTTATAACCGGGATATCAACAACAGGCCTGAAACTATACATTTTGGCTTGTTTATTTTCTTTTGCAGGATCGGCTATAGAATCGTTTTGTGCATAGGCAGCAAAAAAGGAAAAAAATAGCAGGCCGGTAAATGTATTTTTTTTCAACATAAATAAATTATTGTTTTTATTGAGAATGTTTATATTGTCAAATGTACGAAGCAATCCTGTCGGTAACATTTGATTTTTAATATAAAAAATTTGTTCAAATAAAAAGCTGTCCGCTCAGGCGGACAGCTTTTTATAAAATTATTAAAACGTATAAGGCTGAATATTAACCAAGCGATTTAAGCCATGTGATCACTTCATCCCTGCTTTTTCCAAGCTTTTGCTGCAAGCGCCCTAATAGCTCATCGTCCTTGCCTTCCTCATAACGTAAATCATTATCTGTAAGATCACCATGAGCTTGCTTTACTTTTCCTTTCAGCTCATTCCATTTTCCTTTTAATTCCAATTTATCCATGATATTTTTTTTGTATTATTAAAATTATTTAAGTCCGTAAATTTCAATTTCTGCACTTTCCCTCTCCTGGTTGGGAGCCGTTTTATACATAAATACTATCTTATTAATAGGCAGGTTTCTTCCTTCCAGGTCCATCGCTTTAGTTTCTTCTCCTTCTTTTAATATCATGCCTATGTGAATTCGCTGCGGAGTATTATCATTCTCAAAATAAACGTCCATATCATTTAATTCTATGGCTGCATCCTCTGCTTTTAATTTTATTTGTTTAAAACGGTCTTTTCCCATCACCTTCATTTCATCGTGGTCGTTTTTAAAATCCACATTCATTTCTCCTATCTCATGCCATCCTGAAGCATTGCTTACCACTACTGCAGGTTTCGGCATTTCACCCTTGTCACCATCATGATGGTTTTCAATTCTTTTAGCCTGCATTTCATTAGCATTCTTCATGTCTTTTGTTTGTGTTTTATCCGCATTCGTTTTTAAACCCCAAACCACAACATGAGCTTTTTCATCTTTCCGGTTTGGAAGTGTTTTATAAACAAAACTGATTTTCTTTATGGCTCTTTCTCCACCATCTAAGTTGATAACCTTGCTTTCGTGCCCGGCTATAAGCGGTGTACGTACCTGCACAACCTGGTTGGGTCCATTTTCAAAATAAATTTCCAAATCCTGCAGATCAATAGCGGCATCGGTAACTTCAAATTTTATAGAAGCAAACTTGTCGGCCCCCATAACCATAATTTCGTCTTTGTCTTTTGAAAAATCAACAGTAGACTCTCCTATTTTATGCCAGCCTTTCGTATCACTTAATATTATTGCAGGCTGTTGTGCGAATATTTTACTATAGCTTCCGGCTATAACTAACAAAGCGATTAATGTTTTCATTTTAATTTGTTTTTAGATACTCACACTCATTAATAAAAATGTGCCAGCCTGCAAACAATGTGAAAAGTTTAAAAGGTATCAGGCACTCCTTAGTATAGTATTAAAATAATATAGAGTTTGGGTAGTGTGTCAGTTTGGATTTTTCTCACATAGTGATGGCTCTGCCATTTGTGTTTTTATGCCTTCTGCATACCCTTAACCCCCTCAAAAGGGAAACCCTCGAACAAACTCTACTGCAATAGTTCCTCCGCCTCAGGCGGATCAGGGGAAGGAATAAAGCGAACACTACGGATTTGATAATTTAATGATTGAGATAAAACTTTGTGTATATTTTTTTCCTCACTTTTATTCGTTATAACCATAATCATCCGGATAATATAGCTTTCTATGAAATGGGCCGGCAGCAAGGGATGGCACATTTTTAACACTCCTCAACAGTATGAAAAAGCTTTTTACTTGTTTTATTGTATTCTCATTTCATTCTGCTCTTTTCGCACAGCAGCCCACGCCTGTTCCTATTCCGCCTGCCAAAACGGATACTTCCGTTCGTACACATTATGGAGATTTATTAAAAGATGATCCTTATCATGAAAAAAAATATCCATTATGGATTCCCGCTGCGGAAATTATAGGATTCAATGCTGCACTTCTTTCAGCCGATAAATACGCGCTTAAATACGACTGGGCTACACCTGTCGGCCCTGAAACCTGGAAAAAAAATTTAAAATCCTCCTGGGAATGGGACCGGGATTTATTTGGAGTTAATTTTATAGGCCATCCTTATTCAGGCAGCTTTTATTATAATGCGGCACGATCTAACGGGTACAATTTTGCCGCATCAATTCCTTTTGCAATTGGGGGGAGTTTAATGTGGGAATATTTTGGTGAAGTGACGCGTCCCTCTTATAATGATATCATCAATACTCCTGTCACAGGGATATTTTTTGGAGAAATACTTTATCGGATAAGTTCTAATATCCTGAATGATCATAAGCGTGGTAGCGGAAGAGTGTTGCGTGAAATAGCAGCTGGCATGGTTGATCCCATGAGAGGCTTTAACCGGATATTACAGGGAAAAGTAAGCAGGGTAACCAGTGATACTATTTACCAGGCCGACCTGCTGAACTTCTCCATATTCGGAGGGATAAGAAAACTTAATGAGGGAACAGCATTTAACACCGGTGAAAATAATGCTTTCCTCAATCTTTCTGTTTTTTACGGTGATCCTTTTGAAAACAGGAACCGGAAACCTTATGATTTTTTTAAGCTTCGGACTGAATTTAATTTCCAGGTCGGCAACAAAATTCTTGATAATGTAACCGGCTATGCACTGCTGACGGGCAGAAACCATAACAGTGAAAAATTTAAAATGCTGTATGGTGTGTTCCAGCACTATAATTACTGGAATAACTCCACGTTTGAACTGGGGACCATTACCTTTGGTGGCGGTGCAGTTACAAAAATCCCTTTAGGGAAATCAGCATTTTACAACAATGTTTATCTCAGCGGAGTACCTCTTGCCGGGAACAGTACGCGCAAAGCGCCATCTGATAGTGCACTTTACAGGGATTACAATTACAGCGGAGGATTAGAATTAAAAGTTGAAAGCTCTTTTGATTTCAGAAATATTTTTACGTTAAACCTGCTGGGTTATTTCTACCGTTTATATACGTATGTCGGACCGAAAGAAGAGAGCCATATCTCATTGATAAAACCAGGCATTTCATTTACGTTATACAAAAATATCAGGGCCGGGTTTGAACACCTGGTATATATTAATAACCTGGATAACCCGAACAGGCGGGATCTGCACCTGTCAAACACACAACAGAAAATATTTCTTTTAGTTTATTTTGAAAATTCGCGGCAGCAAAAGAAATATGATTAAATAAAAACTGCTGCAATTTAGCTTAAAGCCCCCTGTTTTTTATTTTAAACTTTACTGCACTTACTGACCTTTCTCATCAATAAGATTTACTTTTGATTGGTTACTTAAGAATTTTATGGATCAATCACCGGCAAAAGAAGTAAGGGGGTTTAAAACTAATCGGTTCTCCGAATTGTTATTTTATATCGTTTTATTGTTCAGTGTTTTTAATCTGCATGCCCAGGTTGAATTCGGAACTCCGGGCTCCCATAACAAAAAAAATCATACGTATGCCGATTGGCAGGGATGGACTTTTAAAGGATCATGGAAGTATCATGAGGGTGATAATAAGCAATGGAGCTCGGTTGACTGGAATGATACGGATTGGAGACAAATAAAAATTGATTCTGCCAATCCATTATCATTGTCGAAAGTCGGCAACTTTAAAGGTATCGGCTGGTTTCGAATGAATTTTGAAATTGACTCTTCATTGATGAATGTTCCAATGGTGATGTTAGTCAGTCAGTATGGTGCGATGGAAGTTTACCTGGACGGCAAATTTTTACACAGCTTCGGGTTAGTCGGAAAAGATAAAGCAACTGAAAGAGCAAATTTCATTACCTATGTGATGAAGCCATTTGCATTTACTTTCAATTCTCAGGTTCAGCATGTATTGGCCATCCGGTATTCCAATTTCAGCGCAACTAAGCTGAACAGAAAGTATAATTCCCCATTTGTTAAATTCGATATAGATGCGACAAAAATCAATAACCTGGTTCCGGACCTTCCCATAGTTATAGATTTTATTTTTGAATTGGGAATTCTTGCAGCCATTTTAGTTACACTTGGTTTTGTTCATTTTATGTTATTTCTTTTTTATAAAGAAAAAAAACAGAATCTGTATTACAGCATTTATTCACTTGCATTAGGCCTTTTGATATCTGCCGGTGCGTTTTTATTTATTACCCCGAGTTTCCGGCTGGCCGGTTTTACTACAGCTTTTATGATTCACATTCTTCCCGTAATTCCTTTAGCTCTCCTTGCACTATTGTATGAGATTTTTTATGGCAGGTTCCTTAAGGTTTTCAAAATACTTGTTGTCATTTCAATAGTGTATACGGTTTTGCATTTTTTCCGAAGCAGTTTGGAAAAAATAGTGGGAGCAATCATATTCTTAATATCAGTGATAGAAATTTACAGGATCGTTATTAAAGCGATTGCTAAAAAGAAGGAAGGGGCGGGTATATTCGGAATGGGATTTTTATATATTCCGTTTTTCTTTATTATTATAATGGTTATCGGAATGCTGACTCACTTTTCCGATTCGAGCCCGCTTTCAGTTTTTTTTAAAGACAGGCTCTCACCCGTCATGTTCTTTCTTTCATTGATCAGCATTTCCATTTCAATGACATTTTACCTTGCCCGTGATTTTGCCCGCGCAAATAAAAAGCTCAAGAAACAGATTGATGAAATTAAAGAGCTTTCTGAAAAATCAATGCAGCAGGAAGCCGAGAAGAAGAGAATCCTTGAAAATCAAAACATCGAACTGGAAAAAAAAGTCACTAAGCGTACCACTGAAGTGATGAAACAAAATGAAATGCTGGAAACGGCTTTGAAAGATTTAAAATCCACGCAGGTGCAATTGGTGCAAAGCGAAAAAATGGCATCACTTGGCCAGCTTACTGCAGGTGTTGCACACGAAATTAACAACCCGATTAATTTTGTTTCTGCAAATATTAATCCGTTGAAAAGAAATTTTCAGGAGCTGGTTGATTTTATCAGGAAAAGAAAAGAAATTGATTCGGGCGCATTAGACTACACTATTGACGAAACAAAGCAATTGCTTTCAGGTATTGAGGAAGGTTCAAGAAGAACTGCAGAAATTGTAAAAGTACTTCGTAATTTTTCCCGTCTTGACGAAGAGGGTATGAAAAAAGCAAATATTAATGATGGTATAAATTCAACATTAGTGCTGCTGCAGAATAAAATGAAACATCAGAATATTGAAGTAATTAAATCGTTTGGCGACTTCCCCGAAGTGGATTGCTATCCCGGGCAGCTCAACCAGGTGTTTATGAATATTATTTCCAATGCTATGGATGCTATTGTTGAAAATGGAAGAATTACAATTACCACATCAAAAGAAAACGGCCTGGTAAAAATTTCTATCCGTGATACCGGCAAAGGAATGAGCGAAGAAATGAAACAAAAAATCTTTGACCCTTTTTTTACGACAAAAGATATTGGCAAAGGAACAGGGCTTGGACTTTCTATCAGCTATGGTATAATTGAAAAGCATGGAGGGAAGATTGAGGTGAGGAGTAAAGTCGGTAAGGGAAGCGAGTTTGTGATTATGCTGCCGGTCTGAAAGTTGAAGTTTGTTTATAGCGAAATAGTGTACCCCAAAAGAGTATAGTAATTTTATTTGAAATGAAAAAAATCGCCTTTGCACTTACTCTGATTTGTTTATTTTTCCGGGTTACAGCACAAAATCAAAAAATAATTGATTCCCTGGAATTGGTTTTGAAAACAGCAAAAGAAGATACTTTCAAAATAAAAACACTGCTTGCTCTGGCCAATGAATTAAAGAGCAACGATCCTGATAATTCAATTGAATTTGCAAAACAGGCGCTGGAACTTTCAACTGAATTAAATTATAAAAAAGGAATTGGAAAAGCTGATATTCAAACAGGAATTGCTCTTATTAATTTAGGAGCGTATAAAGAATCTCAGAAATATTTATCACGGGGATTGGAAATATCAAAAAGCATTAATGACGGACAAACTGCTGCAAATGCATACAACAATATAGGTTTGGTTTATGGAAACCAGGGGAACTATGCAGAAGCAATGAAAAATTTTTCTGAAGTTTTAAAAATTCAGGAAGTAATTAAAGACAAAAAAGAAATTGCCGACTGCCACAGCAATATCGGTGTTATTTTTGAAAAGCAGGCGAAATATAAAGAAGCGATGGAAAGTCAGACAATAGCTATAAACCTGCGTAAAGAAATCGGGGATAAAGAAGGTATAGCTGCTTCTTTAAACTTTATTGGTTTGGTTCACCGGAGACAAGGTGAATATGCCGAAGCAATGAAAAATCATTTATCCGCTTTAAAAATATTGGAAGAAACCGGTGATAAGCCCGGCATGGCTTACGCTTACCATGATATGGGTATGATGTATTTTCTCCAGGGTAATTTACGCGAATCAATGAATAATTCTCTGATCGCACTCAGACTATACAAAGAGATCAAAAACAAGCGGGGCATTGCTGATTCCTATGGCAGCATTGGGATTTTAAAGTACTACCAGGGCAATTTTGAAGAAAGTGTGGAAAATATTTCAACTGCACTGAAAATATTTACAGAAATAGGGGATAAGCAGGACGTGGGTGTTTATTACAACAATATAGGATTTCTCTATAAAGAAAAAGGTAATTACGCAGAAGCCTTGAAAAATCTGACTCTTGCAGTGAAAATATCAGAAGAAATCGGAGATAAAACCAACCTTGCAGAAACCTATGAAAGCCTTGGTGAAACTTACCTTGCCATGAATAAATTTTCAGCAGCCATATCTGTTTTAAATAAAGCGATAAAAGCAGCGACTGAAATAAACGCGAATAGAATTACAAAAGAATGTTATTCCGCAATGTCAGGTACTTATGAAAAATTAAATGATTACAAAAACGCTTATAAATACCATAAGCTTTATTCGGGTATAAAAAAAATAATTGATGAAGAAGACAGCAGAAAGATAGCGGAGATGAAAACCAATTTCGAAACAGAGAAAAGAGACAAAGAGATACAATTGCTCAATAAAGACAAGAAACTGAAAGAACAAGAATCCAAACAGCAAAGTATAATAAAAAATATTTTTATAGTTAGCTTTTTCGTAGCGCTCTTAATAGCCGGGTTGTTTTTTAGCCGCAATCGTCTCAGGCAAAGATCAAACAAAATAATCACCAGGGCTTATAACGATTTAAAGAAAGCACAGGCACAACTTGTTCAATCAGAAAAAATGGCTTCGCTTGGTCAGCTCACCGCAGGAATAGCGCATGAAATAAATAATCCTATCAATTTCGTTTCCGCTAATGTAAACCCGCTGAAAAGAAATTTTGCAGAACTTGTTGATTTAATAAAAAATAAAAAAGCGCTTAATGCCGATGAGTTAAATTATACCATTAACGAAACCCATCAGCTGCTTACCGGGATTGAGGAAGGTTCGAGGCGAACCGCAGAAATTGTAAAGGGGCTTCGGAACTTTTCGCGTCTTGACGAAGAGGATATGAAAAAAGCAAATGTCAATGAAGGTATCCTGTCAACATTGATTCTGCTTAAAAGTAAGCTGAAACAAAAAAACATTGAAGTAATAAATTCATTTGATGATCTTCCCGAAACAGAATGTTATCCCGGTCAGCTAAACCAGGTTTTTATGAATCTTATTACTAATGCAATTGATTCCATCGGCCAGGATGGAAAAATTTTAATTTCTACATTGAAAGAAAATAATCAAATAAAAATTTCTATCCGTGATACCGGGAAAGGAATGAGTGATGAAATAAAACAAAAAATCTTTGACCCTTTTTTCACCACAAAAGATATTGGCAAAGGAACAGGACTTGGACTTTCCATCAGTTATGGCATCATTGAAAAACATCATGGGAAGATTGAGGTGAAAAGCAAGATGGGAGAGGGGAGCGAATTTGTGATTACGTTGCCGGTTTGAATTTACATTGCCTGTGCCGGCTTTTTCAATTTCAGCAGGATAATCACCCGGTTTTTTTTTATGGTTACTTAATTTGTGCCTCAGCCGGAAGCTGTTTTTATGTATACATTTGTTTTTAAAATAATAGTATGAAAAATCTTTTCAGATCATTTATACTTTTAGTTATCTGCTTAGTGGCGCTTTTGGCGAATGCGCAACAGACATATAAAAAACCGGGCAACAAAATATTAGTCGTAAGCGGTGGAGGAGCGAGGGGTGCATGGGGAGCAGGAGTTGCTAAATCGCTTTATAATACTGAGGGTGGTTACCGTGCGGTGTTTGGTACCAGCACGGGAAGCCTCATGGCACCTTTCATTTTGTTGCAGCACTACGATTCCCTTGTATCGTATTACACGCATGTAACACAGGCATCCATTTTCAGCCATAATCCCTTCAGGGTAAAAAAGAAAAACGGCATAGTTACCACCCAATTAAAATTTTTTAATGCAGTATGGCGGCTTATCCGCGGTAAGTCAACGCTTGGTGAAACAGAAAATCTTAAAATGCTGATCAGGCGTGGTTTTACTGCCGATGATTTCAAGACATTAAAAAATCGTTTCTCATCCGATTCGCTTTCACTAAGCGTTGCCGTTACAAATATGAATACCGGACGTGTTGAAATAAAATGCAGTGATAACGAAATTGATTACGAAAGAATGACTAATTGGATATGGGCATCGTCCAATCAACCGGTCTTTATGTCGTATGTGAGAATGGATGGAAGTGATTATGTTGACGGGGGATTACGCGAAGTGGTTCCGCTGCGCGCTGCAGTGGATTATGCAATAACTCATGCTGTTGATACGGTTGATGTTATTGTGAATGACTCATGGGAATCACAGGATACCGCATGGTCGGTAAATAAAGATAAGGGATATTTCGAAGGCGGGCTTATCCGTGTGCTGCATGTGTATAATGCAAATACACAGCATAACGATCTCAAAGTTGGTGAATTGTTAACCAGGTTATATGGTGTAACCGTCAATAAAGATTCCGCTTCGGGGGTAAAAGATTTGACGATTATTATTTACTCTATGCCATATCTCGTTGCAGCATCCTACAAAGATGAACTCGGATTTGAACAAATTAAAATGATTGAACTGTTAAACAGCGGAATAGATTTTATCATGAAACACCAGCATGATGCGGTAACACGACAGGTTTACCGGGCTTCGAAATTATAAGAACCTTTTTACGCAAACGAGAATTTTAAGTAAAGAGGTTTAAAATTCAAAACAGGATTTGTGCAACTAAACAGGATCATATTTATTTTGCTTGCCGGTATAGTATCCATCCCGGGCAGTTCTGCACAGCCGGTAATTGAAATTCTGAATGACAGGTATGTTCACAACATCGGAGATAAAATAATGATATATGCGGATGAATCGCATCAGCTTTCCATAAAGGATATTCTTGTCCAGGGGGCAGATAAAAATTTCCATATCAGCGAACAAAAGATTATTAATATAGGTCTCACGGATGCCGCCTTGTGGTGTACATTTAAACTCCTGAATAAGACAAACCAGGATTGTTACCTCCAAATTTCTAATACAGCTCTTGACAGCATTTCAATTTATGAAGTTTTTTCCGGGGATTCTGTTACCGAAAAAAAATCAGGCGCTTATGTAAATTTTAAAAACCGTGAAATAAAAAACAATAATTACCTTTTCAGGTTAGGCGGAAAAACCGATAGCGCTGAAACTTTTTATCTGCGTGTCCGCCACTGCCGCGGAACACAATTTTCCATTGAGGCAGGAACACTAAAAAGTTTTTCTGAAGTTCACCACAAAGTAGATTTTATCCAGGGAATTTATTTCGGGATCATGATACTGATAATTTTCTACAACCTGCTGGTATACTTTTCTGTTCGCGATGGTTCCTATCTTTTCTATGTATTGTATGTGGCTATTATGACACTGATGAATGCTTCATTGAACGGATACGCTTTTGAATATTTCTGGAGCAATCATACTTCGTTCAGCCGTTATGAAGATCTTATTTCTGCATTTCTTGGTATTTCCGGGGTTCTTTTCGCAAAAAGTTTTTTGCACATTAAGCAAAATGCCCCGTTCATGAATAAGATTTTTAATTTATTGATTATCCTGTTTTCTGCCGGAATTATCATTGTACTGACAGGAAATTTTATGACAGGGACCATCTTTATAGAAATTGTCTCTCTGCTCCTCATCATTATTTTTTTTATTGCTGCAATTGCAGTTTTACAAAAAGGGTACAAGCCGGCAAGATTCTTCCTGTTTGCATGGAGCTTTCTCCTGTTCGGTGTAGTTATTTTTGTTTTAAAAGATTTTGATATTATTCCGTCCAGCACGTTTACAGTTCACTCGCTCGAGATCAGTTCTGCTATTGAAGCGCTGCTGCTTTCATTTGCTCTTGCCAACAGGATTAATATTTATAAGAGAGAAAAAGATGAAGCTCAGCTGGAAACTTTAAAACAGCTCAGGGAAAATGAAAAACTGATTCTCAGCCAAAATGTAATGCTCGAATTAAAAGTAAATGAACGGACAAAAGAATTGAAAGACACGCAGCAGCAGGTAATTCAGCAGGAAAAAATGGCATCACTCGGGCAGCTCACCGCTGGTGTTGCGCATGAAATAAATAATCCCATCAACTTTGTTTCAGCTAATGTAAATCCATTGAAAAGAAACTTTACCGAGCTGGTTGATTTAATAAAAAACAAAAAAGAGTTTAGCGATGATGAACTGAATTATACGATCAGCGAAAGTTATCAATTGCTGACAGGAATTGAAGAAGGGTCGAGACGTACGGCAGAAATTGTAAAAGGATTGCGTAATTTCTCCCGTCTTGACGAGGAAGAAATGAAGAAGGCAAACATTAATGAAGGCATTGAATCCACATTAGTGCTTTTACGAAATAAGCTCACCCATTCCAATATTGAATTAATTAAATCATTTGAAGAATTGCCCGAAATCGAATGTTATCCGGGTCAGCTGAACCAGGTGTTCATGAATATCCTGTCAAATGCCATTGATGCGATAGGCAGGGATGGGAAAATCGCAATTGCCACGTCAAAAGAAAATGACGGGGTAAAAATTTCCATTCGTGACAACGGGAAGGGAATGAGTGAAGAAGTGAAGCAGAAAATATTTGATCCCTTTTTCACGACAAAAGACGTGGGCAAAGGAACCGGGCTGGGGCTTTCTATCAGCTATGGAATTATTAAAAAGCATAATGG
>Ga0134123_10000170_pt1 | contig 43110 bp, 36 predicted proteins | sample KB303_FD_96460 | JGI IMG/M metagenome (GOLD analysis project Ga0134123, IMG submission 96460) | Terrestrial soil microbial communities without Nitrogen fertilizer from Kellogg Biological Station, Michigan, USA - KB3-0-3 | ecosystem: Environmental > Terrestrial > Soil > Unclassified ...
GGGCACGGGAGAAACCAGCTTTCCTATATCTTTTTCCAATAATGATTTCTGGGAATACGATCCTCTAACAGATACCTGGACACAGCTAACAAGCTTTCCCGGTGCAGCGCGTTTTTCAGCTGCTGCGTTTTCAATCGGGCAGTTTGGGTATATAGGCACTGGTTATACAGACAGCATTTCACCGTTAGCAACTGACTTTTATCAATACGATCCCGGGACCGACACCTGGACGCAGAAAGCAAACTTTGCAGGACTTCCGCGAAGCCACGATGCAGGCTTCTCCATCGGAAATAAAGGTTACATAGGAACAGGATATGGCGCTGGTGCAGGCAACCTTGGCGACTTGTGGGAATATACTCCTGGCAGCACAACCAATATGGAAGAACGTCCATCCGCCTCAGGCGGACTCCAATTTTCAATTTCACCCAATCCTGCAAAAGATTTTATAGTTATTGGTTATCAGTTATTGATGAGTGAAAAAATTAATTTAACTATAACAGATGTGAACGGAAAAAAAATTCTGACCCCCGTCTTCCATCCTCTGCCCTCTGAACTGCAACTTCCGGTTGCCAGCCTCAAAGAAGGAATTTATTTTGTAGAACTAAGCACCGGAAAAGAGAGAGTGGTTAAAAAATTTGTGAAGGAATAAAAATAATTTTTAAGTTATCTTTTCTTTTAACTGAATTTATAAATTTTCTTTCTTTACGCCATATTCATCCTGTAAGAGAAAAACTTATTATCTCCCCCGTTTTATTTTTAATGATAAAAAAGTAGTGAAACCGATAATTAACCAAAATAAAAAAATTGCCGGAAGTATATTTTCTTTCCATTTAAAATTTTTATTCCCTGCATTCGTTTTATTATTATGTGCAGAGCCTGTTAAACCAAACCCCGTACCGGCCAGGCAGGAAATAAATATTCCCGGCTTATATGAAGCGTTGCAATCAGGAGATACTGCCGCGATCAATTCATTCTTAAAAATGCTGAATGATGATTCAACTCTTTTAGCTGTTGCTTACAAAGGCGCGCTGTTAATGAGAAAATCCGGCCTGATGAAATCGGCAAAGGAAAAATTAGCCCTCTTTAAGCAGGGAAGAAGTTTGCTGGAGAATGCTATTATGAAAGATAATAAAAATGCAGAATTCCGCTTTTTACGGTTGATCATCCAGGAAAATTGCCCTTCTTTTTTACACTATCATAAGCAAAAAGAAGAGGATGCGGACATTGTAAAAAAATCTTATAAAAATTTTTCCGGTGAATTGAAAAGTGCAATTGTGAATTACGCTAAAGTTTCAAAATCCATAAAGCCCGCTGACTTTTCGAATTGATGACGAAGAATATCCTTGTAGTTTATTATTCACAATCCGGGCAATTGAAAAACATTGCAGAAAATTTCTGTTCCCCTTTCCGGGAAAAAAATTTCGAAATAGAATGGGTCAGTGTCAAACCCAAAAATGATTTTCCTTTTCCATGGTCCGGTAAAGCATTTTTCAATGTAATGCCGGAAAGTGTGCTCGGAGTTCCTGCAGAAATAATAACTCCCGAATTTAAGCGTGAGCAGTATGATTTAATTGTGTTTGCTTACCAGCCCTGGTTTTTATCGCCAAGCATTCCTGCCACATCATTATTAGGTCACCCTGAATTTAAAAAACGATTAATCAACACTCCCGTTGTTACACTTATCGGTTCAAGGAATATGTGGATCAGCGCACAGGAACGGGTTAAGAAAATTTTAAAGGAAAACGGAAGTATTCATGCTGCCAACATTGTTCTTTACGATAGAAACAATAATTTTGTAAGCGCAGTTACCATTCAATATTGGATGTTCACGGCCAAACGTGATCGTTTTCTTGGTATTTTTCCGCGCCCGGGAATAAGTGAGAGAGATATTGCGGGAACAAAAATATTTGGGGAAATCGTTTTACAGGCAGTAGAAACAAATAAATGGGAAGAATTGCAGGAAAAACTGGCGGAAGCCAAAGCAGTGGAAGTGAATACGAACCTGATGTTTATAGAATCTCGTGCGTCCATGTTATTTAAAATCTGGGCACGCACAATTATTAAAAAAAAGAACCGGGGATTATGGCTGCAAATTTTCAAGTATTACCTGTTGGTTGCATTGTTTCTGGTAGCTCCTGTAGTATTGTTAATTTATAATATTTTCGTCAGGCCGTTTTCAGGTGATCAAATAAGGAAAAGAAAAATCTATTATACCGGAGTAAATTATTCAGGATGACAAAAGAAGTTTATATTACGGCAACGGCAAAATTTCTTCCTAACCAGGCGGTTTCAAATGATGAAATGGAAGATTATTTGGGAATGATTCATCATCTTTCATCAAAATCAAGACGGATTGTATTACGCAATAACGGAATCAAGTCCCGCTATTATGCAATTGATAAAAATGGGATGGCCACGCATACTAATTCAGAAATGGCGTCATTGGCAATAAGGAATTTAATGAATAATGATCCTGCAAAAATTAAAGCCATTGATTTATTATGCTGCGGTACTTCCACACCTGATCAGATGATGCCTTCACATGCAGTGATGGTGCATGGCTGGTTGCCCGAAGCAAGTGCAATAGAAGTAGTTTCTCCGGCAGGTGTTTGCTGTTCGGGCATGCACGCATTAAAATATGCATGGATGTCTGTTCGCCTGGGTGAGAAAAAAAATGCGGTGGCATCCGGTTCTGAAAGATTGTCACGCATATTACGTTCTGATGTTTTTGAGGAAGAAGCAAACAAGCTTGAAGCAGCTGAAAAAAATCCCTACATCACTTTCGATAAAGAATTTTTGCGCTGGATGCTTTCTGACGGAGCAGGAGCTTTGCAGTTGACCGATAAAAAAAATGAGAATGGGATCAGCCTGCGCATTGACGGATTAGATGGTGTTTCGTATGCGCATATGATAGAACCCTGCATGTATATGGCATCTGAAAAACTGGAAGGCGGTGTTTTAAAAAGCTATATGGATTATTCACCATCAGAAATTATTGACCATTCCATTCTTGCCATTAAACAAGATATAAAATTATTAGGAGAGCACATCGTGGAATTAGGCTATCACATGTTTAAGCCTCTTTATGAGAAATATAAAATCAAAGCTTCTGATATTGATTATTTCCTCCCGCACCTGAGCAGTGAATTCTTTCGTTTTAAAATTGCGGAGAAGTTTGATGCCAATGATATTACTATTCCGCAGGAAAAATGGTTTACCAATCTTTCAACACTGGGAAATGTAGGCGCAGGTTCCATTTACATGATGGTGGAAGAATTATTTAACAGCGGCAAATTAAAAAAAGGTGAAAAAATATTTTTACTTGTTCCTGAAAGCTCACGTTTCAGTTATATGTATGCTTTGTTAACTGTTGTATAAAAAAGTAAGCATTTCAATAATGTTCGCTTAACAAAATATTTTAAACCGTAAATAATTCTCCATGCAAACACAATACGATGTAATTATTCCCGGTGGAGGACTTGCCGGTCTCACGCTGGCAATACAATTAAAACGTGCAAAGCCTGACATTTCAATTTTAATTTTAGAGAGCAGGGCAGCCGAAGCTGCAACAGCAGCCCACAAAGTGGGTGAGTCTACCGTTGAGCTGGCCACCCATTACATGCGTGAAGTGCTTGATCTGAAAGGTTACCTCGAAGCACATGAATTACCCAAACATGGTTTGCGCTTTTTCTTTAAAACAAATAATAAAGGAGAAATATCCAATCGCGTTGAATTGGGTCCGCGTTTAAAGCTTCCTGTTCCAAGCCACCAGTTGGACCGGGGAACATTGGAGAATTATCTTGCCAGGCATGCCCGGGAATTAGGAGCAAAGTTAATTCTGGGTGCCCGTGCCAAAGAAGTAAATTTTTCCGCTGACGGTCATGAAGTGGTTTATACAAAAGATGAACAGGAAGTAAAGGTAACCTGCAAATGGGTGGCTGATGCAACCGGTCGCGGCAGCCTGCTCAAACGAAAGCTGAAATTCCAAAAACCAATGGAGCATCATGTGAATGCAGTATGGTGGAGATTAAAAGGTGTGATTGATATTGATGACTGGTCAGATAATTTGGAGTGGAAACATCACCTTGAACCTCATTTAAGATATTTAAGCACCGTTCATTTTATGGATACCGGTTATTGGGTGTGGGTTATTCCTCTCGGCTCAAAAAATACAAGTATCGGAATTGTGGCTGATCCGGCTATTCATCCGTTTGATGAAATTAACAGGTATGACCGTGCATTGGATTGGCTTGAGAAAAACGAACCACTTTGTTATAAAATGCTTAAGCCTTTGGGAGAAGGTGATGGACTGATGGATTTCAAAGTGCTGAAACATTATGCCCATGATTCAGGTCAGTTATACTCTGCTGACCGTTGGGGAGTGACAGGAGAATCAGGAGCATTCCTTGATCCGTTATATTCTCCCGGTTCAGATTTCATATCGCTTGCTAATACGTGGCTTTCGGATTTAATCCTGAGAGATTTAAACGGAGAAGATATTGGTTTACGCGCAAGCATTTATGAGCAGGCGCATCTTGCACACGTTCAAAACTGGATCCCGATTTATCAGAATAAATATTTGCTGATGGGAAACACACAAATAATGGTGATGAAAATTTTCTGGGATTGGGCGATCTATTGGTCTATTCCTTCACTGCTATTTACAAACAAAGCTTTTACAAATTTGAAATTGCTGAAAGAACTTTTTTCTTCCGAAAATAGCCTGGGAAAAAAATTTGGAAAGCTGAACAAAGCGATGCAGGATCTCTTCCTGGCATGGCGCCCTTATGACACAGAGATATTTTCTAATCATTATATTGATCCTTTTGATGTAGGATATCTCCGGGAGTTTCAGCAGGGAATCGAAGTTCAGCACGGACCAAAAATAGTTGACCAGGTTGCAAAGAATCTGCAAAAGCTTGAAAAGGTAGCTGCTGCAATTTTTCGCTTGGTTAGCGCACAAGTGAAAGGAACATCTCCTGATATGCCGGTTGATCCATATTCCATTTTGCTTGACGAGGGTGCGGATGAAACCAAACATGCAAATGGATTGCTGCCTGATCCGGCAATAGCCAAAGACGTTGATACGATGTGGTTTTATAATAAAAAGGAATTAGTGCAAAGTGTATAAGGAATTGGGTAATTAAGCTCAATACATACAACTTAATTACACCAATTACCTCAATTACCCAATTACCCAAATGACCAGCATCAATACCATCCAGGCCAGGATGGAAAACATCAGAACCATTTTTGAGGATGCAAAAAACCATGCAGACGGGTGTGATCACTTAGATGGATTAATAAAACATATTGAAAATACAGATCCCGAATTCCGCTCAGTTGCTTATGAAGGGGCTGCAATGAGTTTAGCGTTAAAAGATTTTTTTTCAAACAACGTATTAAAACTTTGGAATTCATTGCTCGATATTTCTCATCATCATGAAGGGCAGGTGCACACAGGGCTGGGTTGGGCAATTGCAGAAGCGAGGCCGGATGATCTATCCTGTATGAAAACAGTAAATCCTAAAATCGCTTTTCGGGTATGGGATGGTTGCGGATATTATTATGGGATTTTCAGACAGCGACACTCAATTAAAAATCAAACACGCCAGGAACATGTCAGCGAAAACAATTTTAAAGCTTATGACCAGGGTATTGGACGCAGCATGTGGTATAATTGCAAAGGGAATCCCGCAAAAGTTGCAGAGATGGTTCAAACATTTTCTGTTTCACGCCAGGATGATTTATGGAGAGGGGTTGGGATTGCATGTTCTTTTGCGGGCGGAAGTGATGAAAGTATTTTAAAGGATCTTTTTTCCCTGGCAGGAAAAAATTCCGTTCATTTATCCCTCGGGGCGGCAATGGTTGCAAAATCACGCAGCCAGTCAAACACCATCACAAAACATATCGAACTTGCATGTAAAATTTGGTCTAACCTCAGTGTGCAGGATGCAGAGCTTCTTTTTTCAAAATCGGAATCATCTGCTGATTCTTTTGAATCCTTTCTCTCCAAAATGGAATTAGAAATTACAAATGTAAGCTCAGTTTTTTGAAATCTCCTTTTTTGGAAATTAAATTCCTGTCAACGGGAAATCGTATTTTTGCAGAATGAAAATTAAGGACCTTCCCCAGGATCCCTCTGTACTGGATAAGTTCACCAAAGATGTCGTGTATGCACAGGATGATGCAGGAAATTATACGACCGGGTTAAGCAGGGGATGGAATGTAAAGGCAGATGCATTAAACGCTGCATGGGAAGATATTGAAAAACGTATCCACGAGGCGAAACAAAAAGTATTGAACGGAGAAGCAAGCCCAGTCTTATTTTTTATGGAACTGCGATTGATGGATATGCCGACTATTGCCGCATACACCGGTTTCTGGCAATGGCAGATTAAACGGCACATCCATCCGGGCGTATTTAAAAAACTTTCTGATAGAAAAATTAAAAAATATGCTGAAGTGTTTGAGGTAAGCATTGACGATTTAAAAAATTTGAAGCTTCATGGAGATTAATTTTAAGCATCTGCAGTCAGCACATTGCGAAAATGGCGTTACCACAAATCTCCTCCGGCACATTGGCGTAAATAAAATCACTGAGCCTTTAGCGTTTGGCATCGGGTCAGGATTATTTTTTATTTACATCCCATTATTGAAAATAAACAATGGCCCGGCATTTTCTTATCGCACCATGCCGGGATTAATTTTCAAACGCACCTGCAAATCACTTGGTATTCCTGTAATCCGTAAAAAATTCACATCCGTTGAAAAAGCACAGGAATATCTTGATGCACGTCTTAAATCCGATCAGCCTGTCGGCTGCCAGGTAGGGGTTTATTACCTTACGTATTTTCCAAAGGAATATCGTTTTCATTTCAATGCGCACAATATTGTGGTGTATGGAAAAGAGGAAGATAAATACCTGATAAGTGACCCCGTGATGGAAACCGTTACTTCACTCACCACTTATGAATTGCAACGTGTCCGTTTTGCAAAAGGTGCACTGGCTCCGCGCGGGCAGCTATATTACCCTGCCTTAAAAAATGCGGTGAGCGATGAAATGATCAGCAAAGCAATTGTACAGGGCATCAAACGTAATATTCGCGATATGCTTCATATTCCCGGACCCATTGCAGGGATCAGCGGCATCAAATACACAGGGAAAAAAATTATTAAATGGCGTGATAAATTAGGTGTAAAAAAAGCCGGGCTTTATCTCGCACAGCTTGTACGCATGCAGGAAGAGATTGGTACAGGTGGCGGTGGTTTTCGTTTTATCTATGCAGCATTTTTGCAGCAGGCGCATGCTTATCATAAAATTGATGAGCTGTTAAAAATTTCAGAACAGTTTACAAAAGCGGGTGATCTGTGGCGTTCATCGGCAGTGCAGGCGGCCGGAATTTTTAAAGGGCGGATCACATCACAAAATGATTTTAACGACATGGGAAATTATTTATTCGAGGTTGCTGAAATAGAAAAACAGGCATTTGTTGCACTCTCCAAAATCAAATGGAAATAAATGCACGCAGTTTCAGTTGAACAGGTAAATTTCCGTTATGCAAAAGCTGCTGAACCCGCCCTTTCAAACATTGAATTAAAAATTTCTGCAGGTGATCGTTTTGGTTTATTCGGCCCTAATGGCGCAGGTAAAACCACACTCATTTCCATCATGACCGGGTTATTAAAACCGGGATCAGGAAGTGTTCACCTTTTCGAAACAAATGTTTCCAACCGTGACGCAAAAAAATTATTCGGTTATGTACCACAGGACTTTGCTTTTTATGAAGAATTAACTCCGGTCGAAAATTTAGAATTTTTTGGAGCATGGTCCGGATTAGACCGCAGCCGGATAAAGAAAAGAACGGATGAGTTGCTATCCGTATTAGGATTGAATGAGGTAAGAAATAACTTGCTGAAGAATTTTTCAGGCGGAATGAAACGAAGATTGAATATAGCCATCGGTGTAATTCATGAACCGAAAATTTTATTTTTGGATGAACCAACTGTGGGTGTTGATGTGCAAACACGTTTTGCCATTATTGATTATCTCAAACAGCTTAATACAGGGGGCGCAACATTGATCTATACTTCGCATCTCCTGCAGGAAGCGCAGAGTTTATGCAACCGCATCGCATTAATTGATGATGGAAAAATTATTTTAAATGATGAATTGGAAAAGCTGCTCATAGCTCATGATAAGTCCGGGTTGGAAGAATTGTTTTTACAGTTAACAGGTAAAGCCTACAGGGATTGATGCACATTCTTTTCGCTTCCATTTTAAAAGAGCTGCGTATATTGATTCGCGACCGCATCGGGCTTGCATTGATGTTTTTGATGCCTGTTGTTTTGGTGATTGTAATTACAAGCGTGCAGAACAGCGCTTTTGATATTGTGAACAATAACAAAATTTCGCTCTTGCTGTGTAACAATGACACAGGTGATGTTTCAAAAGAATTTATTGCGGCAATCCGCAAACTTGAAATGTTCAATATTGTTGAAACAAAAATTAATATTGCGCCCGGGGAAATTTCCGCAGCGATGAAAAAACAGGATGCTATGATTGCGCTTGTTATACCACAAAACTTTTCATCAGCACTCAGTCAAAAGGCCAGCGTGGCATCAGCAAAGGCATTAACAGATTTTGGTTTAGAGAGTGACACGGTAAAAAAGAACGATGTTATTGAAGTCCCACCCGGTTTAATTTTTCATCCTGTTTTGCAGGAATCATATTGCCTGTCCATCAGCGGTGCTTTGCAGGGAGCCATGCTGCTGATCGAAAATAAGCTTCTCATCAAATCATTATACAGGTCATTGAATGAAAAAGAAATGCCGTTTGATTTTGAAAAGGAAATGACCGGGAATAAAACACGCTTCACGGAAAGCTATGCATTTATAAACGGCAGCAGGAATATTCCCAATTCTTCACAGCACAATGTTCCCGCATGGACGGTTTTTGCCATGTTCTTCACCGTGATTTCCCTCGGGGGAAACGTGGTAAAAGAAAAACTGAGCGGCAGCTTTGTACGGTTAAAAACATTACCTGCCAATTATCTGATTTCGCTATGCGCCAAGCAATTGGTGTTTATCATGGTAATTTTGCTGCAAGTGCTGATTATTTTTTCAATTGGTGTGCTTGTATTTCCAAAAATTAATTTGCCGGAATTAAATATCCCTCATAACTTTTTCAGCCTTTTAATTGTGACATTATTATGCGGATGGTGTGCTATCAGCTATGCCATGTGCATAGGTGTGTTATCACGGACACAGGAACAATGCAACGGTTTTGGCGCAATTTCAGTAGTGCTGCTCGCTGCCATTGGTGGCATATTTGTTCCTTCCTTTGCAATGCCCCAATCATTTAAACTTATTATGAACATATCTCCGCTGCATTGGTGCATCGAATCATATTACGGCTTATTTTTACAGGGTGGTAGTTTAAAAGACATTATGAATAATATTTTTGCTTTGTTAATTACCGCATTCATTTTGCAATTGTTTGTATTCATCACATTAAAACGAAAGAATTTAATTTAACATAATGGAAAGAGAACAGCTAAAACTGGAGCTAAAGCAACACATGATAAAATATCTTAATCTGCTTGAAATAACTCCCGGAGATATTAAAGATGACCAGCCGCTTTTCGGAGAGGGCCTTGGTTTGGATTCAATAGATGCGCTTGAATTGTCTGTTCTGCTTGAAAGGGAGTACAAGATAAAAATCAGTGATCCTAAAGAAGGCAAGAAGGTTTTTGTGAACGTGAATACTATTGTTGACTATATTTTACAACACTCCGGGCAAACCGTATCCTGATCCATGAGCCGGGTTGTTATTACAGGAATGGGTGTAATAAGCGCATTTGGAAATTCGGTTGAGGATAATTTGAATGCTTTACGCAAAGAAACCTGCGGACTTTCACGGGCTGAATTTATAAAATCAAAGTTTGCCGCCACCCTTCTTTTTGGTGAAGTAAAAATCAGCACCGGTCAATTAAAAGAAAAACTTTTTGTAAAAGATAATGTTTCAACACGAACGGATCTTTTAGCGGTCCATGCTTTTAAAGAAGCAATCATTAACAGCGCACTCAGCGAAGCAGAAATTTTATCGTATGAAACTGCGCTCATTGGTGCAAGCACGGTAGGAGGGATGTGCCTTACAGATGAATTATATCATGATGCAAATAATACATCCGGGAAAGGTTCTCCATATTTATCTTCTTATGACAATGCCTCCCCTGTAATGTTCTTATTGCAGCATTACGCTATCAAAGGAGTTGTAAATTCAATTAATACTGCCTGCTCATCATCTTCTAACGCTATTATGTTCGGAGCAAGGCTCATTAAAAATGGCCTCGCTAAGCGAGCAATAGTTGGCGGTGCGGACAGTCTTGCAAAATTTACTGTCAATGGTTTTAATTCACTTAGTATTCTTGCCCCGCAATTTTGCAAACCGTTTGATAAAGAGCGTAACGGGCTGAATCTTGGAGAAGGAGCCGCATTTTTAGTTTTAGAAAGAGAGGAGGATGTTCCTGGTAAAAAATATTATGCTGTTCTGACGGGTTATGGAAATGCAAACGATGCTTTTCATCCTTCTACTTTATCTGAAAATGGTGAAGGGCCTTATCTCGCCATGAAGCAAGCATTAGAAATTGCGCAGTTAAATCCTTCAGAAATAGATTTCGTAAACGCCCATGGAACCGGAACGGAAAATAATGATGAAGCAGAAGGGAAAGCTATGCAGAGAATTTTTAATAAGGTTCCTCCTTTTATTTCTTCAAAATCAAAAATCGGTCACACACTCGGTGCTGCCGGGGCTGTTGAATCAGTATTCAGTATCCTTGCTTTAAATAATAATGAAATATATCCATCCGTCAATTTTAAAGAACCCGTTGAATCAACAGGATTACGGCCGGTCACAGCTCTTCAAAAGCACGAAATTAAAAATGTAATGACCAATGCTTTTGGTTTTGGCGGAAATTGCACCTCCCTTATATTTTCCAAATTCTGAATCACTGACTACTGATTACTGACCACTGACCACTGATTCATGTTCATCCATAAATCCATCTGTATTTCTCCGCAACACACTTTTCCTGAAGTGAATATAGAGGATATTGTTTCATCAGCAGATAATAAACTCACAGTTATTGAACCGAAGTATGAAAATATTCCGCTCAATACGTTGCGAAGAATGGGCAAAGCTGTACGCATGGGCGTGGGTGCAGCAATGAATTTAATAAAAGAGTATCCTTATTTAAATGGAATAATCATTGGTACTTCTAATGGCGGGATGGAAGATTGCATAAAATTCCTGAACCAGGTTTTTGATTATAATGAAGGAACACTCACTCCCAAAAACTTTGTTCAGAGTACTGTCAACGCTATTGCCGGGCAAATTGGTCTCACTTCTCATAACACAGGTTACAACATCACCCATGTTCATCGCGGCCTGGCATTTGAAAATGCTTTGTTAGATACGATGATGCTGGCTAACGAAAATTTAAACAATTCATATTTGCTGGGCGGGGGGGATGAAATTTCAACGTATAATTTTAATATAGAAAATTTGGCGGGCTGGTACAGGAAACAAATAACATCTAATGCGGAACTTTATTCAACGGATGCTGATGGAAGCATAGCAGGGGAGGGGATGGCTATGTTTATAGTAAATAATAAAAAAGAAGGAGCGATTGCAAAAGTGAAAGCGTTAAAATTATTTCACACAACCGATGTAAATGAAGTAACAGGGCAACTGAAAATTTTTCTGAATGATAATATGGTTTCCGGCATGCAACCCGCTCTGTTTCTTACCGGGGAAAATGGCGACAGCAGGTTAAATCATTTTTATAATAGTTCTGAGGCCTTGTTACCTCACACAACAATTGCCCGCTTCAAGCATTTGTGCGGAGAGTATCCTTCTTCAGCCTCCTTTGCTTTATGGCTTTCCTGTTACATGTTAAATGAACAGCAATTTCCCACGCATATTTTTAAAACAACATTACCCGCAAAGCCTGTTAATTCAATTCTGATTTATAACAACTACAAAGGGCTTCAGCATAGTTTTATTTTAGTGGAGAAATAAAATTAATTGGACACAAAAAGATTTATTCCAAAAACAAATTTCCTGGTTCCCCTTTAGGGATCAGGGGTAATTCATCTGTCGCAAACTTGACGAGTGTGCCTCATCTGCCTCCAACTGGTGTTCCTCAGTCATTCATTTCAACGCTGCACCATCACCTTCCTCCTCATTTCCTTTTCCTTCCCCTTTACAACAGCAACATAGTAACCGTTATGCACATCGCTTAAATCAACAGGGCCTGTTTTATCATATAGCTGTTCCAAAATTTTCCTTCCCTGCAAATCATACAATGAAAAGCTGATAGCCTGTTCTGAGTCAAATAAATTTGTCCTGATAAGAAGTTCATCCTGTGCCGGGTTTGGAAAAAATGTTCCTGGTTGAATATTTATTCCCTGCACCCCGACCTGTGAAACACAAATTACACTGTCCTGCGGCACCATGGACGAAACTATAGTTTGCGCTCCATCGTTAGTTAATATTACCAAATAGCTTTGAGTGCTGCCTGAACCGGTTTGAAAATAAGATGTCAGCAATATGGGGTTTACAAGGGAGTCATAACAACCGCTGATGCCGTTGATGCCTGTTTTCCTCAGGTAAATAAAGGCATTGAAAAGTGAATCACCTCGTGTTGCGCACAGGGCGATTCCTCCGTCAGGTGTCTGTCTTATTTGATCTTGCTGATAGATGCCTCCGCAAGTGTTTTTCAAAAACAGACTGTGCTTTACTATCATTCCAGATAAAAAAAACTAAAAGACTGATCAATAAAATTTTTCTCACGCAATGGAATTTAGAATAGTAAAGATAGGATAATATCTTACTTTAAGTTGCTCCCTTAACATATGCATCAGAAATTTTAACGAAACTTACGCGCAAGCATTTCTCCCTCCCCTCCCCGGAGGGGAGGGGTCGGGGATGGGGCCTGATTATCTTCATTTGCAATACCATTCAATCATTTTCCTCATTGCAGCGCTGCACACCGGGCAGAAAAAATTTGCCTGTGTAAACATAATGCAGTTCACGGATGAACGGTACAACCCTGTGGAAGCGTAGCCCGCTCCTTCAAAAGCTCCGACCTGTCCCGCAAATTTACTATGTCCTAAAAATTCCTGCGCCTGCCGGATGTGCTCTGCGCTTTTTGTGTCATAATCTTTTTTAGCAGTGGTGATTTCCGCTTCAGGCGCTTTATCTTTTTTAAGTGATGTAATATGTTCATTTAAAATTTTGCGTTCCTTCTGCCATGCAAGGTCAAACGCATCGTAATCTTTCTTTTCCCATAGTGTGGGGACGGCTGTTCCTGCGGTGAACAATTCACGCCATTTAATTTTTGAGCTGTCTTTTTCAGCAGTGATGTTTGGTTCCCATGGTTCAAATCCCTCAGGAAAAAAATTATTATAAGAAGTGGACGAAGTATAATATTCATCTGCTAAGCCGAAAAATGAATGCCCGAATTCATGGATCATTAAATAATTGCTGTTGAAATTATCGGACGTGAAAACGCAGTAAAAATTATAGATCCCTCCGCCTCCGTAACGGCTGCTGTTTGCCATAATAAACAGTGCGTCATAAGGTGCATAAGCCGCCACATCCCTCAATGCTTTATTATCTTCTGTAAGCAGATATCTTTCCGAACCAAGCGCATCAAAAGCCGCACCTACGGCAGTGTTTTTAAAAATTCCCGCTCCGGGTTCGTCAACACCTGATTCGGCAGAAGGTTTGAATACTCCGTGCACATTGAACTTGTCACGGTGAGATTTACACGGCTCCATGCCGAAGAAAGCTTCTGTCACTCTTTTAAGGTCCTTCTGAAATTTCTCGTTTTCTGCTTCTGTATACCCTTCGGCTATAAAAGCAATGTCTATTTTACTTTCCGGTTTGCCGTTATCTAATGTCGTATATACCCTCACCAGTGGATCATCCGTATGAAATGCATCGGCCTGTTTGACCGGGTCAATTTCTTCTTTAAAAATTTCATGGAATATATTAACGGTATCCCGCTTCTCCATCACAAAATAAAATTTGTTTTTCGGAAGTGGAACGATTGCCGATTCATGGAATGTTTTTACCTCACCGTTAATAGCCGGTGTTGTTGTCTGGTACTCCATAAAATAGCTGTTAAAACCCTTTGAAAAAATAAGCTTGCCCGTTTGCCTGTCAATTATTTTATAGAAATAAGTTCCATAGTTTAATTTATCAACCAGGTTTTTTTTGCTTCCTGCCCATGATCCGTATTTATAAATACCATCAATTTTTTCAGCTTCTGATTTGGCTTCGCCCGTATGGAAATAATCAATGCGCAGGGTTTGGTCAGAAAAAAAAGTGTTGAAATCAACCTGTGCGTATAACATATTGCCTGATGCTGCAATAAGAAGCAGCAATATAAAATGAATTTTCATACTTATATATTTTAATTGTTAGTTGTTCTGTATAAACTTTTCAACTTCATCATAATAAATATAAGGCCGGTCTAACCAGCCGTAATGAACGCATTTATCCATTAAAACCACTTTGGAGTTTTTAAGAACAGCATGTTCTTTTATAGCTGTTCTTTCCTCAATGATGTCCTGTTTTCCCTGTATGATCAAAACCGGTTTATTGAACGAAGATAGCTTTTCCGAACAATCAAAATTAATTCTTTGCAGGTCCTGCCACACCAGTCCCTGGATAAGCGTGTTGCCTTGTGTAAGCCGTTCGGCAATCACCGGGATATATTTCCTGTTGTAAAGATATGCAGTTGCAAGTGAAAAGCCCCTGCGCAATCTTGCATGGTAGCTTGTGTCGCCTGCATTAATTCTGTTTGTCCAGTAATTTATCGAATCGGTTTCTGTCTTGCTTAATTTTGAATTAATGCCGTTGGGTACATAAGAAAGAAGGTCCAGGTCAATGCCGCCCGATGAAGATAAAATCAGCGCCCCGATATTTCCAGGATGTTTTGTGGCATAATAAGATGCCATCATGCCTCCGAACGAGTGTCCTAAAATGATCCATTTATCAATGTTTAAATGTTTCCTCAGTGTTTCTATGTCTTCCGTCATCAGCTCCATGGTAATGTTTGAACTGTCTGCATTTTCCACTGACGATTTGCCCGTTCCGCGCTGGTCATAGATAATCGCCATGCAGTTTTTGGATAGGTGAGCGGCAAGAGCTGCAAAGCCATCGCTGTTCATACCCGGGCCTCCGTTAATGATCAGCAAAGGTTTCCCTTCGCCATATATCCTGTAATATATTTTCGCGCTGCCGTTATGGATCAATCCCTCTTTTTGTGCGTGAGCAGCAATGTGCAGGAGGATAGTAACGAAACAAATAATTAACTTTTTCACGACAATGTTTCCTGTTTAAATACAGGAGCCGAAAATAAGTGATTTTATTCAGCCTGATCATGATTGCTAAATCACATGTAGATGTTTGAAGTCAAAAGTCAAAATTTAAAAGTCAAAGAAAATAGAACAAGCGCCAGTAGGTGATTGAAAAAAAAAGTTAAGTATTAAGAACCAAGTCCAACTACAAAGAGAAAAGTCAAAATGTAAAATGTAAAATTTAAAAATCAAAGAACATAGAACAAGCGCCAGCAAGGTAAGGGAAAAGTCAAAATTTAAAAGTCAAAGAACATAGAACAGGCGCCAGTGTTGATAACTATACCCCTTAAAATTTGTCTTTCTTAATTATCTTTATTTAATTCGCATATACAGACCTGAAAATTTAGTTAACCTGATCCGATAATTAAGTTTGGCAGTTGGATAATAGTGAGAATACTTAAAAGCGATTCTATGTTGTCTTTAAAAAATATAACACTCAAACTTAATCATCATGAAAAAAAACCTGTTTCCTGTATTAAGCATCATATGCTTAACACTTAGCTCTCATTCACTGTTTGCTGTTTTTTCCGTTTCATTAACTCCTTCCAGCCACAACGGTTATGCTGTAAGTTGCTTTGGCGGAGTAGACGGTGCCATAAACATCACCGTTACGGGAGGCACTTCTCCTTATACCTACCGGTGGAGTACAGGAGCCACCACGCAAAATGTAAGTGCATTAGCGGCTGGCTATTACCAGGTCACAGTTACGGATAATAATTCGGCAACTTGTTCAGGAAATGTAACACTTACCCAACCCACCGCAATAACACTTAGCGTTACTCCAAGCATTTACTCTCCGCATACTACCAACATCAGCTGTTATAATTGTTGCAATGGATATATAAACATAAGCGTAGGGGGAGGCGTTACTTCATATTCATATGCATGGAGTTCTGGACAAACTACGGCCAATGTCACCAACCTTTGTAAAAACTCCTATACAATTATCGTAACAGATGCTAACGGATGCTCCAGAGGGGAACACCAGGTTATGACGGAACCCGATAAAGATACATGGACTATGACAGGTAATAGTGGCAGCAGTGCCTCAACTAATTTTATAGGTACAACAGATAATGTTGATTTTTTATTTAAAACCAATAATAGCGAGAGATTAAGAATAAAAGCCAACGGAGATCTGAAAATTGCGCCTTTTAGCGGAACAGAAATCAGGATAGCGTATATAGATGAAAACGGTATTCTTAAAGCAGGCTCAACTGGTGTAGCCCCCTCAGCAGCCTGTCCAGGTCCGGCCCTGGCCTGGTTTGATGGTTTTAATCCGAATGATGTTGTCAAGTGCCCGACTGCAGGATTGGTTGGAATCGGAACCTTATTTCCTCAATATAAAGTAGATATTACCGGCACTCTTAGAAATACAGAGAATGCATATCTTGCTACCGCATCTGGTAAAGGCGTTAGTATTGGATCAACAACAGTTCCCTCCGGCATTAAATTGAACGTTGATGGAAAGGTGGCCATAGGTAATCCACCAAGTTATCCCGGTAACTATGATTTATATGTAATGGGAGGCATCTTAGCCGAAAAAGTAAAAGTAGCTTTAAGCTCTTCAGCAGGATGGTCTGATTTTGTTTTTGATCCGGATTATAAATTAAAAAGCATCAGTGAATTGGAAGAGTTTATAAAATCCAATAAACATCTTCCCGAAATTCCAACTACAGAAGATGTTACAGCAAATGGAACGGACCTTGGTGAAATTCAGGCAAAGCTTCTCCAAAAAATTGAAGAATTAACCTTATATATTATTCAGCAGGACAAAAGAATTGAAATGCTCGAACAAAAGTTAAAGCATTGATCACCATACAGGCAGGCACCAGGAAGTATTCAAAAAAAATAATAATACATTAACAAAGTGAAAAAACTTTATGCCCTTTGTTTATTTTTCTTAATTAACGCGGCTGTACGCGCACAAGCCCCCTCCTGGCTTTGGGCTAAAAGCGCAGGAGGAAGCGGTGATGACCAGGCACTATCTATTGCCAATGATACACAGGGAAATATTTATGCAGCAGGATTTTTTACCAGCCCCATTATGATATTTGGTTCAGATACTTTGACCAATACCGGATTGAATATGTTCCTTGCTAAATACGATGCAACCGGTAACATTATTTGGGCAAAAACTTCTGGCGGAAGCAATCACAATTATGGTAATTCCGTTACAACGGATAATGCCGGTAATGTTTATGTAGCTGGATATTTTTCAAGCAATACCATTCTATTTGATACAATCTTATTAACAAGGCACGATACCACTGTTATCTGGGCAAATTTATTTCTCGTAAAATACGACTCCTCCGGAAACGTAATATGGGCAAGAAACACAACGAAAGGCGCAAGTACGGCAAGTGCGGTGACTACCGATAACCTCGGAAATATTTTCATTTCCGGCAATTGCGGAGCTGATTCACTTGTTATCGGACCTGATACTTTATTTCCGCCTTCTAACTACGACAGGTTTGTTGCCAAATATGACACAGCAGGGAATGGTCTTTGGGTAAGAGGATTATATACAGGCGGTGGTGCAATTGACGTGGATGCGCCTTTTATTTCTGCTGATAAATATGGTAATTTATATATAACCGGAAACTTTCATGTGAATGTATGTGTAATTGTAAGCACCAACCTTGTTATGCAGGGTGATGATGATATTTACCTTGCAAAATTCAATAGTGCAGGTAACCTCTTATGGGCAAAGCGGTACGGGGAATCCGGTGAAGATAAAGCCAGTTCTATTGCCTCCGACACTTCAGGAAATATTTATATAACAGGATATTTCACAAGTAACAATATTGACTTTGATTCATTTACATTGCCCGGCATTGGTTATACGGCTTTCGTGGTTAAACTCGATGCAGGCGGCACTGCCGTTTGGGCTGAAAAATTTGGAAGGCTGGATTATCCTGCTCCGACCAAAATAACCGCAGATAGAAACGGAGATGTGTATGTGACAGGACAATTTAGTTCCCCTGCCCTTGTCTTCACCTCAGCGGATTCATTGGTAAACGAGGGGCTCTTTCTTGCTAAATACGATAATAACGGCAACTTTAAATGGGCAAGAGATGCCGTACGAACAGGAATAAAAATTAATAAAGCAACTTCAGTTTGTGCAGATTCTTTTGGAAATTTATATATAGCAGGTTACTTTGCCTCTGACACGCTTATTTTTGATGCAACAACACTGCTTGACAGCACATCCTCCTTTGACATTTTAATTGCAGCCATTAGTTCATTAGTTTCCGTTGAGGAAAATAATGCGCTTGCTGAAAACACCTTTTCACTTTTTCCTAATCCCTCTCACGGTAAATTCTATATTTTGACAAACCCTAACGATCAGGGGACAGTTGTAATTTATGATATGATAGGAAAAGAAATAGATTATAAAATAATTAGTCCAGGGATTCAGCAATTAGATTTATCAGGACAGCCCAAAGGAATTTATTTTATTTCCATAAAGACTGAAAGCAAAAGCTATTCAAAAAGAATAATAATTCAATAACCTAAAAAATTCAAAAATGAAAACTCGCCTTTTAACCGCATTCATTTTTATACATGTTAATTTTTTATTCGCCCAAATTATTAACCCTGCCTGGAAACCTGTTGGTCCTTATTCAGATAATTGCGTTCCAACCAATTGGTTCAGGTCAGGGCAAATTGATGATATTGCCGTTGATCCGGGGTCAGGATTTGAAAATCACATAATTGTCAGCAGTTTTTATGCAGGCATTTGGGAAATGCCGGATATAACTGCAGTTAATGCAAATTGGGATATTTTACCGGGTTTTGATGATTATCTTCCCGATGGAATGGAGTGCAACGGGGTGGGTGCAGTAACATTCCGCACCCACACTGAATTATTCGCTGGCGGCTGTAATGCTGTTTTTAAATATGATTATCTCACACAAACATGGACTTTATTGAACACACTGCCATCAGGTACGTTAATAAACAAAATAGTTTTCACCCCCAGCTATACCGACACAGCATTTCTCTGCACCAGCATCGGGTTATATGAGAGCACTGATGCAAGTTCCAGTAATCCCACCTTTACATTCGTAACTGGAGCAAATGGATGGATACACAGCATGGCATTTATAGAAAAAACTTCTCCCGGTGGTTATTTCTGGTACATTGCAGGACAGAATACTTCACACGCTGCAATGGTAATGGAATCAGCTGATGATGGAGTTTCATTTCATGATGCAAGTGCAACTTATGCAAGTACATATAGCGGCACCACTTCTTATGCAGGCATTTGCCTCGGAAACCAAACTGACCCGAGTGGCGACAGGGATATTTATATTGCCACGGCAATAAGCACCAGCAGGCCGCTTGATAAGCTCACAATAAACATTTATGGCGGTACCCCTGCACTCGCTAATTTGTCTACTTCCCTCAGCGCGGAATATGCTTATGAACCTAACCGTCTTATTGTAGGCTATGATGCAACAAATCAGCAGGTATTAACGGGCGGGGTTGGCCTGTTTAATATCGACCTGGGTTCAAACGCTACTAACCAAATTTCACCCATGCATTCAGATAATCATGGTATATATATTAATACCTCTGTAACCCCAAATCAAATATTTATTGCAGGTGATGGAGGGTTTTATTCGCTCTCTTATGGCAGTTCTTCTTACACAGCAACCCCATTAAATTATGGATTGGATATTTGTCTTATAAATGGTTTTTCAGGTGCAACTGAATCGAACCAGTATGTTTACGGATACCAGGACCATGCGTATTCTGACCTGTATGATGAACCCAGCGGAAAAGTCATTGCCACGCATGCCGCTGGAGAAAATGATGGAGGGTTGATTGATAAATTTAACGGTAATCATTTGATAATTGCTGACCGGTCCAGTTATTCTATATCTATAGGTTATTATGTTTCTACAGATGATCCGAATGATTTCGATAATGCCTCGCTTGATTATTGGTTTCCACCGATGAGTTTGGCAACCTATGATAATGGTAATGGCTGCCAGGGTGATCATGATTCCCCCTATTATTATTTTGAACCCAGCTACTGCTCATTTCCTCTTGGACAGTCATTTGGCCGGCATCCGTTTTTCCAGGAACCATTCAGGGAAGGCAGGATTTATGCCGCAGCTCAGCAAGCCTCTCTTTTTCAATTTGACCCGGTATCAAATAAATTTGTCTGGAAGGTGCGTTTGTCGGAAGACTCTCAACATTATACAAACTCTCCCACGTTATCATCATCAAACTGTTCAACCTGTACCCCGGACCCTGCTAAACCATTGCAAAATTTACATTATGATAGTCAGCCCGTAGCCCTTTCATTTTCCCAACTCGATAAAAATATAATGTATGTGATAGTTTCAAATACTCTGCATCCTTCTGCTGCCCAGGTAGTGCAGTATATAGGCAACAATCGTGATGATATCTGGCTGGACCACAATGAACAGAATTATAATAACAATAACGCAAATCCTCAATGGCAATTAATTACTCCCGATTGGCTGAGCTCACCTTTTAACTTATCCAATGGCAATAATGAAATCTATCATATTGTATTTACGGGAATAGAAACCAGTAACTGGGATAAGGATAAAATTTATGTTTCATGTGCATCCGATTTGGCCAGTTTTACTATGCCCTATAAAGTAGTTACATACGACCGTACTACCTCCACCTGGAGCGATTACAGTAATGGCATACCGCCCGGTGAAAATGTTACAGCAATGATTATGGACCATGCAAGCAATGACGGCATATATGCTTCAACAGAAAATGGAGTATATTACCGTGACCGTAACGCAGGCATGAACGCCTGGGTTTCCTACAATACTGCTTTTGCAGGTGGTGTTATGCCATTTGTCCGTAGCACACAAATGGAAATAAATTACAGGGAAAATTCTGTTCGTGCAGGTACGTATGGGAGAGGTATCTGGAAATCAGATCTTGTTTGCCCTTCCAATGGCTTTTTTACAATTCCTGCCAGTTTGATAAGCGGTTATAGAGAAGCAGATGATATAACCACAAGCGGAACCGTTGTTGCCGTATCTCCCGGCCCCACAGTATTCAGAGCAACCAATTCAATTTCGCTTGAACCGGGCTTTGAAGCCGATGCCACGTCAGGTGCAAATTATTTCACTGCATTCATTCATGGCTGCATAACCGGTTCCTCAACAAGTTCCTATAATTATTATAGAAACAGTTTTGATATATCCCAGGAGATGATAAAAAATCCGGAACGCAATACCCTTGCTGGTAAGTTAATTGTTTATCCCAACCCCACTTCAGCAAAATTTACATTTAAAGTTCCGGGAGATGAGCCGAATCAAATCCTCATCTACAATAGTTTCGGACAGGTTATATTGAATCAATCCATTCAATCCGAAGTAAAAGAAATAGATTTAACTCAGCAGCCACCGGGAATTTACTTTATAAAGGTATTTGGTACGGAGAATTCTTATACCACTAAAATTATTAAAAGGTAATTCATATATTTTCGTAGGTCTAAAGACGGTTGTTGCGCGAAATTTTTTTATGTTGTGCGTCTCCCATTTCCGGGAACTGAAGAATCGATGCGCCCGTTCAACAGGGTATAAAAGGTGCGACCTTTCACGCCTGGACAAAACAAAAACGATTCAAATATTCTCAGGTACTTTTCAAACATTCTAAAGCCGGCATATACTCCCGGGAAGAATGCTGTTTAAATTTGAAATGCATGAAAAAAATTATAACGGCCTCTCTTTTATTTCTTATTGTTATCAGCGCACGCGCGCAAAACCTTGTTCCCAACGGGAGCTTCGAGCAATATTCAGGTTGTCCCACGTATTATACGCAGATTGACTGCGTTTTATTCTGGATGAATGTAGCCCAGTGGCCGGGGCCGGGCGGGTCGCCTGATTATTATAATGTATGCGCCCAACCGGCTTCGCTCGTAGATGTGCCGGGCAATGCTTTTGGCTATCAATTTCCATATAGCGGGGATGGTTATTGCGGCATTATTACATGGGACATGAACACGCTATTCAGGGAGTATATAGAAGTTCAGTTAACGGCACCGCTCGTGCAGGACAGTTGTTACGAGTTTAAAATGTTTGTAAATTTTGCAAACAAGTATAAATATGCGGCAGATGCCATCGGTGTTTATTTTACCGCCACACCAATTACCAATGTTGCTAACTTTTTACCGTTACCCTATACTCCTCAAATTAACAGTACAACCGGGTTTATTTCAGATACATTAAACTGGGTGCCTGTAACCGGAACTTATACTGCTTTAGGAGGAGAGCAATATATCATCATCGGGAATTTTAAAGATGATGCGTCTACTAATTTTCTTTTTACGAATAGTGCTGGAGTGTACGACCAGTCATATATTTTTATGGATGAAATTTCTCTTACTGCAACATGCCCGCCTGTGTCAGTACATGAATTTGATGCAAATACAGGGATGTATATTTATCCCAACCCGGCAGGTGAATATATAAATATAAAAATACCGGGCATTAAAAATACCGGGTATCTTAACATCACAGATATCTCAGGGAGAAAAATGCTGCAAAGAAATATGGATGCTGAAAATTTATTTATTGATACAAAAAATTTCGCAGTGGGAATTTATTTTATTGAATTGGTAAATAAAAATATTGTTTACAGGGAAAAATTTTTGAAGGAATAAACATTTTTTTAATCCTCAAAAAAGGTTATCCCAAAAATATTCATTTTTTATTTGCCACGAATTACAACTAATTTACACGAATCAATTAGAGAAAATCAGTGTAATCCGTGGCAGTTATTATTCTTTAAAATTATATGGAATTTATTTCCCGCTGATTCTGCAGATGAAAGTAGAAAATATCAGCGAAATCTGCGGGAGAATTTTTTAATGACGGACTCTGCACCCCTGGTGATGCGTGTAAGTCCTTAAATAGTTATAACAACAAGACCGCTGTTGTCCCTGAACAAAAACAAAAAGGCGTCCATAATTTATGAACGCCTTTTCTGTGTTTTAAATCTTTTTTATTCTGTGATCACCAGCTTGGCAAACCGGTCTTTTCCCCTGTCTTCAGTATACACATACAATTCATTCGCTGTTCCTGGAACAAAGATTTCCGCTTCCGATGGAGGAATGAATTCAGGATTGCGCTCCTGTATTGGCGCAAAGCAATACGTTTCATTTTCCATGATCAGCTTGTGCTTTACCGCCCCGTTTGATGTGGACATAGCTGAGAACACAAAGCTGCTGCCGTGAATGCCGCTTACGGATTTAAGATCTCTTGGCTCAAAAGTAGATTTCTCATAACGCTCAAGGTTTTTCGGATGGTCATTATTAAAAATATAAATATTCTTTGGAGTAGCTACTGCAAAATATTGCTTGAATATATGGGAGTAAGGCATCTTTACTTCATTGCGCAACGGGGCATTTGAAATCCATTCAAATTCTCCTTTTGCATTCAGCTTTGCAACAATCACATCCATGTACTCATATTCCCAATAACCTCCGCCCGACATGCCGCCCATTGACGACCTGCTGCTTACGTATTCCTCCCTGAATTGCTCTCCCACATAAAATACATCATCCCCCACAGGTAAAATATAATCCAGCTTGTACTTGAAATATCTTGATCTTTTCGGGTTCGACTCCAGTGCAAACAACAGCTTGTCATCAAACATTTTTACAGGATGAGCAACAACAGCATAGCTGGTAAGGTTAACCGTAAAGCTGAAAATACCAACCTTTACAAGGTCTCTTCCTTTGCGCTCGATCACATCTTTTAAAAACCCGCCAATAACCAGTTCATCATTTTTGGTTTTTGAAAACTCGATGTCTTTCACCCAGTAATCATCATCAAACTTAAGGTCAATTAATTTCGGTGCAGTCGCTGAAGGTGTGAAAATTCCCAATTTAAACAGGTAACGCTCTTCTTTTTCTGATGAATTCTTGGCACCTTCGAGGTATCCGTAATAAACATTATCGTTGTCATCGAGCAATAAGCCGAGGAAACCTACATCATTTCTGAATGTAAACCCGAACCCGAATGCTCCCATCATGGAAGTTCCGAACATGTTATCGCTTTTGCTGAAAAGCTTGCCGTCAACAGTTTTAGTCCACTCACTTTTCATCCCGTTAATATTCACCAACGTAAAATCGGTTGTGTACTTGCCGTCTTTGCTGGCCTTATGCGATGTCTTGATTAAAAACTTTGTTTTTCCCGGGTTGAGTGAAATATCAAAATCAACAAACTCATAGTGGTCAGACTTAACCGTTACCAGTTCGTTTTTCTTACTGCTGACCTGCCCGCCCGCTGAAACAGTCTGATAAGACAATGTCATTTTATCCGCGTTCTTATCATAAAACCTGCTGAATAAATAAACATTATCCTTTGCAAATTCAACATCTTCTACAATCACCCTTCCTTCGCCAAGATCAATTTCCTTTGAAAAAACCGGCTTAAGAGTTTTTTTGTCGTACTTCTCTACAATGAAGGAAGTTCCTTTTCCTTTGCTGCGGACACGATAACAATAAAAATTGTTTTCATCGCCATTCACCATGCGGTTCATTTTAGCGTCCCTGTCATTTTCAAGGCCGGGCCCGTTGTTAATATTTACCTGCTGCGCGTTAACATTCACTATTCCTGTTCCAAGAAAAGAAATAGCAATCATAATTAAGAATAATTTATTTCTCATGAGATTAAGTTTTTTGTGGGCGCGAAAGTAGTAAAGAGAATGTAATTAGCCAAAAAATCCGCATATTTATTAATTGTGAGGTCACCGTTATAAAACTACCCATTTGACAATGAATGGATAAGGCTGAGACGTATTGAATTGAATTCATTTATTATATATTTTTGCCGGGTAGGATAGACACCTGACTTCCTGTTACAAAAGACTTTTTTAATAGCGTAATCCATAAAAATCAATATTGAATGATAAAGCTTAAATATTTTAAGAATTTAATTTTATTATCGTGCATATCGTTCTTCATAAATTCCCTTTGCACGGATAACCTTCTCTATGGCGGAAAACGGGAACTTATAATAAAGACGGAACCTGCCGGTGTGGATGTGTATGATCAGAACCGGATCAAGCTCGGGAGTACTCCGTATACTGTAACTAAAATAAAAGAAAAGGAAGTTATTTATTCCCTGGAAAAAGAAGGGTATGAAGCAAAATATATCGGGTTAAGAAAAACCGGGACGGGTGAAATTGCATTGTTTGATGTAATGCTGATTTGCAACAAATGCGGGCCTAATATGAAAGGTGAAGAAATTAATGAGCTTACGCAGGATGACGGAATTATCTGGATGCAGAAAAAATCAAAAGAGTTTGAAAAACAGCTTACCATTGAACTGGATAAGGTAGATCTTGAAATGGTTCCTAACAAAGATATCGGCAGATTGGATGGAGAAAGGAAGTTCATGGATTCGAAGGGCATCCACCAGCATATCGGGTATGTGGACAGCTATGATGAAACCATTTTCTATTCGCTGAGAGAATCTTTTTTTGAACCCTGGTTTATTTCTGCGTCAACCGACAAAGTGGAAGAATATCGAAAACCTAAATTACGCACAAAGGTTACCATAAAGAACATTTACTTTAAATTAACAGGAAGATCACTTACTGAATTGACCGGTCCCTGTGCCATCAGCACTGAATGGAAGATATATAAAATGAAAGATAAAACAAAACCCGTAGCAGTGATTCCAATTGATGTTGTATGCATCAGGACCAGGGGAATGAGTGACTATATCATACCTCTTATGCTCCAGGCAGCCGCTCATAAATTCCTTGAAAATGATACGCTGCATGAATTTATGACCAATCTTGCAAATGATGAGGGCAGTTTAAAGGAGGGGGAAAGTGTTAAAATAAAAAGGCCCGAACAAAAAACACTGACGAATACATCGCCAAAAGATAAATTTAAAAATGCATTGCAGGCTGTTGTTACTATTGAAGGCGAAAGTACTTTTGGCAGCGGTGCGATTATTTCAAGTGACGGATATATCATTACCAATTATCATGTTATCGAAGGAGAAAAGCAGGTGGTGGTTCAGCTAAAAGAAGAAATGAAAATGAATGCAACAATAATTAAATCCAATCCTGAATTCGACCTTGCGCTGATCAAAATTTCAGCAACAGATTTAAAGGCGCTCCGTTTGAGCGACAGTGATGAAGCTGAAGTCGGAGAAGAAGTATACGCTATCGGTACTCCGGCAGATACGCGGCTCGGCCAGACGTTAACCAAGGGTATTATCAGCGGCAAAAGGGAAATAAAGAATGTGCAATTCATACAGACCGATGTCAGCATCAATCCCGGCAGCAGTGGCGGTCCCTTAATTAATGATAAAGGCGAGATAATAGGAATTACCACGATGAAAATTCTTGGCAGGGGGTATGAAGGACTCGGGTTTTGTATTCCTTCAAATACAATTTCAGAAAAGCTTAACTTAAAATTTGAGTAAGTTTTTTATCCGGTCAGCTCAGTCATAAATTATCCTGTCCTTATACTTTCTTTTAAACCGTTGCTTTTTTAAATCTTCATCGTGCCATTTAATGTACTTTCCAAAAGTGCCTCGGATACGATGATACAGCGATTGCCTTTCTTCAATCGAAACAAAATTTTCTTTTATTGCCGAGCTTGCATCTATATGCGGTTCCTGCAGCGTGTATAACCTCAGCGTATCAAAAACTATCGGAAGTAATTTCAGAGGAAGTTCGTACTTATTTATAAAATGTTTCATATTGCCAACCTGGTTCGGATCAGATGCAAGGGCAATATTGGTAAACCCTTTCTTTTTTGCAAGCCGGTAAGAGTAATAAACATTTTCCGTTGTGTGTTCAGCTGTTGTGTCAATAAAAATATGTTCAGGAGGAATTCCCAGTGAGTCAGCATAAATAGCCATCACCTTGCTTTCATAGTATTTTGAATAAACCGCAGAGCCGGAAAAAATAATATTTTTCGCATATCCTTTGTTAAACAGGTAATGCGCCCAGCGTATTCTTATATTCAAAACTACTCCCCAGCCATCCTCAAAATAAGGATACCCCGGAACAATAATTGCATCATAAGGCTGGCCTTTTATTCCCTCATCATAAAGTTTTTTTGCAACGCGATCAGAAGTCGAGCAGGAAGCGAATAAAAATAAAACGGCAGCAAAAAAGGAAATTACCGTAAATGAATATTTGGAATTTAAAAACAAGCAGTGGACAAATCAGAAAAGCCGGAAATTAATTCTTCTGTATAATCAGCTTCCGTATTTTGATTTCCATTCTTTATAGTAGTCGCCTTTAATTTTTTTAATGACACTAAATACAGCGCCTGCCCAATAATTACGGATCCCAAAACCCTGAGGTTTTCCAACGATCCGTTCATAGACCAAAATTTCTTTTGTCGCATTGTTAATGGCAACAAAATGAACAATTGCTTCCTCTTCTCCTTTGCTCAGGCTTTCCATAACGAAGGCTACTCCAATACCGGTTTTTTCTTTAAGCTGATATTCTTTTACAAATTTTGCAATATCTTCCTGCTTATATCCCGGTGGATTGCTTGCTTCCATTTGTTCGAGCGGGGCTTTGGAATTTTTTTCTCTCATCATATCAATATCGAAGACTATATAGTCTTTTCTTAACATGCCTTTGATATCGAATTTTTTTTGTTCATCCACAATCAGGCGGTTCCACGAAGGAAAGTACGTGCTCCTGATGGATGAAGGATCTGTTTGGCCTGCTTCACCAACCTGGCTGAAATTTCCTATTAATTTAGTGTGTGAAAAGTCAAGCCCGAGCCAGGTTATTTTAACATCACTAACGGTAAATAAGTCTTTGGCTGTTTGTGCCATTACAGTATTTAAAGCGCTTATTGCAACGATCGCTAAAATTATCTTTTTCATTTTTTTATTTTTTACTTGTTGAGCAGGCAAATATAAATTAAATTTTTTGTTTCCCCCGACCCGGAAAATGAAAATTTGTTAAAGGTTTTCAGGCTGATTTTTTCTTCTGTCAATAAAATTTACCGGCTTACGGTTGGAAGCAGATGGAAACTGAATTTGGTTCACTTCGTTCACACTTTTAAATTCAATTGACGGGGCCACACGCAGCTTTGCCCTGAAATGATCTTTAATTTCCTTTTCAAGATGATCGGTTGGCAGGTTACATCCGATTTTGATCAGGATTTCATCTGTTCCAAGATCGTTAGTAAAGGCTTCCACTACATAATTTTCTATTTCACCTATGTTATTAAGTATGTCGTACAAAGCAGGAGGATAAAGGGTGGTGCCTTTTAATTTTATCATTTGTTTTTTTCGTCCGATGATCGGGCTTAACCGGGCAGTGGTTCTCCCGCATGAACAGGCTTCCTTATTAATCATACATACATCACCTGTTTTGAAACGAAGCAATGGCATTGCTTCCACGCCAAGTGTCGTAATGGTCAGCTCGCCAGCTTCCCCGTCTTTTACAGGAACATTATTTTCATCAAGCAATTCGATAATGATAAGTTCAGGATGATGATGGCCGCCCCTGCCTTCTTTACATTCGGTAAAAGCTGCACCCATCTCTGTGGAAGCATACGTGGAATATAATTCAAGATCCCATTTCTCCTTTATCCTTTTTCCAAGCGTGTTCAAACTAAAGTCCGGGTTTCGGATGGCTTCCCCGATGCAGATTGCTTTTTTAACGCTGCAATTTTTATAATCAATGGAATTTGTTTCAGCATATTCGGCAAGCTTTAAGAGAAAAGAAGGAACCGTAATAAATGCAGTGGGCCGAATGCGAAAAACTGAATCCCATTGCAACTCCGGAATACCGTTTCCCGTGCGTATAATGCCGGCTCCTGATTTTCGAGCTCCCAGGAAATAGGCAAGACCTGCCATAAAACGCTTGTCAAGAGTGGTCATGAGCTGGTAAATCTCTTTTTCATTTCCCCCGGCACATTGAAGGGAAACAGATTCATTATAGGCAAGCCGTTCCAGGTCGTGATCGGTTAATGCAAACGTGACAGGGTTTCCAAGCGTACCGCTCGTGGTGATGTAATCAATTATTTTATTCCTGGGGACGCAAATAAAATCATCATTGCATTTTTCCAGGTCATCTTTAGCAGTAACAGGAATTTTGGCCAGGTCTTCAAGATATTTTATTTCACCTGTATTTGTCTGTGCAGACTTGAAAAGCTGCCGGTAAAAAGGTGAGTTTCTTTCCAGGTAAGATAATGCATCAGCAAGTTTTTTTTCCTGGAAAAGTTTAACCTGTTCAGCAGGTTGTGTTTCAATAAAAGGAATGTTCATTTATTTTTTGATTTCCCCGATGCAATCATACAGATTTTTATACATCTTATCCTTTTCGGGCTTTGTGGCAAATTCTTTATTCATTCCCATGGCATAATAATGAATGGCTTTTGCATACTCCTTATGTGACTTATAATAATCTCCGGCAACCTGGTAACTCAGGTAACATTCAGGGTTTGTTTTGATAAAAGCAATTATCGTATCATCACCAATTCGTGTACTGTCAGCCTGGGATCTTTCGCTGATAAATTTTTTCAGTGATTTGAAATGAACAAAGTTAACATAGCCCGGTGTACGTAAAAAACTATCGGCAGGAATAGTTAAATCATTTCTGTAAATTTCTTTTTTTGTTTTTAAGGCAGCCTCTTCTGAAAATACTTTTTTCAGATCATAGCAAATAAATTGCCCTGACTGAGAGGGGTGAGTTGATATCCAGGCCAGTCTTTCATGCGGAACAAAAATAACCGAATGATGGGCAATCATCTGGTTTATATTTTTTTCATTCGTCATACCAATATTCTTATCATCTAATCCTCCCTGGTTTCTCAGGATTTCAGCAGCATTTGTGTAGTTTATCAAGGGATGCCTTGCAAGTAATTGCCTCATTCTTCGCAAACGGTAAAGCGATGAGCTTTCTGCAATGTTTTTAATATTATGTTCATCGTTTATAAAAGCTTCACCCTGGTAATGGTTCGGGCAAATGATATAATCGTCCGTTGTTGAAAACAAATCCATTTTCTCAGGCGCTTTCTCAATAATGGCAGCCTTGTTTTCTTCATCCGATCCGATGAGAATGGATTCCGCAACAAATGTTTCCCGCTTTTCCGCAATTGCATATGCCTCCGGTATATTTTTTGCATATTGTAAAATCTCGCGTGCAACTAACGATATAGGAGTTGCTGCACTTGCAGGGATGGATTCTTTGGATGCATTGATCGTTACTGTTAACCCATGCTCATTCATTCCTGAAACAGCGCCAATCATGCCGGCCCATGTTACCATCATGAACTTATATCCTGAATCAGGATTGACAAATTCAATAATTTTATTTTGTGCAAAATCATCCCCTACATAGAAATCGAAATTCCGGGCAACAATTAAATTTCCGTCAACTGATTTTTTATCCCATGCGGCAAATGCAGTGCATCCCACCACCAGTCTTTTATCCTGCAGGGCATGGCCGATATCGTGTGCACCATGATAGTAAAGCATCCGCTCGTACTTGGGGCCTATAAAATTAAACTTGTTGGAGGCGTACAATGATTCACCGTAAATCTCCTGCTGGTACTCGGAAAGAACATGGTCTTCCAAATTACGGTTGAACCATGCCACGAACAGGCGCAGAATATTCAGCCAGAGGTTTGATGGAACCAATTTCCTGATCTGTGCAACAAATGCGTTTTCCTGGAACTCGCTCAGCTCTTTCGTGAGCTTGCCTTTCTTTACTCCGCGTTCAAAAGCATTTCCGCCAACATACATTTCCCATAATCCCGTTTCGCTTTTCCTGAGCCAGCTGTTTCCGACCACATAAAAATCTTTTTGCGGCTGTATACGCTGAAGATCCATCGCAGATTTGTCAGCTACTTTCGGAGGGAAAATGATAATCACATAAGCCAGGTACAGCACAAGAATCAGAACAAGCCATAAAAAAATGCGGAGCCACCTCCGCTTTTTCAGTTTCATCTTTTGAATTGATAGTATGCAAATTTACAAATAATGAACATGGCTGTAATGAATTTCTTTCAGCTACTTTTGCGGCACATCATTTTAAAATTGGAAACAATGAGGAAAAAACGCGGAGTGTTTTCTGCCATGCTGCATCTAAAATGCCCTCATTGCCGTGAAGGAAATTTATTTACAGTGAGCAACCCGTTTAAGCTGAAAACGCTTTCGCTCATGCCTGAATTGTGCCCTGTCTGTCATCTCACTTTTAATCCCGAGCCGGGTTTTTACTGGGGAGCGCTCTATACCAGCTATGCCTTAGGCGTTGGATTGGCGCTTTTGGATTTTACAATTGTTTACTTAATCTGCGGCTGGAAAGTATGGCCCATCCTGCTCAGCATATCGCTGCTTTTACTTTTAGCTGCTCCTGTATTATTCAGGTATTCACGGGTGATGTGGATCTATATCTGTTATTATTTTATGCCGGGTTCGCTCAGGCATGCTGAATAATATTATTTTTCTACTTTTATTTTTTTAAACACACTAAACATGACCAACAGACGCTCATTTATCAAACAATCTGCAGGCGCCATTGCCCTTGCATCCTTCACCAACCGGTTATTTGCTGCTGAGCTTGAAAGCCAGCTGCAGCGTGTGGCACATTTCTCCCCGGTTGAAGCGGCTGCTGATGAGGATTTCTGGAGCTGGGTGCAGCAGCAGTATCCTGTATCGGCAAACATTATCAACCTGAACAATGCAGGACTCAGCCCGCATCCCAAACCTGTGCAGGATGCCCTGTACCGTTATGATGAAATGTGCAACGAAGCGCCTTCTTATTACATGTGGCGCATCCTGGACAAAGGCCGGGAACCGCTCCGCGAAAAGCTGGCTGACCTTGCCGGGTGTGCTAAAGAAGAAATTGCGATTAATCGAAATGCCACGGAAGCGATAGACACTGTTATTTTCGGGCTGAACCTCCAGGCGGGCGATGAAGTGGTCATGACAAAGCAGGATTATCCCCATATGGTGCATGCATGGCAGCAACGTGAAAAGCGTGAAGGGATTAAAATAGTATGGATAAATTTTGACCTGCCCATCGAAGACGAGGACTTTATGGTACAACAATTTGTAAATGCATTTTCAGCGAAAACAAAGGTTGTTCATATCACGCACATCATCAACTGGACGGGGCAAATATTGCCTGTAAAGAAAATTGCTGACCAGGCACATTCACGCAACATAGAAGTGCTGGTGGATGGTGCGCAATCGTTCGGGCATTTTGAATTCCGCCTGGATGATTTGGGTTGTGATTATTACGGAACCAGCCTGCACAAATGGCTGAGTGCACCTTTTGGCACGGGGATGATATTTGTCAAAAAAGAAAAAATAAAAAACCTGTGGCCGCTTTTCCCAAATGACAAACCCGGCAGCGATGACATTCGCAAGTTTGAAGTAATTGGCACGCGCAGCTTTGCGAGCGAGCAGGCAACAGAACAGGCCATCAATTTTCATCTTGCCATCGGATCAAAAAGAAAAGAGGCGCGCCTGCGTTATCTCAAGGACTACTGGGCAAAGCAGGTGATAAACGAGCCGGGTGTTACCGTCCACACTTCCCTGAAGCCTGAATTTTCATGTGCTATCGCCAACATTTCCATTGCGGGAATTAAAACAGGTGATTTTGAAGGTAAATTATTGAGCGATTACCGAATTCATACATCACCAATCACCTGGGAAAATATAGACGGGGTGCGTATAACGCCTCATGTATATACGCGAATTGAAGATCTTGACATTTTAGTGAAAGCAATAAAAACCATTGCTGCAGAGAATTTTAAAAATAAAGATTAGGCATTTCTTTTAAGCTGCCGTAAAACGATGCCGAATCTTTAACAGCATTATCACATTTGAGTATTTTACTTTCGATTTAGTGATGCATCTATCATTGCCTTCAGAACTTTCAGATCAACATCGTCCAGTTTATTTATGTAGAGGCAACCCGCACCCGTCTTATGCTTTCCCAGCTTTTTAAGTGCAGCAGCCTGCTCCTTAATATCAACCATAAGGTACAACGACAGGTTCGCTTTACGGGGAGAGAAACCTATCCGGAGCCAATCCACTTCCCGGCCCCTGGCGGGGCTTTTGTATCTTTTAATACCAAAACCGATGAGTGAGTTGCTCCATAATACCGGTTCTTCCCCGGTTGCTTTTTTCATCATTTCCAAAAGCACAAAACTGTCTTTACGCTTTTGTTCATCCTTAACTTTATTGATAAAACCTTCCACGTTTGCAGCCGTTGGTTTTGTTTTTATTACAGCTAGTTTTGTTTTTCCTGCCTTGCCGGCAGGCAGGTTTTCAGCCATTTGAAATTATTATTTGTTTGAATTGTAAGTAACGCCCCAGGCGGGATGGCCCGTTCAGGCTGTAAAAATATTTATTTCCCTGTTTGTTTATTCACTTCTTTTTTATTCTTTTTAACCTGGTTGATGTTTTTTTACCTGCCGGCACAAAATTATTTCATATTTTCAATTCTCAATTCCTCTGCATAACCACGTAATTCTTCTGCAGTTTTTTTGAACCTGTCAGAATTGCGGTCAACTTTATTTCCTGACTGAATCCAGGTGAATAGTTGTTCGTTGTCAAAATACATTTTCTCCTTATCAATAATACTGTTGGATTTTCCCTCTGTGGTTATTTGTTCAGCGAAGATTAATTGTCCATTATGAAAATACCATTCTTTCACATAAGAAAGATTTTGATGTTGGTCTTTAGAATAAATTGAAATGAGCCGTACTTCCTTGCCTTTTTTGTAAATATATCTGTAATCAATACTGTCTTTAAATTTTTCAACTTTCTTATAGCTGTTCAGATTAGCTTTTATCTCTTGTGTCATTTTATGAATTTCGGTGATTTGTTCTTCATCTGATTTTACCAACAAACCCATATCACGTTTAAGTTTCCGTTCAGCCTGCCCATACACTCCATGAGCCAGGAAAAGAATTGCTGCAATTGCCAGGAAGTATGTTTTCATTGCCGTTCATTTACATTATGTAACCGGATGTGCTGCTGCTCATTTGAAATGGTGTTGTTACAACCTTATTCAATAATTTTTTTTACCATACATCTGATCCTTCCTACTTCCTTAAAATCTTCTCCATTGTCTTTCCTTTTGCCAATTCATCAACCAGCTTATCTAAATAACGAATTTTTTGCATGAGTTTGTCTTCGATTTCTTCTACACGATATCCACAAATTACACCTGTGATTTTTGAAACATTTGGATTAATTTGCGGTGCAAGGGAAAAAAAGGTTTCAAAATCACTCTTCTTGTCGATTTGTTGTTGCAATGTTTGTTTATTATATCCTGTCAGCCAAAAAATAATGGCATCTACATCTGCTTTTGTGCGTCCCTTTTTTTCCGCTTTTTGTATATATAACGGATAGACGCTTGCAAAAGACATTCTGTATACTCTGGTGTTATCCATTTTAGTTGTTATTATTTATCAAAGTTAATTCAATAGTTCTTTTAACCTTGATGTTATGCGAATACCCGACTGCATCCGCAAGTTTGTTTGAATTTATTGCAACATTTATTAAAACCCATATCTAAAACTCAATTCAAGATTAGGAATAATAAAACTCGGGATTGTTCCATAAGCGGATAGGTGATAAGATTCCTCATCTGTATCTTTTCCGAATACAATAAAAATTCCAATTCTTGCTATCATATTAAACCCTTTATTGCTTTTTGAATGAAATACAGATGTTGTCCCGATGTTTGGAGAAAATAATAATGCCTTACTATTTTCATGCATACTTTTATCTTGAAGGTAAGTGACCGTAAAAGTATAAAGAGTAAAATTATGTTTGAATGGATAATAGTTTATTCCAATTAAGTATCTGTCAATTCGTTCATCATACCCGCTTGCGGCATTGGGAGGAGGAGTGTACGTTCGATAACCGTATGCGATTTCACCGTACCAATTTCCTTTAACTTTAAATAACAAACCTGCTTTAACATTATTAACAATACTGTAACCCGCATTCACAATTATTTTTGCATCAAATTTCTTTACCTCTTGAATCGTATCTTTTAATTCCTGTGCCTGTAAACGTTGAAAACTGAAAAAAACAAAACAAAGTAACCTTGCTGATTTATTCATTTCATTTCTTGCACTTCAGTTTCGAGTTAGCCGTGCAGCCCAAGCATGACGGATAACGAAGAAGGGACGGCATCCGCCTGGGGCGGATGAGCCGGCATGTGCGCAAGCGAAGTAAAAAAAAGAAGGGTTAAGAAGCATCCGCCTAAGGCGGATTCGTTTACCTGCACTGTTTATTAGTCCGCCTAAGGCGGGGTGTTTACCTCTCAAATCGAAGATTCATTAACACCTTCTAAATAACAAAGACGTTAATAAAGCCCTTCTTTTTTTTATTTACTCATTTCTTTTTTTATTTTTCTTTATGGCATTCATGATGCGCTTCGCTTAATTCTTTTAATCTTTGTGTTATGCGTTCGTGCTACTCGTGATTAAGATGTTTGTGCTTCAAGTTCGCTCTTTCTTTTTATCTCGTTTTCCATTATCTGTTTTACTTTCTCCGAAGGTTTGAACTCAAGAAAATATCCTACGGGAATTTCTCCCTTATTAATCTTCTCAACTGTTATTTCAGTTCCTAATTTCAAAAGTAAATTTTTAATGCATTCAAATCTTTTGGGTGAATTATAGAGGGTAATCTTATAAATATCTTCTTGAATACTTCCGTTCGTTAGAAAAAGTCCTGCAATAAAGGAAAGTTGTTGCATTTCTGTTGCAGTGGATATTTTGTCACAGAGCAGTGTGCCCGTGTAGAAATGAAAGCCCATAATGTCTTTCATTGTTCTCTTTTCAAAAGAGTAGAAATCGTTAATCTTGTTAGACAGCGTTCTTGAATTAAGTTGATAAAAGTCCTCGCAATTTCTACAATCATTTTTTGCTTTGGTCTTTGAGAACTTTTTTCCAACTATCTCCTCAATTCGTTTAACTTCTCCTATTCTGTTTTTATATAACACCATAATAAAATTATGCTCAAAGGGATTGTTTTTCGGATAATGTCTTCCACAATAATCTTCAAGCGTTCCAAGTAAGTAAAAAGTTTTATCAAGTTCTTGTCCGTGCAAGTGAAGCCATCCAAGTGATATTAATAAAAATACAGCTACTCTTTTAATGTTAATTTCTTGCAGTCACTTTGAAGTTCAGATGCCGCCAAGCATGACGCATAACGAAGAAGGGAAGGCAAACATGCAGTGCATGTTTGAGCCAGCCTGTGCAATGACAGAAGTAAAAAAAAGAAGGGATTAGAAGTCGCGAGACTCCGCTCGCGATGGCGAGTTTACCTCGCCACTCAACTCTTTGTTTACCTCTCAAAGCCCCTTCTTTTTTTTATTTACTCATTTCTTTTTTTATTTTTTCTATTTTGGATTCATGATACGCTTCGCTTGATTCTTTTAATCTTGATGTTATCAGCCGTTTTTCTTTTCAATCGAAGTTACTTGTTATTTATTTCCGAACAAAATTTATTATACGCTTTGACTGCACTCAAATCACCAACTTCAACCCCTTTTGTAAAACACTCACACGCTTTTTTTAATTTATCTGTTTTTTGGTAAGAAAGCCCAAGATTAAAATAGGCATCCCAATCCCAGGGATTTGCTTCCACTGCTTGATTGAAATTATAAATCGCCTTACTGTAATCTGCTTGCTGAAAACATTTCACTCCCGCATCATAGAAAAATAAGTCATCATCACATTCATTTGACTCTTTGTTTCCAATTGCTGAACTTAACATTTTCATTGCTTCGGTTGCGTTGTAATTACCACCTGACTTTGCCAAATCTTCTTCCTTCTTTCTATTATGGAACATGTACTTAATGTAAATCAGAGAGCGGTGAAGTGACCCTTCAAATAACACTGGCTTTAACTTTTTAGAATAACCTTTCGCAATCGAAATAATGATACTATCAATTTTGGATAAACCCGTTCCAGTGATTATTTGAACAAGCGGAATATCACCTATTGTATCAGAATAAAGAAGAATATTAAGTTCATTATGATTGCAGTGGTCAAAATGTAATTTGGTAATTTCCTGTCTCAAGTTCCAAACTTCCGCCTGGTTATTTTTTAAAAATATCTTTTGGGTAGTGTCCTTAAAAGAATATGAATTATCCAAAAGAGTAATTTCCTTATTGTCAATTCGAACGGTTGAGTTTTGCGCACAAAGTAGGTTGCAGATACAAGTCAGCAACAATATTGTTAAGAAGTTTTGTTTGTTCATTGCGTTACAGTTTGAGTTAGCACTACTGTTCATTCGGAGCGTTAAAATGCGCAACAATTACTTTCTTGCAGTAATTCTTTTCTCCATCAAACACTTTCACAAAATAAATTCCGGCAGAAATACTTTTTAAATGGATTACTTTTTTTGATTCATTGATAATATTTTGTTCAAAAAGTTTTTGCCTGAAGATGTTATATAATTCAAGAGTTCCATTACCGACCAGGTAGCCAAAGTCAATGCTGAAATTTCCTGCTGAGGGATTTGGAAAAATAAAAATTTCATTTTCTTTCTTTTTAAGCGGAGTGATGCCGGTTGAAACACACATCAGTGAAGAAGAAATACTTATTACCGTGTCTGTTCCCCCGGAACTCACAGTCGGATTTGAATAGAAGCTCATTGTTCCCCCGTTTCCGGAAGTTCCTCCCGTTCCTGATGGAAGCGTTACCGGGACCATACAACAACCATTTCCCATGCTGTCAATTTTAATAACCGAGATAGTCGGGGCAAGAGGGGTTCGCGCTGTTGCTGCAAAACCATGATCAATTGTTTGAACTATACGAGGATAAGCTGTTCCTCCCAATGAAGTCGTTGTAACAGTTGACCATTGCAAACTGTCATTGCTATCAAATTTCATTACCAATATTCCCTGCCACGCACCGGGCACATAATATCCGGCAATTGCATACCCGCCATCGAATGTCTTTACAAGCGAATAAGCGACATCCTCATAGGTTGGTGATCCATATGTCCTGGTCCATAACAAATTTCCCGAGCTATTAAATTTTACAAGATAAATATTATAATGAGTTATGCTCATTACTTCCGAACATCCTGCAAGAATATAATCACCGCTGCCGGTTTGAATAACTGCCTGCCCCTGCTCAGCCGTATTTCCGCCTGCTGTTTTAATCCATTGTGAGTTTCCAAGTGAATCCAGCTTTATCAGGATGGTATTCCCGTTAAAACTACCGGCAACAGCAAAACCGCCATCATTTGTCTGTATGATGCAATTTCCATCCACAACAGTACCATTCGTATAGGCCGCCCACATCGGATTCATACTGCTGTCAAAACGGCAAACAAAAATAGCGTAGTAGTAGGTGCCTGTAACCGCATATCCCTTGTCTGCGGTTCTTATTATAGATTTTGGTTCACCATCAAAATTATTGTAAATATAGGAAGAAAGTATGTTACCTGAACTATCTGATTTCATTAAGTGAAGACCATTGGCTGTTTCACCGGCTAACACAATATTTCCTCCATCAGCTTCGCAAATGGCACCGCAACCGTCATTACCTGGTATTCCCATTTTTTTTGACCAGAGCAGTGTTCCACTTCCTGAAATTTTACATAAATAAAAATCAGAATTCAGAGTCGAAATACCCTTGGTTCCACCAACATAGAAATTTCCATCGCTTGCCTGGATTAACCCCGTACCCGGTAAAGAAAAACCACCTATGTTTGCTTCAAAGCAGAATGTCCCCGCATTTTGAGCCACAGATTTTACCGAAATAATTAATGTGAAAAATAATACTATCTTTTTTATCATTAATTTATACTAAGGATCTATCGAAGCGCAAGCATATCCGATAACGAAGAAGGGAGGGCAAACATGCAGTGCATGTTTGAGCCAGCCTGTGCAATGACAGAAGTAAAAAAAAAGAAGGGTTTAGAAGTCGCGAGTCCGCCTTAGGCGGATCGCGATGGCGAGTTTACCTCGCCACTCAACTCTTCGTTTACCTCTCAACCCCGATAGCTATCGGGGCTTCTTTTTTTATTTACTCATTTCTTTTTTTATTTTTTCTATATGGCATTCATGATACGCTTCGCTTGATTCTGTTAATCTTTGTGTTATCGGATGTGCTACTGCTCGTTTGAAATTATACTGTTCAAATTTACTCAACAATTATTTTCCTGCAATAATATTTTTCTCCATCAAACACTTTAACAAAATAAACTCCTTGTGAAATATTGTTTAAATTGATTTCTTTTTGTGTTTCATTGAAAATGTTTGTCATAAAAATATTTTCTCCCAGAATGTTTTGTATTTCAATAGTTCCCTTCCTGATTGTTCCTTTAAAAGAAATAACGAATTTACTGTGAACAGGATTTGGAAAAACAGAATTTTTTTTTTTACCAGTTAGAAAATTAATGTCGAGCAATGAACCGGGATTACAACTGGCAAGGTCGCCATTTATAGTAAAACCTGTTGGCATGGGAATAGGTGTGCCCATTATAGCATTCGAGCCTGAAATTGTAACCGGAAGAAGTGTATTTGGATTAACCGGATTACTTGGACCCAACCCAATGTAAAATATGTTATTTAGTAAAAAACAACCATAGGCATTGTACGCGTTAAATACCAATGAATATTTATGGATAACCAGGCCCAAAGGAGAAATTATATACAACGAATCAGATATTAATGCATTATGCGTTACAAGATAAATATTTCCGTAATTATCGTTTGCTATATCAGCCACGGAAAATTTATTATTTGTAAAAAAGATTGAAAAATTTAAACCATCATATTTAATAATTGGGCCAGGATTTTGGTCATGAAAATAAAGAACATTATTAATTCCGGTTGCATTGCCGACATAGTATGGAGATATGCCGCACAGAATCCAGGAAGAACTGCCATCCCAATAATAAACCTCATCATTCCAGCTTTTGCTTGTATAAAAAGTAGGAGAAACAGAACCTCCGTTCAGGTTATTACAAATTGCAAGCGCACTGCCGGGAAATAAAGGAACATAATTTCCTGTATAGGTTACTATATTATTGGTTAATTCAAATTCCCTGATATAATGGACAGCAAAATCAGGTCCCCAAAATGTATTATCGCCACATGCAGAATTCGCAGTGTCAAGATTTTCAGTTATTGGTACTGTTTCCAATGCTTCATTGTTATGGCCATACAGATTATTGTTAAAATCTGTTTGCTGAGCAGAAGAAATATTAATAATTAAAAATGCCAGAGCCGTACTTTTTAATTTTTTCAAGATACTAATTTCTATTAAGATTATTTGAATCAGCACTGCCGTTTATTCGAAGCGCAAGCATATCCGATAACGAAGAAGGGAGGGCATACAGCCCGCAGGCTGTATGAGCCAGCTTGTGCGCAAGAGAAAAAAAAAGAAGGGATTAGAAGCACCACTGTTTGATTACCTAACAAAGCCCTTCTTTTTAAAATTTCTTTTAATCTTATGTTATGTGTTCGTGCTACTGCTCGTTCAAGGGAAAACTGTTTGAAGTTCGCACCACTGTTTGTTTCCTGCATGTACAGATAAATGAGTTTCCTTAATATAATTAAAATGTCAATATAAATTTCATAAAGAATGTAACATTTTTTAAGCCTCAAATTAGACTACTGAGTTTTCTATGATATAGTTTACTTTTTCCACCTACTTAATCTTTTCATCCCTCTTGTAAAAAGCCAAGAAAAAAATCTTGAATGTCCGCCTTCTATCATTTTCTGTTTGCAGTATTCTTGAAATTCCAAAACATTGTTTCCCTTGTAAATAAATTCTCCGTTTTCATAGCAATAGGAACAATACATTTTGCTAATGCTTTTGTCGGCATTTGTTCCGCCACCTTTTGCATCTCGCTTTAGTGGCATTCCGCAAGATTGACATTTCTTAAATTCTGCCGTCATATATTATAAATTTATTAGTTTTTGTTTTTTATTGTCTTGTTGGGTCCCTGATGTGTCCACATAAATTCTCATTGATTACTTGTCATTTTTATACAGCAAAGATATTGATAATGTTGGATGATTTGTATCGTAAAAAACTGTTTGTTCAAAGAACTAAAGTTCGGAGTTCGTAGGCAGCCCAAGCATGACGCATAACGAAGAAGGGAGGGCAAACATGCAGTGCATGTTTGAGCCAGCCTGTGCAATGACAGAAGTAAAAAAAGAAGGGTTTAGAAGCACAACTGTTCGTCTTAATCCACCGTAGCTTTAGCGAAGGTGGATACGCAACACTGTTTATTAGTCCCGATACATCGGGATGTTTACCTCTCAAATCGAAGATTCATTAACACCTTCTAAATAACAAAGACGTTAATAAAGCCCTTCTTTTTTTATTTCTTTTAATCTGATGTTATCGGAATACTCGACTGCCACATCGAAGCTTCACCGTTTCAGATATTTTCGTCTGCTATTTTTATTTTGTATGTTTCATTAGTTCTGTTCTCAAAAAAGTATTAAGGTCTTTCTGTTTCACATTAAGAAATAATTCAATTGCATTGTAATAGTCCTTATCAGTTTTACCAGTGTTTAAAAAGTCCCTCAATAACTTCCATTTTCCTTTTTCATAAATAAGTTCGCATATCAAACCACCAATTACATATCTGTAATCCGTGTATTCATCAATTGATTTTAATTTTAAAACATTGCTCAAATCTATTTCCGGATGTTTAAGTAAATAATCGTTCGCTCTTTTGATATGCCAAATTAATTCTTGCCCCCTGCTTCCGCCTAAAAATGTTGCAAGCCCTTCAAGAACCCAATTATGGCAATTGGGATAATTAGGGTTAATAAAAACATGAATCAGTTCATGAGGATAATATTCTCCCAGACCGCCACAATAAACTTTATCATCATCTGATTTCCCTTGTGGCTTTAGCTTTCCACTCGTCCCCATTTCATAATCAAAACCTCTCAACCGTTCTATTTCATTAAAGTCATCTGCAAAATAATATTCTACTTGTTTGATTGGCACTTCAAAGTTTTTGCAAACATCAATCATAAAAGCATTTTGTTTCTCTGCTTTTACAGAATCAAAAACATGATAAAACGGAAAGTAGTAATCAATATATCCTGCCTTTTTGTGATTCCATTCCTTATCTCTGTTTATGGGCAAAGCATTAAATAATTTGTATTCACCATTTTCCTTTTTTGCAAAAACATTTACTATACATAAAATGTTTGGCGGTTTATCTGTTGAATCACAAGAAGCAAAAATAGATTTGATTTGATAAAGTCCGTTGATATTTTTTACATTCAAAATCGTAACAGGAAAACCCATGTAAAGAGAAGGTTGAAATTCACTTTCTAAAAAGTCAAAATGTTTATGTTCTGCTTTCTCTTTTGAGTTCCAATATGGATTGTCATGCAAACTGTCTGGATTAGATTTAAGATAGTTTATCCAAAGTGTTACAACTTTTTTTGTTTCATTATCGGTTGTATCAACAAGTTTGTCAATATTAATTTTGGATTGTCCGAATGTGGTTGTTGTGATTAATACTGAGAAAATGAGTAAGCTAATTTTATTCATACTGTTTGAATTAGCACTGCCGCCAACGAGTTTCCGATAACGAAGAAGGGAGGGCAAACATGCAGTGCATGTTTGAGCCAGCCTGTGCAATGACAGAAGTAAAAAAAAGAAGGGTTTAGAAGCACTACTGTTCGTCTTAATCCACCGTAGCTTTA